>PVBE011773348.1_pt1 | contig 20081 bp, 16 predicted proteins | sample 1631181 | NCBI WGS metagenome assembly PVBE01 (sample SAMN08397723, study PRJNA350692) | Marine metagenome, whole genome shotgun sequencing project. | isolation source: water | place: Pacific Ocean | collected 2012-04 | reverse complement strand
CTCGATCTCCGCCTCCCTGAGCTTGGCGATGATCTGCTCTACTGTGTATCGTTTCCGGGCCATTTCTCCCCCTTCCCGAGCCTTCCTGAGAGCCTCAAATCCTAACTCTCAAACTGGCCCGATTATTGGGGGGCAGGTCAGGTCGGGGTAATCCACGCCGCACACTGTCAAGTAGAGGACGCGACGCTCTGCTTGGGCAGGCTGGCCTGGAACCGGAAGACCAGCGGACCTGCACGAAGAGAGTTCGGAGCGCCGACTTCACTCTCCCCTGAGGGCCTCCACCGGATCGGTACGGCTGGCGTGATACCCCGGAATCGCCGCTGCCAGCGCGTCCGCTCCCAACAAGACGAGGCCGGCGAGCGCGAAGCTCGCGGGATCGGTGGGCTCGACGCCGAACAGGAAGCTGGCGAGGGCTCCGGCGAGAACGATCGAGGCAACGATCCCTGCCAGGATCCCACCGACGACGGGAAGGATTCCGCCCTGCACCACTTCTTTGAGCAGTGCCACCGGCTGCGCTCCGAGCGCCATGCGGATTCCGTACTCCGGGCGCAGGTGGTCGCTCGCGGCGATCAGTGCTCTGGTTGCACGGCGATGCCCGCGAGCCCCTGCGCTCGAGCGATGGCGTTGAACTCGTCAAGGCCCCGGGAGATCAAGGTGCCGTAGATCTCTCGGTATCGTTCGAGCCGGGCCGACAACTCATCGAAGACCTCGTATTTGGACGGCGTCGGGCGCGTGTCACCGGTCGTCACATAGTTGCCGAGCATCTGCAGGTGCGAGTACAGGCCGGCCGGGAAGCGCAGCAGGTTCTCCGATGCCCCGGTGGTTCGCAGGATGTAGAACTCACGCTCGAGGGCGACCAACTGCTGATCGAACGAGTCCGCAGCCTCTTCTAGCTCGGTCATATCGGTGCGGCCTCGCACCAGGTCCTCGAGGTCGTCGATCTGCTTGCGGAGCCACTCGATGGAATTGCCCATTGCCGTCAACGCGCTCACCTCGTCGCGGATACGCAGCGCCAGGTCGATCTGCGCTCGAATGTCCTCTTCACTGGCTGCCGAGGTGGGGTCCTTGAGCACCTGCAGAGTCGTTCGCATCTGCTGCGCGCCAATCTCGAGCTCGACCGTGTACATGCCCGGCGGCGCCAGCGGGCCGTTGCCGCCGCTGCCCTCGACATCGAGCTCGCGCCAGCCGGCGGCGTTGTACCGAATGCTCTCCGGGCCGAAGGCGATTCCCGGGTGTCCGAGCGGCGGGGTGCGAAGCTCCACCGGCGGCGAGTCTTCGTACCGGAGGTCCCAGTAGGAGCGGTTGATCCCGGGGCTCGTCGTTGCAGGGAGCGTCCGCACCACGTTGCCTGCCTGATCGCGAATCGTGATCGTGGCGCGCTCGTCGGTGGCCTCGGCGAGGTAGTGGTTGATCGCCGCGCCATAGGGAGGGTCTTCCACGTACCCGGAGGGCCCGTCGCGAAGCGGCTCGCCCGGCAGGCTGCGGCGCAGGAGCCGGTAGGCCGGGCGCGGCTCGAACAGGTGCAGCTCCTTCGACAGCACGTCGGAGGTGAGCTGTCGCATTGGCGACAGGTCGTCGAGGATCCAGAAGCCGCGCCCATAGGTGCCGAGCACCAGATCGCCGAATCGCTCTTGAACGGTCAGCCAGTGGATCGGCGCCGGCGGCAGGTTGTTGCGCAACGGCAGCCAGCTGTCGCCGTCGTCGACGCTCATGTAGACGGTGTTCTCGGTGCCCAGGTAGAGCATGCCGGGACGTTCGGGGTCCTCCCGCACGACATGCACGTTGCTGAGCATGCTTGGCGGAATGCCGTTCGTGATGCGCGTCCAGGAGGCGCCGAAGTCCTTGGTTCGAAACACATAGGGGTCGCGATCGTCGATCTGGTGCAGGTCGACTGCGATATAGGCGCCGCCCGCCTCGAAGTGTGATGCCTCGATGCTGCTCACCGTGCCCCAGGGTGGCAGGCTCTCGGTGCTCGGCGTCACGTTCGTCCAGCTCTCGCCGCCATCGCGCGTTACGTGCACCAACCCGTCGTTGCTGCCCGCCCAGAGGACGTCGGGGTCGAGCGGCGATTCGCCGATGGCAAACAGTGTGGTGCCGTAGTCGACGCCGACGTTGTCGAAAGTGAGTCCGCCCGAGTCCACCTGTTTGGTCTCGTCGTCGGTGGTCAGGTCGGGGCTGATCTCGGTCCACGTCTGCCCCCCGTCCGCTGTCTTGTGGACGTACTGGCTGCCGACGTACAGCGTGCCCGGGGCGTGGCGCGACACCACCACCGGGTAGCTCCACACCCAGCGGTACTTGAGGTGGCGCGGTGATTTTCCGACCGGTGTCTCCGGCCACACCTGCACGTTGGCGGTGTGCCCGGTGCGCAGGTCGTAGCGCGTCAGCACGCCCTGCTCGTTGGAGGCCCAGACGATGTTGTTGTCGAACGGATCCGGTATCGCCCAGCCGGCCTCGCCACCACCCACCGAGTGCCAGCCGCCACCCGCCAGGCTGCGGCTCGGTCCCCGACGCGTCGGCCCGTCCTGCCGATTGCCATAGACGAAATAGGGCACCTGGTCGTCGACGGCAACGTGGTACATCTGAGCAACTGGAAGATCCGGGTGGTACCAGGAATCGGCCCGATTGAGGCTGATGTAAACGCCGACGTCGTTGGCGAGCAGAATCCGGTCGGGGATCGCCGGATCGATCCACATGTCGTGATGATCGCCGCCGGCGTTGTTCAGAATCGAGGCGGTCTCGCCACCGTCGAGCGTGCGCGCCAGACGCGTCGCCAGGAAATAGACCTCGTCATCGTTGTCGGGCGCCACCACCAGGCGCGTGTAGTAGTGCGGGCGCGTGTGGTACTGCTGGTCGCGGCTGATCAACTGCCAGGAATCACTGCCGTCGTCGGAGCGCCACAGCACACCTTTGAACGCGTACTGGTCGGTCTCGATGAGCGCATAGATGCGCTCGGGGTTGCTCGGCGCATAAGCCACGGCGATCTTGCCGGTCGGTGGCTCGGGCAAGCCCTCGGTGGCGCGCTCCCAGCTGTCGCCGCCGTCGTGGGTAACGAAGATGCCGCCGTTGTCGCCGCCGCTGGTTCTCTGCCAGGTCTTGATGTCGATCGGCCACATGCCGGCAACCAGGTTGCGCGGATTGGACGGGTCCATGGCGATGTCGGAGGCACCCGTGTCCTCGCCCACGAAGAGAACCCGTTCCCAGGTCTCGCCGCCGTCGACGGTGCGAAATACGCCGCGCTCCTGCTGCGGGCCGTAGGCGGTTCCGACGGCGGCGGCGAAGACGACGTCCGGATTGTCGGGATGGATCACCACGCGGCCGATTCTTCCGGTCTCGCGCAACCCCATGTGCTGCCAGGTCTTGCCGGCGTCGGTCGATCTGTAGATCCCGTTGCCGATCGAGATCATGCTGCGGATGTTGGTCTCACCGGTGCCTGCCCAGACGACGTTCGGGTCGGAGATCGAAACCGCCAAGGCGCCCACCGAAGCCACGTCCGTGTCGTCGAACACGGGGTCCCAGTTCAACCCGCCGTCGGTGGTTTTCCAGACGCCGCCCGAAGCGGCTCCGGCATAGATGACCTCCCGGTTGCCGGGATGGCTGGCGATGGCGATGACCCGATTGCCCTCGGGCCCGATGTGTCGATAGCGGAGCGCCCCGTACATGGCCGGGTCGAGCTCCTGGGCCCGAAGGCTCGACGGCGCAACGACCAAGACCGCTCCCAACAACGCGGCGACGTATCGGCGACACAGTTGTCGATGCTGCTTCATCGACCCGTTCTCCTTCCGGCTGCCGCTTTCTCCGGCAACTCCGACGGCTCCCAGTCGACGCCTTCGATGTGCTTCTTGAACCAGCGGATCTCCTCGACCAGGTACACGCGCTCCAGCCGCGGCTCCTCGATGCCGTGGCCCTGCCGTGGGAACTTGACGTAGCGCACCGGAGCTTTGCCGATGTCTCGCAGTGCGGTGAAGAACATCAAGCTCTGCCCGACGCTCGAGGTCTCGTCGCGGGCACCGTGGAAGATGATCGTCGGCGTGGTGACGTTGCTCACATGGGTGATCGCCGAGCGCTTCGCCCACTCTTCCGGTTGGCTCCAGGGAGAGTCACCGATATACCAGAGCGACACGTCGAAGTTGAAGCCCGGGCCGGTTTCGGCGGCCCAGTTGCCCACCATCGCGCCGACCGAGGCGGCCTTGAAGCGGTTGGTCTGGGTGATCGTGTAGCTGGTTGCAACGCCGCCCCAGCTCCAGCCGCGTACGCCAAGGCGCTCCGGGTCGATATCGCGATTGGCGATCGTGTAATCGAGACCGGCCATCATGTCGATGAGCTCGCCGTCACCGACCTCGCCCATGAGGCCGCGTAGCACTTCATCGCCGTAGCCACTGCTGCCACGAACATTGGGGGCCAGAATGGCGTAGCCGAGGCCGGCGAGCGTCTGGAACTCGGCATCGAATCTGTTGGTGACGACACCCGCCGGACCACCGTGGATGTGCACGATCAATGGCTGGGGGTCACCGGGCTGATGGTCGAGGGCGTTCATGAAGACACCCTCGATGCGCATGTCGTTCTTGCCAGGCCAGCTGAGCACTTCGCCGTCGACAACGCCGATGGTGTCGCCTATGACGGGATTCACGTTGGTCAGTCGCGTCGGTTCACCACCATCCAGGTGTAGCGCCCATAGATCGGCAGGGGTGGTGAAGTTCTCGTACGAGAAGACTGCTCGCCTGCGATCGGCCGAGAAGGCCCGCGACCGCATCGTCCCGACGCGATCGGTGAGCGCAGTGACGTCGCCGGAGCCGATATCCAGCCGATACAGGTTGGTGTCGGTGCCACGGTTCTCGTTGAACAGGATGCCGGTGCCATCGGCCGTCCAGGCAACGTTGTCGACTTCGCCCTGGTTTTGGCCGTCGAGACGACGAGCCGTCTGTGAGGCGACATCCATGATCCAGAAGTAACCGTTGCTGAGGTCGAAGCCGGCATCGGACGGAGCCCGATACAAGATGGAGCCGCCGTCGGGAGCCCACTGCGGATCGTCCTCGGGGGCGCTGTTATCGGTCAGGCGAGTGAGCCGGCTGCCCACCCGCTCGTAGAGGTACATCTCGGACAGGAACGGGTAGTTGGTGCGATCGTCGGGTCGCGCGGTGAATACCACCTGGCCACCGTCAGGTGAGATATCGAAGGCGCCGACGATGAGCTCCTGGTTCGTCAGGCGGGTCTCCGTATCCGAGGCCATGTCGTGCACCCACAGGTTGCTGAAGCGAGCCTCGTGCTTGCCGTTGGGGGCCTCGTCGACGAACACCGGATCGAAGCCGAGGTCGTGCTCGCGTTGCTCGTCGTCGCTGCGTGTCTCTTCAGCGGAAAAGAAGATCGCGCTGCCATCGGGCGACCATCTGTACGCCTCGACCCCACCCTTGTGGGCGGTGAGCTGGCGCGCTTCCCCGCCGCCGGTCGGCAAGCCGAACACCTGCGCTTCATCATCGACGTCGCGAAGAAACGTCAGCTGGTCGCCATCAGGCGAGAAGCGAAACGAGCGGCCGCCGGCATCGCCGATGTACTGGCGCGCCTCGCCCCCGGAGAAAGGAACCATGAAGTAGCGGGTTCGGCGCTCGTTCTCGTCCCAGTCGAGCTCCGAAACCGAATAGAAGACGCGCTCGCCGTCGGGTGACAGCAGCACGTTGCCGAGCCGCTTCAAACGCAGCGCATCGTCGACACTCATGGGGACCCGAGCGGATTGCCGTCCTGCCGCCATCGCCGAGTGGTCGGCGGCGCTCGCCAGGAGGAAATACGAAAGAGCTACGGAGAGAGCGCGGCTTTGGCACCGAGCTCGAGAGCGCACGAGTCGCATCGGGCACCTTCCTTTGCAACAAGGTCCGATGACACCGAAACGAGGGGCCGTGGGCAGTTCCGTGTGGTCGGACGACACTGCTTCGAAGCGGCTTCGCGACCAAGGGCCACGCTCTCCGATGTCCTGTCGGGCGGTGGCAACTGTGTGGCCCCGCGGCTCCGACGAGCCCACGATAGCTCTTGCGTGGAAGCACGACAACGGTTCTTGCCACAGGCACGTGATCTCCACGGCCGCGCAAGCAGCAGCCGAGGAAGTTCCTGCGCCGGGACCTGTGGGGCATACACGTTCAACTGGCGGCGTACGACCCACGCGACTTGCGGCACTCCGCTCGGAGCAGCTGCGCTTAGAAGTCAGTAGCGGCCCGCTGTTGATGCTGCGATGACCTCAATCGCGCCATGGCCCATCGAGCGCGCTGTACACGAGCGCGCCGTCGAAGAAGGTCATCACAACCTCCGCCTCGTTGATCTCGGTGGCTGGGATGCGCGTCAGGTCACGGTCGAGCACCACGATGTCGGCACGCTTGCCTACCTCGATGGTCCCGACCTCGTCTTCGCGTCCGGCCAGCCACGCGCCGTTGCGTGTGTAGGCGGCCAGCATCGCGTCGAGGCTCACTCTTTCCGCAGCGTTCAGCGTCGGGCCCTCCTCGGAGTGAGGATCCTGACGGCGCACCGCCGCTTCGATGGCGTCGAGCGGGTTCATCGACGTGACCCACCAGTCGCTACCACCGACGATGTGCCCGCCGGCGCGCTCGACACTGCCTATCGGGAACATGGCCTCGGTACGCTCCGCGCCGAGAATCGGCAGGTCCATCTCCAGAGACCAGGCATTCGGCCAAGCCCAGTAACCCTGGAAATTGGCTGCCACGCCGAGCTCGGCGAAGCGGGGTCGATCCACCGCGTCGATCAGCTGCAGGTGCACGATGTGATGGCGTGTATCGCGTGCGCCATTGGCGGTCCGCGCCGCCGCGAAGGCGTCGAGGGCCATCCGCACGCCGGCGTCACCGATGGAATGGATGTGAACCTGGAGCCCTTGAGCATCGATCTGCGTAACGAGGGCGTTGAAGTCTGCAGGGTCATAGTAGGGTGCACCGCGGCCCCAGCCGTTCGCGCCGACGTAGGGACTGACAAGGTAGCCCATTCCCGATTCGATCACGCCATCGGTGTAGAGCTTGACCGAGTCGACTGCCAGCGGCGGCACCCGGTATTGCTCGCGATCCGACAGCAACGAAAAGAGCTCCTCCGGCACGACTGCCCCGGGCTGCCAACCGAGCGGCGAGAGCGACGCGAGCACTCGAAGCTCGAGCCCTTCTCGCTGCGCGAGCGCACGGTAGGCATCGAGGTAGAACGCGTCGAGCCCCGGTTCGATGGCCGCGGTGATGCCGAAGGCGTGGGCCCGCGCCGCCGCAGCGCCGATTCCCGCGATGCGCAGCTCGAGACTCGGCTCCGGGGTAATCCGCTTGACCAGCAACATCGCCTCTTCGCGCAGGGCACCGGTGGGCTCCCCGCTGGTGGGGTGACGCTCGATGCGGCCGTTTGGCGGGTCGGGGGTCGATCGATCGATGCCGGCGAGCTCCAGCGCGCGCGTATTGACCCAAGCGGTATGGCCATCGGTCGACACCAGATAGGCCGGCCGGTCCGGGACGAGGGCGTCGAGTCGCTCGAGACCCGGATCACCGTTGGCGAAGGCCGTGTTGGCCCAGCCACCTCCCAGCAGCCAGCTCGCCTCCCCGTAACCCGGCTGATCAGCGCATTCGGCAACCCGGGCCAGGATCGCATCGGCGCTCTCGAGCAGGACTAGGTCGCACTGCACCAGGTACAGGCCGCCGGTCGCCAGGTGAACGTGCGAATCGTTGAACCCCGGCAGTAACATGCGACCGGACAGGTCGACGAGCTCGCTCCCCGGGCCTGCCAACGCGCGTGCGCCGGCATCGTCGCCCACGTAAACGATCTCGCCGCCACGCATCGCCACGGCGGAGGCCCGGGTGCGTGCGTCATCCATCGTGTGCACCGCTCCGCCGACCATCACGATATCCGGGGCTGCGACATCGCCGCTCTCGACGCCCGTGCAGGCTAGCGTGATGCTGGCCAGCCAGCCCGCCACCGTTATGTGTCGATGCACACTCGCCTCCTCACATGTCTCACACCTGCCGACGTGTCTCACATCCTGCTGCATGCTGACAGCTGCGCACCGCGGCCTCAATTCCGCACCGCTGTCGTCACTCGATATCGTTGCTTCTGCGTCGGCGTGGGCTGTGCCAGCGAACGCCCATCCGTGGCCAGGAGCATCGACGCCAGCAGGCGCTGGACGACGACTTCGACGTGCGCCTATACCATGACTCCGTGCTGAGACAGGGCCCCGTGGCGATGTCGGTTCTGTCCACACACGTCGACTGGTTTATCGATCAAGCGCGCAACAGACCAGATTAGCGCGGAGGCAAGCCTATGCTGAGCACCCTCGCCATCTTCATCGGCGCGCAGTTCGCGGCGCTGGCCACCGGAACGCCCGCCGCACAGGTCGACGAGCTGTTCGCTCAGTGGGCTCGCCCCGACACCCCGGGCTGCGCTCTCGGGGTTATCCAGGACGGCGAGTGGCTCTTGAAGCGCGGCTACGGAATGGCGAACCTCGAGCACGGCATTCCGAATACCAGCGAGACTGTCTTTCGAATCGGCTCGCTGAGCAAGCACTTCACCGGGATGGCGATTCTGCTCCTTCAGCAGCAGGGCCTGCTTTCGCTCAGCGACGACATCCGACGATTCCTGCCCGAGCTGCCCGAGTACGAAAAGCCCATTCAGGTGTCGGACCTCATGTATCACACCAGCGGCCTGCGCCACTATCTGACGCTCCTGGAGATGCAGGGTCTCCGCCCACGCGACGGGGCCACGACTGCCGAGGCGCTCGGGCTGCTGGCACGCCAGCGAACTCTCAACAACGTCCCCGGCCAAACCTATTTGTCGAGCGACACGGGGTACTTCCTGTTCTCGGTGATCGTCGAGCGAGCTTCGGGATTGAGTCTTCGAGAGTTCGCCCAGAAGCACATTTTCGAGCCCTTGGGTATGCGCGACACCCACTTCCACGACGATCTCAGACACGTCGTTGAGAACCGCGCCGACGGCCACTCTCCGCGACCGAATGGCCCTGGCTACCAACTCGACAACGAGAACACGCTCGATGTGGTCGGCGACGGCGGAATCATGACAACTGTCGAGGACATGCTGACTTGGGAGCGGAACTTCCTCGACGACCGTCTGGGCGCCGACGATGCGCTCATGGAAGCGTTCCACCGGCGCGGCGTCACCAGTCAGGGGGAGCAACTCCAGCACGCCGCGGGTATCTTCGTCGAGCACTACCGTGGCGTGCCGGCGGTGCACTACTCCGGCGGGTGGGTGGGGTTCATGTCGTACATGATTCGCCTCCCGGAGCAGCGGTTCGCGGTCGTATGTCTGTGCAACGTCAATGCCGTCCGGCCCTACCATCTGGCCAGGGACGTCGTCGACATCTACCTGGGCGAGACGCTGCCGGAGCCCAAGAGATTCGTGGCGCCCGCGACAGGTGCAACGGCGCGAGTGTCTCCCGCCCGGCTTCGACAGTGGGCCGGCTTCTACGAGAACCGTGCGCTCAACCAGGTGTGGCGCGTTGTGTCGGGGAGCGAAGGCCTCACGATCGAAGACGACTACAGCACCTACGACGCTGTGGCGGCCGGCGGCGACGAGTTCCATTCCACAAACACGCGCTATCTGATTCGTTTTCTCTTCAGCCAAGATCCAGGTGACCAAGCGCGACTGCGAATCGAGCGCACCGGGCTCGACCACTACCTGGAACCGAGGGATGGCGGCGTTCTCGAGCTGACGCGGCTGGAGCCGATGACCCTGGCAGAGTCAGATGTCGACCAGTACCTCGGACGGTACTGGAGCGAGGAGATCGACGTTGCCTATCAGCTCATCGAGGATGACGACGTGCTCTTCATGCGGCATGAGAACCCGCATCGCAGCTACTTCACGAACCAGCTCGTGGCCATCGCGCCAGTTCGATTCCGGGCCACACCGACGAACTTCACCTTCGTGCGCGGCCAAGGCGGTGAGATCACCGGCGTGCTGCTCTTCGACCGCCACTACGTTCGCGGCCTCCTGTTGGCGCGCACGGCCGAGTAGAGCGGCGCCGCACGGCAACGAGCGCGCCGCAGGCAGGCACCCACGGTCGTCGTCACGCACACGATGGGCGGAACGCAGAGCTTCACGTGTGGCTTGAGCGTCAACACAAGAAGATCGAGCAGCTCACGCCGGCGCTCGGTCGTAAGGGCCAAGACCCGTGCGGGACGTCCGTGCGATTCGCAGGGACGCCACGTCACGGAGTTTCGTCGAGCAGCCGTTCGAGCTCCCCGCGCAGCGTCTCGAGGACCGGCGCATGAGCGGACGAGCCCATCAGATTGGTGAGCTCGTAGGGGTCGGCCTCGAGATCGTAGAGCTCGTCCATCCCCTCGAGCTCCAGATACCGGATGTACTTGTGGCGCTCGGTGCGAACCGCCCGGTATCCCATGGTGACGATGCGCGGGAAGACGGTGTCGGAGTAGTACTCGATGAGAAACGATCGTCTCCAGTCGGGATCTTCGCCGCGCAAGATCGGCACCAGCGAGCGACCGTGCAGAGGACGCGCCGGCTGGGACTCGCCGACCTCCAGGAGAGTCGAGGCAAGGTCGATGCTGAGCACGAGCTGCTCGGGCGTGGCACCCGGCGTGGCGAGAGCCGGGTAGCGAACCATCAGCGGGATTCGCGCCGTCTCCTCGTAGGCGAGGCGGCGCTCACCTCCCAGGCCGTGCTCGCCGTAGAAGTAACCATGGTCGCCGGCCACCACCACCACGGTGTCGTCGAGCTTGGCGCTCGCCTCGAGCGTGTCCAGGATCCGCCCGAGGCTCTCGTCGACGCCGAGAAGCATCTCCAGACGCTGCCGTATGGTGGTGTCGGAGGTGCCGCCCCCCGGCGTCAGCGGCGGCAGGCCCTCGATCGGACGCTGCAGCGCTGGCTTGTCGACGATCGGCCGGCGGGTATTCAGCCGTCGTGGGATCGTCGCGGTGGCATAGCGTCCCCGGTGACGCTCCGCCGGTATGAAGCCACTGGGCTGACCGGCGACGGCGCCAGAGCTGCCGTCGTCGTGTTGCACCGAGTTCGGATGCAGCGCTTTGTGCGAGAGGTAGAGGAGGAAGGGGGCATCGCGAGGCCGCTCGATGAACTCCAGCACGTGCTCGGTGAGCACATCGGTGACATAGCCCTCGGACGGTGTCCGGCGTCCGTCGATGTTGAGCAGTGGATCCAGCGCCTCGCCCTGACCGCGCATTGCCACCCAGCGATCGAAGCCCGGCCGAGGGCTGTCGTCGTTGCCCATGTGCCACTTGCCGATGAACGCGGTCTCGTAGCCACTCGCCTGCAGGGCGCGGGGAAACGTCGGCAACCGGTGGCTGGTCTCGTTGCGTGCCAGGTTGTCGGTGATTCCGTGGGCGTGGGCGTAGAGCCCGGTGAGGAACGACGCGCGGCTCGGCGAGCACAGCGGGGTCGTGGTGAAGGCGTTGCGAAACTGGACCCCCTCGCGTGCAACGCGATCGATGTTGGGCGTCTCCACGAACGGGTGGCCGCCGGCACCGAAATCGTCCCAGCGCATGTCGTCGACCAGCACGACGACCATGTTGGGCCGCTCGGGCGCGGGAGCCGCCGCCCAGGCGCGCGGGGCGTCACCCGCGCTGACGAGCGTCGCAGCCAGGATGACGCCGCAGCCTACGCCCTCGGCGGCGGTACGAAGTCGGGGCGAGAAATGTCGCTTGCGCATGGTCAACTCATCGGCTGAAAAGGATTCAAGGATGCTACACGGGTTCGACCAGGCGCTACGGCCAACAGCGCGAACCCCACCGCGCTCGGCCGTTTCTGCGTCTCCGTCGTGGTTCACAACGAGCTCCGCGCTATTGCGGTCGTCGGTTGTTCTGCGCGCCCTCGAGAATCCAGGTGCGGACACTAGCCTTCTCCGCCGGCGTCAGCGGACTGGCGATCGGCATCTGGCCACCAAAGATTCCCGGGGTGTTCTCGATCTTGCGCATCAGGTAGCTGTTGTCGGGGTCGCCCGGCGTTACCTGATCGAGGCCTGGCTGTTGGATGCTCGGCACACCGACGATGTTATCGAACGCTGACCCGGCGGCGAGGTCCAGGCCACCCGCGGCGCTGCCAGCAGAGTGACACCCGGCAGTGGCACAGTCCCGATCGAAGATCGGCTGAACGACGGCCGCAAAGCTGACCGTGCCATTACCGCCTCCTCCGTCATCGGTTGCGGTGAGCGCATCGGCCCGCTCGCCCATCTGGCCGTCGGCGTTGATCACCAACACGTCCGCCGAGGTTCCGTCCGCCACCGACGCATCCGGTTTGATGACCGCCTCGAGCTGCTTGGAAGACTTGAAGACAACGCTGTCGACCGAGAACGCCTCGTTGCTGGCATGCACGTTCGCTCCCGCAACAAAGTTCTTACCCCGCACCGTGACCGTGTTCGCCTGTCCAACGGTCACGTCGCGAAGCGCGGCGCGCTGCACGCCGGTGACCTTCATCCGCTTGCCCTTGGTCCCCGCTGGCTTGAGCTTCACGCTGCTTCTGCCGCCGGCGATGATGTTGCCGCCGAGCTAATTGTTGCCCTTCTGCAGTGAGAGATCGAAGCCCAGGTCGCCAGAGCTCAGCTCGATCGTGCCGCTGACACCGGCGAGACGGCCCCCGATGCGATCGGCGTTGGCGACCACTTCACCCGTCTCGCCATTGACCACCGCGTGCCCACCCACGGTGCCGTTCTCGTTCTCGATGAACTGGAGCAACATGAAGACCGTGGCGCCGGCGATCTTCACCGTGCCCGCCCAGAGCTTCTGAAGGGGTCGCTCGGCGCTCATCGGCACGAACTCGGCCGACCCCTTGACCGCGCCGGATGCTCTGCCCTTCAGCTTGCCCGCCTTGGACTTGAGCTTGAACTTCGTCGTGCCGCGCTGCCGCCGCAGGGGCGCCTCGTCGTCGACACGAAACTGGATCTTCTTCTTGCCGACCTTGGTGAAGTCGGCAACCAGAACATCTACGCCGCTCGGGATACCGCCGAGATTGTCCTGGATGACCACGAACCCAACGCCACCGTTGCCGATATTGAGGTTCAGCTGCACCAGCACCCGGTCGCCGCCGACCTTGATGCTGCCTACCCAGGCGCCGTCGAAGCTGCTGTCGAAGAACTCGTCGTCTCGCTGCGAGCCAACGACGGCAAGCGAGAGCGTGAGCGTCAAGATTACGGCGGCAACGAGCTTCGATCGTGGGGCACACATCGTCATGGATCCTACCTGGGTGGGTTCCCGCTCACAGTAGCCTTTCTTCGGCGGGCGCGCGTCCTGCGCCAGGTGATGGAGCTCTCTGATCGAAGATCGAAGTAGCAGATCAGCCGCATGGCACCAGCCGAGCAAGTAGCGAACGCTCCGTTTGCGCGGTGGATTCCCGCTAGGTAATATATGCATGCGTCATACATGATTCGTTTTGAGTGAAAAAGAGCTCTGCTCGCTCCCATGAAAACAGCCCCTACCGGAAAAGACGCCGGTTTCATTAACGTTCTCGGCGCCTTCGTCACGACGATCCACGACGAGATCACCCTCCAGTTCGAAGATGAAGCAGGAGCCGGGGGCGCGGCGCCTGCTGCCCTCGCGGCCATCGATACCTGGCCTGAATGCTCGATCGAGTCGCTTTCTGGAGTGCTCGGCCTGACGCACTCGGGAACGGTGCGGCTCGTCGCTCGCTTAGGTTCGGCCGGTCTCGTGGCGCGAGACAAGGGAGCAGACGCCCGCAGTGTGGAGCTGCGCCTCACCGGACTGGGGTGGAGCGTGCTGAGGCGTATGCGACAGGCTCGACAGCGTATCCTCGAGCGCGTGGTGGGCGACTTGAGCGAGTCCGAGGAGCAGGTGCTTGCTACTGTGCTAGACCGAGCGTTGCGGGCAACCAGAAGATCCGCCGTACAGGCGAAGCGGTGCTGCAGACTCTGTGACCATTCCGTGTGTCAGGGTGACGCATGTCCGGTAGGATCCTCGGTGAATGCCGGCTGAAGTGGGCGCGGGGTCTGGTGCGTGACGGTGGAACATAGCGACTTCTCGGACGGATGGGGCGACTTCGAGGGCCGCGCCTGGATCAACGCGGCCCACCAGGGTGCGCTGCCTCGCGCTGCGGCCGCCGAGGCACGCGAGGCCATTGAGTGGAAGCTGGCACCGCGCAATCTCACGCCGGAGCGCTTTCGAGGCGTGCCCGACCGCCTGCGCACCGCGTTGGGGCGACTCGTCCACGCTCCGCCTGAAGAGATCATCCTCGGCAACAGTACCTCGTACGGCCTGCACCTGGTCGCCCAGGCGCTCCCCTGGGAGCCCGGCGACGAGGTGCTGGTAATGGCGGGCGACTTCCCCGCCGATATCCTCCCCTGGCTCGCTCTGGAGCAACGAACCGACGTCACCGTGCGTCGTATTCGTCCGGCCGGCCGGGTGATCGAGCCCGAAGACCTGCTCGCTGCGTTGGGACCACGCACCCGATTGCTGTGCACCACCTGGGTGCACTCCTTCTCCGGGTACACCATCGATCTCGATGGCCTCGGAGAGATCTGCCAGCAGCACGGTGTCGCCTTTCTCCTGAACGCCACGCAGGGACTCGGTGCCGCGCCCCTGAACACACGCACGGCGCCGATCGACGGGCTGGTGAGCGCCGGGCACAAATGGCTGTGCGGCCCCTACGGGACGGGCATTTGCTGGCTGCGTCCGGAGCTGCGCGAGCGCTTCCGACAGGTGAAGGCGTACTGGCTTGCCATGCAGACCCAGGAGCAACTCGGCGACGCGGTTGCCGATGTCGAGCTCAAACAGGGTCTTGGCGCCCGCGCCTTCGACGTGTTCGGTACGGCGAACTTCTTCAACTTCAAGCCCCTGGCGGCCTCGGTCGAGCTCCTGTTGGAGGTCGGCATCGACGAGGTTCGAGGCCACGACCAGGCCCTCGTATCGCGACTCATCGCCGGGCTCCCGGAAGGGTTCGAGCTGCTCAGCCTGCCCGACGGGCCGCGCCGCTCGACCCTGGTCTTCATCTCGCACCGCGACGCAGAACAGAACCGCGCAGTGCATGCCGCCCTCGCTGCTGCCGGGGTCGACATCGCCCTGCGGAACGGCGCGCTGCGACTGGCTCCGCATCTCTACAACACCGCCGCCGATATCGACCGCGCGCTCACGGTGCTCCACTCCTTTCCCAGCTCTAGCTAGATCCAGAAAGGTGAGCAACCCGACCGACCGCGGCGGACCTCGATAGTGCCCGAGGTCCTTAGTGCCGTGGGGCTCGCGCTCGTAGTGGCCGCGGCCGGGGTCGCGGGCTTCGTCACGGGTCTCGCGGGATTCGGCACCGGGCTCGTCGCCGCCGGACTCTGGCTGCACCTGTTGCCGGCATCGTTCGTTCCGCCCCTGGTCGCGATCGGCTCGGTCGCTGCGCAGATCGCCAGCTGGTCGGCCGTCCATCGAACGGTTCGCTGGCGCGCCCTACTCCCCTACCTGATCGGTGCGGTGGTCGGCGTGCCATTCGGCGTGCTGGTGATGGGGCACGCCGCCTCGTTTCTCCTGCGCCCTGTGGTCGGCGTCTTTCTCGTTGCCTTCGCGGTCTCCGAGCTGAGCGGATTGAGCCGATTCCGGATTGGCACTTTCGGGGGTCGCGCAGCGGACGGGCTCGTCGGAGCCGCCGGCGGCTTTCTCGGCGGCTTCGCTGGACTCTCCGCGCCACTTCCGGTGATCTGGCTGCGACTGCGCGGCGGCCCGCTGAGCTCCCAGCGGGCTGTTTACCAACCGTTCAGCTTTCTGGCGCTCTCGGCGGCGACGTTGGTCATGGGAATGAATGGCCACCTCCATCGCGAGATCCTCGTGGTGACAGGCTTCTGCCTGCCGGCGCTACTCCTGGGCGCATTGCTCGGTGTGCGTTGCTACGGGAAGGTGAATCAGGCGGTCGTTCAACGGGTGGTCCTCGGCGTGCTACTGCTGTCAGGCCTCACCCTGCTCCGGTGAGCACACAGGCGAATGCCCCGCTCACCTGGCGGCATCGCCTCCGTCGTGATACTAGTTCCGCAGCTCATTGAGATTCTTAACATCGGGAAGTGGGTGCGATTCCCACGCTGCCCCGCAACTGTGATCGGGGACGAACGCCGCGACGAACGACCATCGCCGTCCGCAAGATGACGACGGCTCGCTCGTACCGCCACTGAGGTGACAACCTTGGGAAGGCGCGGCAAGTAGGTTGATCCGTAAGCCAGGAGACCGTAACCAACCCGACTGGGTTGGCCCTCGCGGGAGGGGACATGCGTCGACGGGAAACCTGGACAAGTGTCCCGAGCCGGAGCAACGGCTCGGGTTTTTTTCTTTTCCGTCACCCTCTCGCGGGGCTTCTAGCCGAGCATCTCAGGAGGATGCCATGAAGCCCCGCTTCTTCGTTGTCGTTGTCGCTATCGCCATCCATCTGACAATCGGAGCCGCATGGGCTCGCGAAGCCATCGCGCGCGCTCCGAGCCAAGGCGAGCCCCAAGAGCCCCAGGCACCGGTGCGGGTCGACGAGAAGGTCGTCGTCACCGCCGATCGCGAAGCCGAGAGCGTTCGTAACGCCGGCAGCAGCGTGTCGGTCATCAGCGGCGAAGAGATCGCCGCCAGCGGCGCTCGCTGGCTCATCGACGTGTTGCAGTTCGCACCCGGGGTCAACGTCGTGCGCAACGGTGCGGCCGGCAGCCTGACGGCGATCTTCATTCGAGGCACCAACGCCGGCCACACCCTCTTTCTGATCGACGGCGTGAAGGTCAACTCCCCCACTACCGGCAGCTACGACCTTGCCGGAATCCAACTGGCTGCCGATCAGATTGAGCGTATCGAGGTGGTTCGCGGACCCCAGAGCACGCTCTACGGATCCCAGGCAATCGGCGGCGTGATCAACGTGATCACGCGTCAGGGCAGCGGGCCGGGAACGTGGGGCCTCGACGCCGAGGGCGGCGCCTACCGCACGGGCCGTGTGCACGGCTGGGTCAACGGCGAGGCCAACTCCATTCGTTACAACGGCTCGGTTTCCTACCTCGACTCCAGGGGCTTCTCGGCCGCCAACCAGGCAAACGGCAACACCGAGAGCGACGGCTACCGCAACGTCACCTACAACCTCCGCGTCGATCATGCCGCCACCAACGGTACGGTTCTGCGAGGCTTCTTCCGAGGCTTCGACGGCGACTCTGAATTCGACGGTTTCGGCAGCCAGCCGGTGGATGCCGCCCGCAATGTGCAGAGCACTCAGGAGAACTACGCCGGACTCACCGCTGGCTACGACGGGTCGGCGTTTTCCTCGATCGCCGAGCTCTCCCTTACCGACGCCAATCTCGAAACGACGACACCCGACGGGTTCTTTACCGGGTTCCTGCTCGACTCGACGATCTACGAACTCGACTGGCAAAACACGGTGCGGCTTCCCGGGCAACACACGCTCATCGGCGGTATTGAATACCGTCGCGAACAGGCAACGATCGCCAGTGTCTCTGCCTTCGGCGCCGACGGATTCGACGAGAGAATCGACTCTCTCGGAGGCTACGGGCAGGCACAGATCGCCCTGGGTGATCGCGCCCGTATCACGGGCGGTGGGCGCTTCGAGGACCACAGCACCTTCGGCAGCAAGTGGACCGGACGTTTGTCGGCAACGGTGGATGCCACTCGGCTCGTCAGGGTGCACGCCTCGCTGGGATCGGGCTTCAAGGCACCGACCTTGAACGATCTGTATTTTCCCGGCTTCTCCAACCCTGAGCTGAAGCCCGAGGAGAGCATTGGCTTCGACCTCGGCGTGGGCTCGTTCTTCACCGGCGGCAGCGTCGACGTCACCTACTTCTACAACGACATCAGCGAGCTGATTCAGTTCGATTTCGTGGCGGGAATCCCGGCGAACATCGGCAACGTCACGACGCGGGGCATCGAGGTGAGCGGCGACTACGCGCCCAGCGCCACGGTCACGCTGGCCGGCAACTACACGTTCTCCGAGGTGCAGCCAGAGGGCTCCGGAGACCAACTCATCCGTCGGCCCCGCCATCAGGGTGGCTTCCGCGCCACGTGGCTACCGATGAATGCCGTACGTCTCTGGGGCGAGCTTCGCTGGAAAGCGGGACGCTTCGACTCCGGCCCGGACGGCCGTGTGCAGATGGATCCCTTCGGGATCGTCAATCTTGCCGCCAGCTACCGAATCACCCCTACCCTGCTGGTGCGCGGCCGAATCGACAACCTCCTCGATACCGACTACGAGGAAGTTATCGGATACGGCACGGCTGGCATCGGCGGCTACCTCGGACTGACGATCACTCTGGCGCGGCAGTAGCGCAGACGAATGTTGGCGAGTAAGCGGTGCGTCGTTTCCTGGAGCGGCGGCAAGGACAGCCTGATGGCGTTGCGACGCGCCCAGCAGGCTGGCCATGAAATCTGCGCGCTGCTGACGATGTTCTCACCCGAGAACGGCACCTCCCGCTCGCATGGTCTGCCACGGAAGCTGCTGACCGACCAGGCCGACGCGCTCGGCGTGCCCTTGCACGTCGGCTATGCAGGTTGGTCGGACTACGAACAGGAGTTCAAGAGATGCCTCGGCGATCTGGTCGCCGACGGCATCGAGCTCGCCGTGTTCGGTGACATCTTCCTCGATGACCATCGACATTGGGTGGAGCGGGTGTCTTGCGACGCCGGATGCCAGGCACTGGAGCCGCTGTAGGGAGAAGCGACCGACCGGTTGCTGGAAGAGGTGATCGACACCGGGATCCGGGCGCACGTATGCACCGTGCGCCCCGACCTGGTTGCGCCCGACTGGCTGGGCACGGCGCTCGATCACCGCTTCCGTCAGGCCTGCGCAGGAGGCGAGATCGATCCCTGCGGTGAGCACGGCGAGTACCACACGGTGGTCTTGGACGCGCCCGGGTTCGGCCACCAGCTCATCGTCGACGCGGCCGAGGTGCGCATCGACACCGACCATTCCCACTGGCACATCCTCTCGTGGCGCAACACACCGGCGAGTCGGCCTGCCAACGGAACAGCGTGCCCTTTGGCGACTATGGACTAAGACACTATAATCGTTTTGTCCATAGACTAATGCCCCAACATAGGGCACGAGCATCACATGACCGAGAACACCGCCGCCACCTTTCTTCCCCTCCGCCCCGACGTGTTCACCATCCTGCTCGTACTGCTCGACGGTGACTGCCACGGCTACGGAATGATCAAGGCGGCCGAGGAGCGGCAAGGCCGCAAGGGGCAGCTGCAGCCGGGTGGACTGTACCGGCTTCTCAAACAGCTCCTGGACAGCGGCATGGTGGAGCAGCTGCCCGCCGGCGCGGCGCCCGCCGACAGCGACGAGCGTCGCCGCTACTACCGCATCACGCCGTTCGGCCGCGAGGTTGCCGCCGCCGAGGCTCGCCGCATGGCGGAGCTGGTGGAGATGTCGGCGCGACATCGACTTCTGGAAGAACGAGAAAGCTCGTGAAGTGGCCTGTGCGGCTATCGATCCGCGTGTACCGCCTCCTACTGGGCGCGTTTCCGCGGCGCTTCCGCGACCGTTTCGGCCCCGAGGTCGCGGCCACGTTCGAGCAACTGGCCGCCGAAACGTGGCGGCGCTCGCGCTGGAAGGGTCTGTTGCGGCTTTGGCTCCGAACGTGCGGCGATCTGAGCCGCCACGGCGGTGGCGAGCGTCTCGGCGTCGGGCTGGATGTGACCCGGGCCCGCCGGACGGGCTCCGCCGGCTCTGGTGCCCGCGTACTCGACTCCCTGGTACAGGACACCGTGTTCGCGGCTCGTACGCTGCGCCACGCACCGATGTTCGCCGCCGCGGTGATCGGCACGATCGCCCTGGGCATCGGCGCCAACACGGCGATCTTCACGGTGGTCAACGGTGCTCTGCTGCGGCCGCTTCCCTTCGACGAATCCGAGCGCGTCGTGATTCTGTGCGAGACGCACGAGCAGGTCGGCGACTACTGCGTCGCCTCGCCGCCGAACGTCGAGGACTGGGCGCGGGCCAGCGCCACGATCGAGTCGTTCGCGCTGGCCCGGGGCTGGAGTGACCTGCCCCAAGTGTTGAGGCCACTTCGTAACTCATAGAATCGATGCTGGCAAGAGATTGTTGGAGCCGGCGAAGCGGAGCGCAGCCGGCTTCAACAACGTCGCTTCCGGTGCAGGCGGCCGATAGCCCAACGAGCT
>PVBE011230080.1_pt1 | contig 20082 bp, 19 predicted proteins | sample 1631181 | NCBI WGS metagenome assembly PVBE01 (sample SAMN08397723, study PRJNA350692) | Marine metagenome, whole genome shotgun sequencing project. | isolation source: water | place: Pacific Ocean | collected 2012-04 | reverse complement strand
TGCTGCTGCTGTGGGCGGTGCTCTTCCAGGTCGACCTCGCGACCGACCTCGAGGCGGAGAAGGTGGCCAGCGCCGCCAAATCCCAGCGGCTGGAGGCCCTCGAGACTGCGCTCGCCGAGCCGCTGCGCAGCGGGCGCATCACCCTGGTCGACGGACGCATCGGCATCGCGGGCAGCGTGCTCTTCGACCTGTACTCCGCGGACTTGCGCGGCGACGGTCGGGCGCTGCTCGGCGAGCTGGCCGCGCCGCTCTCCGATTGGTTGGCGCGCCACGACGAGCTGGTGATGGTGGGCGGCTTCACCGACGACCTGCCCATCCACGGTGACTCCCGCCGATTCGCTGACAACTGGCAGCTGAGCACCGAGCGCGCGCTGACCGTGGTGCGCTCGCTCGTGGAGGCGGGTGTCGCACCCGACCGCCTGTTTGCGGCCGGCTTTGGTGCCCACCACCCGAGCGTGCCCAACCAGGACGAGGGCACCCGCGCGAAGAATCGGCGGGTCGAGATCGTGCCGGTCCCGAAGGAGGGTCGATGACCGCTTCATGCGAGCGACTCGAGTCGCTTCGGTCCGAGGGCGGAGACGCCTTCGACGGGCCGGGCTTCCGTTTCATCGAGGGTCTGCTCCGCCGGGCGGGCGGGCTCGACGGGGCCGCCGCCGCGCGGCTCTCGATGCGCGCGACCCAGCGGCTGGACGCCTTCGAGGCCGAGTTCTCCGCCGCGCGGGCCGAGGCGCGCGTCGCGCTGGAGGCGGTCGAGGCGGCGGAGAGTGACCCCGGCGGGCACGTCCGCGAGGCGTTCGAGCTGGGCGATTACCGGGCTGTGCGCCGCTTCGCCGGTCGGGCGCTCCGGCTGGCCCAGGACGACGGCACCCAGGCCGCGCGCCGGCGCCTCGCCCGGCTGGCTCGCCAGGTCCGGGCGCGCGGGATCGCGTTGCCCACGGAGCTGCGCGACAAGCTCTCGAGCGAGGTCGTGCGCGACGCCCGGACCGCACGCGAGCTTGGTGACCAGCTGGCGCGGGTGCTCTTCCGCGATGCGGCCGAGCAGGCGCGCAGCTCGCTCTTGGTGGCGCGGGCGGCGGACGGACTGCCCGAAGAGGTGGGCCCGTACAACCCGGCTGCGTTGTCGGTCCAGGCGCTCGGGTTGATGGAGGCGGTCTCTCCGGCCTATCTGCGCGCTTTCCTCGCCGGGCTGGAGGAGCTGGCCACGCTGCGCGCGCTCCCCGAGCCCCCGCGCCGGAAGATGCGCCGTAGGTGAGCAGCCTTCAGGCGCACCTGGACGTCTCGACGCCGCCGGCCATGTGACGTAGCCGCGACGCGTATGGCAGGCTCGGGCGATGCGAAGGCTGCTGCTGTGGGTGCTGCCGCTCTGTCTGTGGGCGTGCGACGACGACGCTCGGGACCGCGACAAGGAGGATCCGGACGCCTCGACCGCCGGTGACGCGGTCGTCGGACCCGAGCCCGACGGCGCCACCGGCGATGTCTCCGGAGATGACGCGGCCGCCGACGGGAGCTCGGTCGACGCGACCGTCGACGGGCCCGAGCCCGACGGTCCGCCGCCACCGCCCGAGGAATGCAACGGCGAGGACGACGATCTCGACGGTGAGATCGACGAGGGCGTCGCGAACCTCTGCGGGGGGTGCGGTGGCATCCCGCCCGACGGCTGTCAGGCGTGGACCGTCAACGCGATCCTGCACAACAACCCGGCGGAGCCGGCCGGACCGGACGACATCCTCAACCCCGACCAGGTCGTAGGCTTCCTGGGCGGGGCGCTCGGCTTCAGCGAGCGCGAGATCGACGGCGCCACCTGCACCTTCTTCCGGGTCCCGGCGCAGCACCCCGACGCCCACCTCGGGCTGGTCAACGTCGACACGCCACAGGCCGCATTGAATCTCGTGCCGGTCTTCCGAGCCGACCGCGGGACGCACGGCTACCAGAACAGCCCCTCCACAGGTGCGCTCACGCTTCACGAGCCCGGCGACCTCGTCGAGGTCCGAGCGGGCGGCGGGCTCGCGGTGGGCCCCTTCGAGATGTCCGCGACCGCGCCGCCGCGGCTGCAACCCGCCTGGCGGGTCGACGTGCTCGAGCAGGCGCTCGCGCTGGCTCGCGGCGAACGGGACGAGGCCATCGCGTTCGAGTGGGACCCGCGCGAGGACGATGAGGCGCCGGGCGACCTGCGCTTCTTCATCGGCGGCAGCGTGCCCATCTTCAACATCGCGCAGACGGTGTACGCGGTCCGCCAGCATTACGAGCTGACGGCGCTGCTCGCGGACGACGGCCACTTCGAGGTGACGCCGGAGCTGCTCGGCGGAGGGGTGCCCGACAGCTCGGTTCGGGTCTTCGTGGAGCGACGCGTCGTCGAGCGGCTTCCGCAGGGACCGCACGCCATCGAGATGCGCGTCGGACAACGCAGAACGGTCCGGGAGAACGGCATCCTCGAGAACGACGAGACCCCGCGGTTCCGAATCGTCGAGCCGTCCGCCGCCGAGCGCACGATCACGCCGGGAGAGCCGCTGACCGTGGAGTGGGAGTGGCCCTGCAAACAGGCTGACGACGAATGCGACCCCGCCACCCCCGTCGGCGTCGGGCCGCTCACCGTCAACCTGCTGCTACGCGACCGCGACGAGCTGCTCCTGACCCAGGTCGAGTGCCGAGTCGACGACGCCGCCACCGGGCGCATCGTCCTGCCGGCCGACTTCACCGAGCAGTGGCCGGACGACGACCGCGACACCCGCCTGCTCACGCTGTTTTGGGGTCTGCATCGTCAGGAGCTCCCGCTCCCCGACCGCGGCGTCTTCACCCGGTCGACCACCGCCCAGATGTGGCTGCGACCCTGACGGCTGTCAGTCGACCTCGGGATTCGGGTCGGGTGGCGGCTCGGGCGGGACGAACTTCGGCGGAACGAGCGGCGCGGCCTGCCAGAGCCCGCGCAGCGGCGGGACCTCCTCACGCAGCTCCTCGGGCGTGGGCTTCGGACCCGTCTGGGTCTTCGGCTTCTGGTCGATCATCTTGACCTTGAGAATGGTCGGACCGCAGCCGCCGAGCATCATCGCCGCCAGAGCACCAATCAGAGAGGCTCTCATCGGCGCCTCCGCTTCCTACGCTTGCGACGACGGCGCCTCTTCTTCTTCTTTTTCACCTTCGGCGCGGTCTTGTTCTCGGGGTCGGCGGTCTGGAGCCAACGCGCGGCGTCGGGGTCGCGCGGGTTGAGCGCGAGCGCCTTCCGGAAGGAGCGCGCGGCACCGAGTGACTCGCCGAGGCGGAACAGAGCAGCCCCGCGGTTGTAGTGAACGTCGCCGCTCACGCCGCGCATCCCGCTGGCGACGAGGAACGCGTCCGCCGACTTCCGGTACCTGCCCATCCGGTAATACGTCACGCCCAGGTTGTATTGGGCGCGCACGTTGGTCGGCTGCCGCTCCAGGGTGGCGCGGAACGCCTTCTCCGCCAGCTTCAGGTCGCCGGTGCGGAAGGCCGCGATGCCCCGCTGCAGGTGGAAGTCGCCGTGCTCCTGGCTGAAGCGGCGGAAGTTCAGGCCCGCGCGCTCGAGCAGGTAGCCCGTCTGTCGGGCGATCTCGCCCGCGCGGCGAATCGCCGGGTTCATGTCGAGGCTACGTGCGCGGCGCAGCCAGTCGGCGGTCTCCTGAATGGTGTAGCCGGAGGTCACCGCGTAGAGAGCGAATCGGATGGCGTCCCGCGGCAGCCGACCCTCGGTGCGCCCGACCGCGTTCTTCGACCAGGTCATCCAGCGCGCCAGGCGCACGTCGCGATTGTCGACGCGCGTGTCGACCAGGAGCACACCGTCGACCTCGCGCAGATAGCGGGTCAGCCGCACCACGTCAGCCGCCTCGAGGTGCTGCACTGTGCGCAGGACGGCCAGCACGCCCGGATCGTTGGTGCGCACCGCCGTCAACCGCGTGCCTGGCTTCGCGCCCATGCGCTCGGGCCAGAGCGGCAGCACCTCGATGGCGACGGTCGTGGTCTGCGCCTCGAGCAGCACGCGCTGGTTGGGCACCGGCACGTAATCGACGCCGCCGCCGGCGCGGAACACCAGGCCCGCGTCGACGAGCAGCAGGCGCACCCCCGGTCGCGGTCGCTCGACCGTGAGCGACACGTATTCGACACGCTTCGCCGGCTTGGCCATCACGGCCGCGGTCACCACCGCTCGAACCGGATCTACGACGGCGGGGTCGAGCGGCCGAAAATGCTCGGCGTCCGCCTGACCGCCCAGGCGCCCGTCGATCCGGGTGGAGAGGCGATCGACGAGCTCGTGCAATCCACCCTGGGCGTGGGCAACAGCAACGCAGGCGAGGAATAGCAGGGGGAAGCGCATCGGAGCAGGGAGGCTAGCATGTCTGTATCATCGGCGGCGTGCGCAGCCTGCTCGCCGCCGTCGCCCTGCTCTGTGGTTGTGCCGACAACCGCGCGCCCGTCTTCGACCCGCCGTTGGTGGACCGGACGGTGACGGCTGGGCAGACGCTCGTCTTCGACGTGCACGCGATGGATCGCGACGGAGATCCCGTGTCGTATGGCGCGCGCGGGCTGCCAGTCGGATCCACCTTCGACCGCGACGCCGACCCGCCGGTCTTCCGTTGGACGCCGCTGGCCTCTGACGCCGACGGAGACGGTCGCCTCCATCACGTGGTCTTCATCGCCGAGGACGACAACGGCGCCCGCGTCGAAAGCCGCGTGCTGCTCATCGTCTACATGGGCGACAGCCGCCCCCGCTTCACCTCCGCCAGCGCGTACGTCCTCGACCTCCGTCAGACCCCCACCCTCGACTTCGTGGTGACCGTGCGCGACGACGACAGCACGCAGATCCGCTTCGCCCTCGCGGATGGGCCCACGGGCATCGTGCTGACTCCGTTCCGGAAGGAAGCGCGCATCCAATGGACGCCCACCCGTGACCAGCTCGCGACGCGCCGCGTCTTCGGCATCACCATCGCCGCGACGGACGACCGCGGCGCGGACCGGACGGAGCAGAAGATCACGGTGGTCGTGGACGGAGAGCTGCCCGCGGATCAGTAGTCGGGCGACTCGCTGTCGAGCGCGCGGGAGCGCCTCCACACCCACCAGGCGACGCCGCCCATCCCCGCGAGGGGCAGCAGGCTCATCATGATGGTCATGGCGAGGTACGCCATCTTGTTGTCTTCGGTGGCCACCCCGCAGACCGGGCACGCCACCGCGAGCGCGGGTAGCGCGACGAGAACGGTCACGGCGAGCAGGGTCTTCTTCACAGGTAGACTCGCCAGAAGAGAATGGGCCACACGCCCACCACAAAGTACCAGAACACCTGCGCGGCGAAGAACGCGGAGGGCTGGAGCCGGCCGCGCACCAAGAGCCGATAGACGATCCCGAGCGCGGCGATCGCGCCGATCGCGTGCAGCGCGTGGCAGCCGATGATCAAATAGAAGAAGGCGCCCAGATTGCTCGTGTTGGACGTCATCGTCAGCCCCTGCTCGATCATCACCATCCACTCCGCGCCCTGCACCACCACGAACATCGTGCCCAGCAGCAATGCGACCCGCAGCGGCGTGCGCGCGGCCTCCGGCGACTCGCGCGTAAACCGCCTGTGCGCGATGTACAGCGCGACGCCGCTGAAGAGGAGCACGAGCGTGTTGCCGAGCGTCGCCTCGAGCGGCAGCCGGGGCTGCGTCGGAGGTGGCCACACGGCCTGGCCGGCACGGAAGATGGTGAACGAGCTGATCAGGCCCGCGAAGAGCATGAGTTCGGTGAGGCAGAAGAAGACGGTTCCGACGACCGCGGCCGGGGCGATCTGACGTCGACGCGGAAGGGCGACGACGTTCCTCAATGCGCGCCGGCCTTCGCGGGCTTCGCACCGTGCGCCGCCTTCTTCTCCGCCTTCAGAGCCCGCTGGACCTCGGATTTGGCCGCGGTATTCGACCAGTTCTGCCCGTCGTGCTTCATCACGTCGGGCGCGACCGCGACGAAGAAGAGCAGCATGAAGGCCAAGGCCGTCGTGAGAAGGAGCACGATGAACCTGGGCTCGACGGTGACGTGCATGAACTCCTTCGCCACCAGGTACGCCTTCACGAGCGCGATGCCGAAGGCTGTGACCAGCGTCAGCCACTGGATCCCGAACGTCGGACCGATGATCGAGACCGCGAGCAGGCCGAGCAGGATCGCCCAGATCTTTACATAGTGCTTCGCGTGCTCCTCGAAGGAGCCGTGATGCCCGTCATCTGTGTGTGCGTGGTCAGACATCTCGCACCTACTTCGCGATGTAGAGGAGCGGGAACAGGAAGATCCAGATCGCGTCGACGAAGTGCCAGTAGATACCGACCAGCTCGACGCGCTGCAGCTCCTGCCCCTTCTTGGCCTGATGCGCCACGATGGCCATCGCGATCATGCCCGCGATGACGTGGCACGCATGCAGCCCGGCGGCCGTGTAGTAGAAGGACCAGAAAGCGTTGGTGGTCAGCACGAAGCCGTGCGTGATCTCGTAGGTCCACTCGATCGACTTCACTGTGAGGAAGACGCCACCACCGGCGATCGTCATCCAGAGCAGCTTGGAGGCCTTCTTCCCATCGCCGGCCTCGGCCGCCGCGTGCGCGCAGACCGCCGCGAGGCTGGAGGTGAGCAGCACGAAGGTGTTGAAACCGCCGGCCCAGACGTTGGTGTGCGACGCGTACTCGCCGAACTCCGGGTGACCGAGCCGGTGGATGATGTACGACGCCAGCAGCCCACCGAAGATCACGATCTCCGACACGACGACCCACCAGATGGCGAGGCGACCGGTCGGGATCCCGGTGGCGCTACGGGTCGTGGCGAGCGGCTTTCCGGTCATGACTCAGCCCCCTGCGGCGGCTCGTCCTGCGGCCACCAGTCGGTGTCGCCGCGGTCGGGATGGCTGTACTCGTACGGGCCGCGATAGACCGTGGGCATCTCGGCGAAGTTCCCATGTCCGGGCGGCGACTCCGTCGTCCACTCGAGCGTGTTGGCGTTGTACGGATTCTTCCCGGCCGGCGCCCCCTTCACGAGGCTGCGCCCAACGTTCCAGAAGAAGATGAGCTGGAAGGCCAGCATCGCGACCGTCGCGTAGGTCGCAAAGACGCGGAAGTCCTGCTGCCACGGCTGCGACAGCTCGGGGAAGTGGTTGTAGTTGTAGATTCGCCGATGCTGACCCGACGCCCCGAGGACGAACAGCGGGATGAAGGTGCAGTTGAAGGAGATGATCGTGCCCCAGAAGTGAATCTTCCCGAGGGTCTCGCTCATCATCCGGCCGGTCATCTTCGGGAACCAGTAAGTGATGCCGGCGAAGGTCGCGATGATCGCTATCGGATAGAAAGTGAAGTGGAAGTGCGCGAGCACGAAGTACGTGTCGTGGAAGTAGATGTCGGAGCCGCTGGCGCCCAGGAAGATGCCGGTGACGCCGCCGATGAGGAACTCGGCCATGAACGCGAGCGCCCACAGCATGGGCGTGGTCAGCGTGATCTTCCCGCCATATAGCGTGGCTATATAGAGGAAGCACATCTCGGCGAGCGGCACCGAGATGATGACTGTCGTCACCGTGAAGACGTTCGCCATGCGCGGGTCGATGCCCGCGACGAACTGGTGGTGGGCCCACACGAAGAAGCTCAATAGCCCCGTCGCGAACGCCGTGTAGAGCACGACCTTGTAGCCAAAGAACTTCTTGCGCGCGAAGACCGGGATGATCTCGCCGACGATGCCCATCGCGGGCAGGAGCACGACGTACACCTCGGGGTGCCCGAAGAACCAGAACAGGTGCTGCCAGAGGATCGGGTCGCCGCCGCGCGCCGGATCATAGAAGCCGGTCCCCACGAGTTGGTCGAAGAGCAGCATGACCGCGCCCGCCACCAGCGGACCCACCGACGCCATGAACATGATGCTCGCCAACACGATCATCCAGACGACGAGCGGGATGTCCCACATCGACATCCCGGGCGCGCGCGAGTTCATGGTGGTGGTGATGAAGTTGATGCCGCCCAGCAAGAACGCGACGAACTCGAGCGCGACCGCAACGAGCCACAAGGTCTGGCCGCTCGGCGTCAAGTTGTAGCCGCTCTTGGCCGACAGCGGCGGGTAGGCGGTCCAGGCGCCACCGAACGCACCGTTCTCTACGAAGAAGGCAGCGAGCAGAACGACCGCGCTCAGCAGGAAGATCTGGAAGCTGAGCCGGTTGACCCGCGGGAACACCATGTCGTCGCAGCCGATCATGAGCGGGATCAGGTAGTTCCCGAAGGCGGCGATCAGCACCGGCATCGCGACCCAGAAGATCATGATGGTGCCGTGGTTGGTGACCAGCGAGTTGTAGATGTGCGGGGTGACCAGCCCGAAGCCGGGGACCTCCTCGCCAGGGAAGGCCAGCTGCATGCGGAAGGCGTACGCGAAGTAGCCTCCGATCACCGCCATGATGACGCCGGTGATCAGGTACTGCATGCAGATGACTTTGTGGTCGGTGGACCACATGTACTTTCGCCACCAACCCTCGTCGCCGTGCCCGTGACCGTGATCGTCGTGGGCGTCAGCCGGGGCGGCGGAGGGTTGCTCTTCGGCGGGCTGTGACATGCCTACCTCTCCTCGGGCTTGGCGGCCGCGAGGGCACCGCCCGAGTGTTTCGCCATCCAGGCGGCGTGTTTCTCGGGCGTCTGGATGTGAATGCGGGCGGCCATGATGCCGTGGCCTATGCCACACATCTCGGCGCATTGAATGTCGTGTTCACCGGTGCCGGTCGCCTTGAACCAGCCAGTGATCTCGCGGCCGGGGATCGCGTCCTGCTTCAACCGGAACACGGGCACCGAGAAGCTGTGCAGCACGTCCTCGGCAGTGAGCTTGTAGTGGTAGGTCTTCCCGACCTCGATGAAGAGGTCGTGGGCCGTGTCGATGTCGTCGGGCGTGTGGAGCTTCCCGTCGGGCCCGGGGTGCTTGAACGTCCACGCCCATTGTTGCGCGTGGATCCCGACCGTCGCGTCCGGCTTCGGCAGCGTCTGCTTGACGTCCACCCACACCCGGACCGCTGCGACGATGATCAGGACGTCGCAGACCAGCACCAGCGCGTGCGGGATGTTGATGAACTTCTTCTCTTCCTTCTTCGTGCCGGTGATGTACTGGGCCTTCTGGCCGCGGTCTTTGAACTTCCAGATGAACCAGAAGAAGACCACCTCGCACGCGATGAACCAGAAGCCCACCAGCACGCCGATGAGCATGATGACGTTGTCGATGTCCTGCGAGTACGTGGACAGCGACTGAACCATGGACGAGATCACCGCGGCCCCCTAAAGAATGAAGGCGAAGACGGCGCCCGCGAAGAGCACCACGCCGATCATCGTGGCCTTGAACCACCAGTTCGCGACGGCACCCGCTTCCGGCAATTCAGCGCCCATCAGCGGCTCCCTTCGCGCGCGAGGCGAGCGACATACGCGACCACGTCACGCATCGCCTGCTCGTCGGGCAACGTCATCGCCATCGGCCGCATCTGCTGGCCGCCGAGGTCCTTCTCGTTGGCGCCGCGGACACCTGACTTGAAGTTGCGCAGCTGCGCGAGCAGGTACCAGTCGTGCGTGTTGAGTAGCGACGGCGCCTTCAGCGCAGGGTTCCCCGAGCCGTCGACCTTGTGGCACGCCGCGCAGACCTGGAAGAACTGAACGCCGCGCCTGGCGTCGCCCTTCACAGTCGGCGGTGGAACCACCGAGGTCAGCCGCGACACGTAGGCCGCGACCGCCTGGGTCTCCTCCTCCGTCGCCATCGTGCTGGCCATCGGCTGCATCCGCAGACCGTTGAGGTCCTTGGGGTGACCACCACGGATCTTCTTTTGGAAATTCCTCAACTGCGTCGCGACGTACTCCGCCTCCTGGCCGGCGATCGCCGGTACCTGGATCTCGGCGTTGCCCGCCCCGTCGTCGCCGTGGCATGGCGCGCAGTTCGAGTAGAGGACCTTGCCCTTGATGGGACCGCCGGACGGCGCACAGCCGAACCCGAGCAGTGCGAGCACCAAGAGCAACGAAGAGTGTTTCTGACCGACCATCGGCGTTCCTGACCGAGGCTGCATCGCTGGCTTTGTATGACGCGCAGCGGCGCCGATCAAGGCTGTCGAGCCGATCTTGAGCGAGATAGCTTCACGGCGTGGCGAATCACCGCATCTGCCATCCGACAGACGCGGCAAATTGCCGCACTTGGTGGGTTTTACGGCGCCCGGGGGAGGCTTTGGTTGGGGTCGTCCGCGGTCGGACGCGGATGGGGGCAGGGCCCATCGAAGAGGAGCTCGCACGCCGTGTTGTAGACGAGGTCGCCGCCTTCCGGAGCAGCCGCGCGCCAGGCCCGACCGCTGTTGGGATGATGTCGCAGCTCGACCGGGACCACACCGCCGACCTGCAATGACGGGAAATCCTCACCGTCGAGGACCAGGTGGCTTCCGCGCGCGACGCCAGCCGCCACGAAATCAACCTCGGGGGCGAAGACGAGATTGCCGGGGCCCAGCACGAGCGGGCCCTGACCGCCTTGGATGAGGGCCCCTTCCTCGTCCGCGATCCACCAGTGGTCGACGACGCGCCCTTCGCCGAAGTCGCCCTCGAGCACCCACAGCTCATGGGCGCCCACGAGGTCAGCGAGGACGTGGGGCTGCGCATCCAGGGCCGCCTCGGTCAGCTCGCCGAGGGTGAGCTCGTTGGTGCACGGCCAGATCGGGCATACGGCCACGGCCGCGTTGTCGGGCGAGGCCACGAAGGCCGCGAGCGGCTCGAGCTCGCCCTCGAAGACGTTCACATGCTCCACGCGGCCGCGCAGGCTGCCGACGCCACCGTTGGTGCGCCCGACGAGCCAGACGTTGGGGCCGCCGAGCCCCTGCACGGCATCGAAGCGCTGAGGATTCGCCGGTCCATCCAGCACGACCACGGTCTCGCGGCCCTGACCGCGTGCGCGCACCCTGATGTCGACGTCGTCCTCGTCTTGCAGCCCGTCAGCGTCGAGGTCGCGCAGGTTGCGCTCGTCGCCGAAGGACAGGCTTCCCGGGGCGCGCCCGTGTGCATACGCGCCATCCGGCGCGCCCGGCATCGCGAGCAACGTCACGGGTCCGAGATCGATGCGGTCGAGGCGGTAGCGCACGCAGCCCAGCCCACCGCAGGCGGGCGTGGTCTCGCCGCTCGACCAGCCATTGGTCGCCACGCGACGCATCAACCAGTCGCCCAGCCGCGCCATCACGCCGAGTCTGGCCGCGAGCCCGATGCGGGGGTTGGTGAGCGGGACCCAGGCGAAGCGACCCGTGATCGACAACTCGGCGGGCACCGGCACCGTGAGGTCGACCGCGCGCAGCGTATACGCGCCGAGCAAGCGACCGAGCGCCTTGACGGGCGCCGGGGCGTCGGCCGCCGCGTCGACGTCCTCGACGATGTTGCCGTCCGCGTCGAGCAGCCGACCCGAATCGTCCACGCGGGGGACGCGTACGCCCCGACCGCCGAGGACGGTGTCGGCCACCGCGCCGCCGAGCCAGAGCGCTACCGCGCCCGGATGCGCCGTCTCCACATAGCGCCGCGCCACGCCCGGGAAGTCCCCGGACAGCACCGGCGTCTCCAGCGGCGTAGCGGCTGGCGCGGCCCCCCAAGACATCACGAAGGCGACCGTTTGACCGTCGATGGTCGATTGCAACGCGAGGGCGCGCAGCGTGTCGTCTCGCTGCGCGGGGAGATGGTCGTCGCGGGAGAGGATTCGCGGCCGCTCGCGCCAGGCGGTCAGGTCCTGCCGGTCGTTGCGGACCGCGTCGCCGTCGGCATCGGGGATCACCGCGGCGCCTTCGAAAGGCGGGTCCTCGTCTACGGGCAACAGCGTCGTCGCGAGCCTCAGCTCGACGGGGGCGAGCCGGGCACCTGCCTGCCGTGCGGCGGCCGCGCAACGCCGGATGACTTCGTCCCACCACGCCTCGTCGGTGCCGGAGCCGGCTGGGAGGTCCGTGAGCAGGCCGCCCGAGGCGCCCAGGCGGTTGGCGAGCGCGTCGAAAGCGGGGCTGCGAGGGAGCGATGGCCCCGACATGCCCACGGCGTCGGGTCCGCTGTGGTTGCCGGTGGCGTGCACCGCGACGCTGCCCACGGGGACGCCCAGCCGAAGCTGGAGGCGCCGGGCAAAGGTGCGCACACGCGCCGCGTCGACCGCGTGCACGTCGAGCGTCACCAGGAGGTAGAGGGTGTCCCCACGGGTGAGCACGAGGACCCGGCCCGCAGGCGGGTTGTCGTTGTCGACGCGCTGCGCCGGCCGGTCGAGCCCGTCGCCGGCGACCCACACCGCGTCGAAGAGGCCGTCGCCATTCGAGTCCTCGAAGCCATCGGCGCACGGGTCGTCGGGGCGGCTGTCGTCCAACCGTCCGTCGAAGCGTCCCGGACGGTTCCCCGGGCAGTCGGGCCCGGCGCGGTCATCCCACGGCTCGAGGTAGCCCGGCGTGATGTCGAAAGCGGCCGCGCCCGCGCGGGTCACCCCATCGGCGAGCGGCGCCACGAACGGCGCGTCGGCGGCCTCCTCGCAGAAGCCCTCGTCGTCGCACCAGGCCAGCTCACCGCAATCTCCGTCGGCCTCGCATTCGGCGCGCGGCGCGGCGTCCGGTCCGAGCGTCGCGTCGCCCGCGTCGGACCCGTCGCGCATGTCACCCGCGTCGGGGACAGGCGGTGTCGGACCGGCGTCGTCGGGGAGCTGCGCGGCGTCCGGGGTCGTCTGCTGGGCGTCGGCGGCTTGCGTGTCGTCGTCACACGCGACCAACACGACCGCCAGGCACACGAGCCCGACGTTGTGACGTCGTCTCACAGGAGCAGGGTACGAAACCGCGGCGAATAGGGACAAATCCACGTAGAGCGGATCTGCCCCCTGAACCGCTATTGCTCGACGATCGTGAACTCGACGCGGCGGTTGTTGGCCCGACCCTCTCGCGTCTTGTTGTCGTCGATCGGGGTGGTCTCGCCGTAGCCCAGCGAGTCGAGGCGCTCGGGCTCGACGCCCTGGTTGAGCAGGTACTCGCGGACCGAGTCGGCGCGCTTCTGCGACAGCTTCAGGTTGTACTTGTCGCGTCCGCGGTCATCGGTGTGGCCCTCGACGCGGATCCGCTTGATGTACTTGTAGCGGATCATCACCTCGGCCACCTGGTTGAGCACGTCGTAGCTCTCGGGCTTGATCACGGCCTTGTTCGTCTTGAAGAAGACCTTCTCGAGGATCTCGATCTTCTTCTTGGTGACCTTCACCAGGACCGGCTTTGCGGGCTCGGGCTTGGTGTCGGGGCAGCCGTCCTCATCCTCGAATTCGTTGTACGTCTCCGGGCCCATCGGACACTTGTCGGTGACGTCCGGGATCTTGTCCTGGTCGTTATCGGGGTCGGGACAGCCGTCCTCGTCCTGGAAGCCGTCCTTGTCCTCGGGGGCCTTCGGGCACTTGTCGTCGGGGTCCTTCAGGCCGTCGCCGTCGGTGTCCGGGATGTCGTCGGGGCAGCCGTCCTTGTCGAGCCAGCCGTTCACCGTCTCGGCCTCGTTCGGGCACTTGTCGACCTTGTCCTTGAAGCCGTCACCGTCGTTGTCGGGGTCAGGGCAGCCGTCCTCGTCCTCGAAGCCGTCGATGTCCTCGGGAATGAGCGGGCAGCGGTCCTCCAGGTCGAGCACCTCGTCCTGGTCGTTGTCGGGCTCCGGGCAGCCGTCCTTGTCCTCGAAGCCGTCTTTGTCCTCGGGGATCTCCTTGCACGAGTCGACCTTGTCGAGGATGCCATCCTCGTCGCTGTCGTAGCGCCGGTCGTGGAAGGCGAAGCCGAAGAGCAAGCGGTAGCGGGGCGAGCCGTAGCCGTTGATGAGCCCGGCGCCGGCGCCGAGCGTGATGACCGGGCCGGGGTCGGTGTAGATACGCAGCCCCATCATCAGCTCCATGGGGTTGGCGTGAGAGTCCTTCTCGACGTCGGTGATGGCCGCCTTCCCGAACAGCTCGGTGATGAGCACCACGTCCTCGCTGCCGAGGTCGAACCCGGCCGCCACGCCGTAGACCGCTTCGTGCCTGAGCTCGAGGTTGCCGACCTCTTCGTCTTTGAAGCGGAGCTGCACGCCGAAGTTGGTGGCGAAGCCGAAGCCGTCGCCGCGCCCTTCGAGCACGAGCTTCGGAGTGGGCGTGATGACCCTCTCGCCGACGTATGCGCCCTCTTCCCCGACTGGGAACGACACCGGCACCACGAGCGCCATGCCGAAGCCCTTGTCGTCGTCGAGCCCGAACAGGCGCACCTTCGGGATGACGCGCAGGTCGGCGGCCTTGATGCCCTCGTCGCCCGCCTCCTCGGCGTTACCCGACTTGAGCAGGGCGCCGGTCGCGTCGACGCTGAGCTCGAAGTAACCGGAGAGGCCGAGCGTGAGGACCAGGTCGCCGTAGAGCATGTGCTCGACGATGGAGTCGGTCACCTCGCCGTCGTCGTCGAGGACGACGAATGGCTGGTTGGCGTAGTTCACCATCAACGACGGCACGAACTCGAGGTGCTTGGCCACCCGCGCGCCCTCGACCGACAGGTAGTTCCAGGTGCCTGCGGCGGGCTTGAAGTTCTGGATGTCCTGAGCTGGCGCGGCGGCCGCCAAGAGGAGCAAAACGACAGCAGCGAAGAACGCGCGGCGGCGCCCAAGCATCATCCGGTCCCCTCCCCTAGTCGGGTGGGAAGGTACCGTATCTCAGCGAGAAAAGACCACGAACGTGCGGCCGTCTTTTCGCTCGATCAGCAGGTGCACATCCCCGTCGCCGCCCCGCAGGCGCTTGACGAGGTCGCCCGGGCGCTTGATCGGGACGTTGTCATGACGCAGCACGACGTCTCCGGCGCGAACGCCTCCGCGCGCCGCTGCGCTGCCCGGCTTGACCGCCTTCACGAGCGCCCCACCCTTGACGCGCAGCTCACGGGCGAGCTCGGCAGGGACCTCCTGGATCGTCATCCCGAGCACCACCGGACCGCCACCGCCCCGGTTCGCCAGCGCGTGACGTCGGCGCTGCTCGACGAGGGTGACGCGCATCGCCTTCTTCTGACCGCCACGGATCACGTGGAGGGACACGGTGCGCCCGACACCCGCGGTGCTCGCGAGCCACGGCAGGTCGTCGTGGCGCTGAATGTCGGTGCCGTCGAAGTCGACGATGATGTCGCCCGCCAGCAATCCGGCCTCCTGAGCGGGGCCCGCCTTCATCACTTCGCTGACGAGCGCACCCCGCGGTCGATCGAGCCCCGACGAGCGCGCCTGCTCCGGGGTGACCTCGTCGATCGACACACCGAGCCACGAGCGGGCGACGCGCCCCTCGCGGATGAGGGCGGGGACCAGCTTCTTGACCATGTTGATCGGGATCGCGAAGCCGATGCCCTGCCCCTTCGCGTGGATGGCGGTGTTGATGCCGACCACCTCGCCGCGCAGGTTGAACAGCGGCCCGCCGCTGTTGCCGGGGTTGATGCTCGCGTCGGTTTGAATGAAGTCGCGGTAGCGCAGACGGATGTCTGGACGGACCTCGCGGCGACCCTTCGCGCTGACGATGCCCGCGGTGACGGTGTGCGACAGGTTCAGCGGGTTGCCGATCGCGACGACCCACTCGCCAATCTTGAGGGTGTCGCTGTCGCCGAGCGGGACGACCGGGAGCTTGCGCTTGCCCGGGTCGACCTTGATGACCGAGAGGTCCGTAGCCGCGTCGGCGCCGATGACCTTCGCCGTCAGCGAGGTGCCGTCGGCGAGGTGGACCTCGATGTGCGTCGCGCTCTCGACCACGTGGTTGTTCGACAGGATGTAGCCGTCCGAGCGGATGATGAAGCCGGAGCCGGCGCCCTTCTCCTCGGAGCCCCAGGGCTTGCGCATCGTCGTCTGGATCGAGACGACCGCCGGAGAGGTGAGCTTCGCCAGGCGCGAGAATGCGCCGAAGGTCATCGGCGTGTCGTCGCGCACTCCGCGCATCAGCGCCCCCTCCGTCCAGAGGCGCTTCGCCGCGCCTGCGGGGACGGCGAGAGCGAACACGAGCAACAACGTCGAACAACGCACGCGGCCTCTTCCTCCTCTTTCTCATTACGGAAAAGCGTCGAATGGGGTGAACTATTCGCGCGACCAGCTTTTGATTGTAGCGATGAACTTCGTGGTGTCCGCGTCGCGGGACGTCACATCGCGCGATGCGACGGCCACCCGAAAGCGGTAGCGCGCGTCCGGCTGCCCCTCCTCCTTCACGACCAGCGTCACGTCGACATCGTCGGTCATGGGCCCCACGTTCGAGGCGGACCAGTCGAGCTTCGCGGCGGGCCGATTGGCCTTCAGCCAGGTCCCGACTCGGGAGCGGGTCGTCCCAGCGAATCGGTGCGTGCGCACGGCGACCACGGCGCGCTCACGGTCGGAGCGGCCGTAATGCTCGTAGAGGACAAGGAGGGAGAGAGACGCGGTCACGACCAGCGCCGCGATGACCGCGACCGGCCGGGTCACTTCGTGCGCGCCTCGACGAGGTCGTCGAGGGACTTCTGGTCCCGCTTGGAGTGCTTGTCCTGCGCCGGCGCGCTGCCCACGTTGGCGGCGACCTTGGGGGTGGCCTTCACGGGCGCCTTGCTGCTCGGCTTCTTCTTCGCGGCGTCCTTCGGGGCCGTCGCCGGCGCCGGGTCGGGCGAGAAGAGCTTCACCGCGTGATTGAACGGCGTGTCGCCGCCGATCTTCAGGAAGAACACGACCGCCACGACGACGAAGATGGCCGCGCCGATGCCCATGCTCTTCATGGCCGCCGCGTCGTCGCCCTTCTTCTGCGGCGGGATGTCGCCGGAGGAGGACTTCTTGCGCTCGTTCTTCTTCTTCTTCTTACGGGTGCTCTGGCGCTGCTTTCGCGTGGACATGGTTAGTGGTCCGTCGCAGGAGTTTTGATGTGGGGAGTGCCGTCATCGGTGCTGGCGCCAAGGAACGACGACGAAGGCGTGCTGGAGGCACGTCGAGAAGGAGTGACGCCGGAGCCGGCGCCGAGGGCGGTGCTCAACACGTCAGAAGTCCTGCGACGGCCCACTAGGGCACCACCGGGCTGTCGAAGGGCTTCTCTGCGGCCTCTTCGAGGATGATGAACTCGACGCGGCGGTTCTTGTCCCACGCCTGCACGTTCTCTGCGGGGTCGATCGGCATCGTCTCGCCGTAACCCTTCGACGCGAGCCGGCCGTCGCCGAACCCGCCGCGCTCCACCAGGAACTTGCGCACCGCGTTGGCACGACGGTCCGACAGCTTCAGGTTGTACTTGTCGCTGCCGCGGCTGTCCGAGTGGCCTTGGATCTCGACCCTGAGGATCTGCGCGTTCTGGCGCAGCACCTCGGCCACCTGGAAGAGGATGTCGTAGCTGCGGCGCTGAATCACGTCGCTGTCGAAGTCGAAGTAGACCTTCTCCAGGATCTTGATCTTCCCACCGCTGATCACGACCTTCTTGGGCACCTCCGGGCAGCCGTCTTCGTCCTCGATGCCGTTGAAGTTCTCCGGCTGGTTCGGACAGTCGTCCTTCACGTCGGGGATGCCGTCACCGTCGTTGTCCGGGTCGGGGCAGCCGTCCTCGTCCTTGAAGCCGTCGATGTCCTCGGCCCGGTTCGGGCACTCGTCGGCGGTGTCGGGGATGCCGTCGCGGTCGTTGTCGAGGTCGGGGCAGCCGTCCTCGTCCTGAAAGTTGTCCTTGTCCTCGGGCTCGTCCGGGCAGCGGTCGTTGATATCGAGGATGCCGTCGTGGTCGCGGTCGCGCTTCCCATCGGGGCAGCCGTCGTCGTCCTCGAAGCCGTTGAAGTCCTCGGCGACGTCGGGGCACTGGTCGACGATGTCGAGGATGCCGTCACCGTCGTTGTCCGGGTCGGGGCAGCCGTCCGCGTCGTCCCAGCCGTCCTTGTCCTCCGGGTCGTCCGGGCAATTGTCGATGTCGTCCGGGATGCCGTCACCGTCGCGGTCGCCGACGGCCGGCTCGAAGATGATGCCGCCGAAGACGCGCACGTCCGGGTCGCCGAGGCTGTCGAGCAGCCCACGGGTCGCGCCGAAGGTCAGAAACGAGTTGCCGAGCAGGAAGATGCGCAGCGCCGCCAGGGCCTCGAGGGGCGTCGCCCGCGCTGCGCCGCTCACGCCGAGGGGGGACGCGCCGTAGCCCTCGAAGATGAGCTCCAGGCGCTCGGGCACGAGCAGAATGCCGAGACCTGCGCTGTAGGTCAGCTCGTTGCCGACGACGTACGGGTCGTTGCGCTTGGCCTGGCCGGTGACGTTGCCGTCCTCGTCGACGATCGACACGTTGCCCTCGATGCGACGCTCGTCGCGGAAACGGGCGCCCGCGTTGAAGGCCAGACCCACCCGGCTGCCCAGCTCGAAGTCGAAGACGACGTCGCCGGAGATGATGGTGTCCTGTCCGTGGGTCGCGAAGACGTTGGCCTCGCCGGAGCCGAATTGCACCGCCGGCACAATCGCGATGCCGACCGGGAAGCGCTCGCGGTCGAGGATGCGGAGCTTCAGCGACAGCCCCGCGTCGCCGAGACCGTCGCCTGCGAAGGTCTCCTCCTGACCCGGACCGTCCACGTCGCCGCGCACGATCACCACCGGGATGTTGGCGCCGATCTCGACGATGTTCCCGAAGCCGAGGGCGAAGACGAAGCGACCGGTGCCGTAGCTCTCGATGAGCTCATGGTCCTTGTCGTCGCCAATCGACTGGCTCAGCGGGTTGAACGCCCAATCCAGGTAGAGCCCGAAGCTCGGCTCGAACGTGCCGAGCGCCTTCGAACGCTCGACCGTGATGAAGCTGCGCGAGTCCATCGCCGGGCGGAAATTCTGTACGTCGACGTCGAACGGCTCCTGCGCATGCGCTGAAGGAGCGGCGAGGAGCAGTGTGGCGAGGAGATGTCTCATGAGTGGTGCGAACCCCTACTGGGCGAGCTCGGCTTCGAGCAGCTGGATCTGGCGGCGGATCTGCGGCTTGTAGCTGCCGTTCGTCTCTTTTGCCAGCCACATCTTGCAGTGGTGCAGCGCCTTTTGAAGCTTGCCCATCGGTTTGTAGATGGCGCACAGCCGCTGATGCGGCGTGTGGGCGCCAGGGCGCATCGCGTGAGCCTTCTCGAGCAGCTTGACCGCCTGGCGGCGCTGACCTCGGGCCATCAGTGTGAGCGCCTCTTTCATCAATGACTCGTATTGCGCGCCGCTGTCCTCCGGCGTCGTCTCCGGCTTCGGGCGCTTGCGGTCGCGATCGCGCGCCCGGTCGCGATCGCGCGCCCGGTCACGATCACGCGCTCGATCACGATCACGCGCTCGGTCGCGGTCGCGCGGCCGGTCACGGTCGACCCGCGGGGTGTCGGACGGCGTCTCGTTCGCCTTTGCGGTGGCGGCTTCCTTCTCCGCCTTCTCGATGAGCTTGGCGAGCGTGTCGGCCTGGCGCCTGGCGAATGGCTTCTCGGCCAGCGCCTGCTGCACCTGCCGTGCGCCACCGAGGCTGTTCTCGGTCACGAGCTTGCGCCCGCGCTCGAGCTCGTCGGCGGCGAAACCGACCTGAACCCGACGACGGCGGTTGTCGAGGCGGCCGGCGTAGACGCTCTCCTTCGGGAAGTCCTCGAGCGCGAAGTACGCGTCGCTCCACTGCTCGTCGCTGATGTCCTTGAGGACCTTGTCGTAGCGGCGCTTGTTGTCGAATTCGGCCTGCGCCTGCTTCCGCAGTGTGACCGCCTCGGCGTTGTCGGGCTCCGACTGCAACACGCGGCCGAAGACGTTGGCCGACTCGGTCCACTTCTCGGCTTTCAGATGCGCGCGCCCCTCGTCCATCAGCTTGGTGACGTCGACGGTGGGCTCGGGCGGCGGCGGTGGTGGCGGTGGCGGCTCGACCGGCACGTTCACCTTGCCCGTCGGCGTCGGCTTGACCGGCGGTGTCTCGGGCTTGCTCACGAGCAGGAAGGCCGTGACGGCGATCGCCACGAGGAGCAGCGCGATGAGGACCAGCCGGATCGTGCTCGGCCCGCCATCGAGTTCGACGTCGTCAACGTCCGCAGGCGTGAAGATGTAGTCGTCACCGGGCGCGACGAAGCGCAGCTTCACGTGGCCGAGCTGGATGATGTCGCCGTTGACGAGGGTGGCGGTCCCGAAGTTCTCGTTGTTGATGCGCACGCCGTTGGACGACGCGAGATCGATGATC
>PVBE011521406.1_pt1 | contig 20083 bp, 14 predicted proteins | sample 1631181 | NCBI WGS metagenome assembly PVBE01 (sample SAMN08397723, study PRJNA350692) | Marine metagenome, whole genome shotgun sequencing project. | isolation source: water | place: Pacific Ocean | collected 2012-04 | reverse complement strand
GTCGTTCCGGGAACAACACGGCGGGGACAGGTCATCGAGGGCGCCTCCTGAGCCGGCGGAATGCAGGCGTCGGAGAGGTGATGACGAGTTGGAGGGGTCGAGTGACGATGTTTTTTCAGGGCCCCAAGTTACGCCCAATGATCTCCATCACTTGCATGACTCCGGGTCGGGAGTATCGGTCGGGAGTATCGGGGTCGGGAGTATCGGACGCCACATGACGTGGTCGTCACCCTTGTCGAGGTCCGCTTGCCCGAGCGCGGGTTGCGCACCATCTTCTTGGGTCGCCCTCCAGTCCTGGTTCCGCTCTGCGTCGCGCCCCAGCTGCCAGAACCCCAGAAGCGCGAGGAGCGCGAAGGCCAGGAGCGCAAGGAGCGTTGGGCCAAGCAGGCGTCGTGTTTCGCGCCGTGGACGCTCGGAGGCGTCCTCCTCGCCTGGCTCCGCCGGGGTCATCTCGGCCCGGAGTCGAGGTGGCCGTGAGCACGCGATGCGGCTCGTGACCAGCGGTCCAGCAGGTCGGCCAACCACACCTGTTCTCTGGAGCGCGCGATCAGCCCGAAGAGCTGGTCGAGCAAGCCCATGCGTCGAGTACAGTGTGGTGACTCCAACATACGTCCCACGAGGCTACCTTGTGTGGTGTAGCTGTCCACTGGACAGACGCTACAGAAGCGCTTGTAGACGCACGACGTACAGCCCGGAACACCGTCCAATGTGCTGCTGTAGACCAGCGTGCGTACGACCGATGAGCCGACGAGAGCCTCGTAGGTGTCTGTCATCACCTGGCCCATGTCGAACAGGTCGTCGCCCCCCAGGGCGGTAGCGCGCCCCGCGTCGCAGGGAAACACACGTCCATCATGGCCGTACGCGAGTCGGCCGACCCCAGCGCTGCACGGCGAGCGAGGGCCATCGTTACCGGGGTCGGCGCCGGTGAGCAGCCTGGCGATCAGCGTGGAGCTCATTCGTTCGCGGAGCTCGCTCCCGCTGCGACCGAGCGCTACGATATGGTCCATCGCCTGACGGTAGAAGTCGCCCCAGGCACTCGCCGAGTAGGCGCCAGACGGCGCGCCGAAGGAGACCACGGTGCAGCCCGACTCGACACATCTGTCGATGAGCTCTTCTCCTCGCTGCAGCACGTCGCGGGTGATGGTCAGCTGCGCCTCTACCCGGTAGCCATCGGCTGTCAGCCCGGACCTCTCGTACGCTTCATGGACACGTCGGAGCCACTGCGCGGCGGGGTGTGCCGTCTCGATGAATGCTCGGGCGTCGTTGATGACGACTCTGATGTGCACCCGGTGCGCGACGAAGAACGCCAACTCGGCTTCGTTCATCGACGCAGCGCTCGTCACCAGCACGAGCTTCAGGCCCTTGCCAGTCATACGTGCTCGATCCTCGGCATACTCGACCAAGCGATGCACCACGCCAGAGTGCTCGAGCGTCTCGGCGCCCTGCACCACGACCGTTACTTGCGGCGCAGGAGACTCGAAGACGCGGCGGACCACCGCCTCGGCCACCTCCAATGACATACCTTGCGATGGGCCGTTGGCCTGCGTCGCCACCGGTCTGCACGCCGCGTCGCACGCCGTGCACATCGCGTTGGCGCCGGTCGCGACCGTGATGATGTGGTGAGTGGGTCCTCGCCGGATCCACGCGAGGCGAGATCCGACCTCGCGCACGACCTTGGGCCCCTGCAACGAGCCGCCGATGAAGTTGCGCTCGGCCAGGGCGTCGTAGAGCGCTTCACCCTTGGACATGTCACGTCGCTCGTAGCGGGCGTACTCTTCTGCGGTCAGCAGGAACCAGTCTCCGAAGTCGTTGGTGAGGACACCGGTGTCGGGCGCGACCAGGCGCCAGCGGTAAGGCACCGGGAAGCGCCCGGGCTCGACGCCGTCACCGACGCCACCGGCACCCTGGTTCACCAGAGCCAGGGCCCCTGCCGACCCCTTCTTTGCCACCGCGCGATGCTTGTTGGCGCGTTGCAGGTTCTCGCTAAGCGCCCGTTGAAGATCACCGGCGTGGGCGCTTCGAGGCTGCAGATGCACGCGCATCACGCGTGGCCGGTCCCCGGGCTCCAGCAGCACCCAGGCTCGGTCCGTCAGCGCGTACGCCGCCTCCTGCACGACTGAACGTGGATAACGCCGGGTCGAGATCTCCACGACAGCGACCGGTCTCGCGCTCAAGCGACCCTCGTGCTCTGGGCCTTAGGGAATAGCGTACGCAGGCGCGGCGTGGCCCGCACGGGCACGAGCCCATCGTCACCGCGCTGGTCGATATAGTCTGTCCAGAACCCCGGGCAGACCTCTGCGAAGAAGCAGGTCGGGCAGCGCCGGCCGTGGACCTTCTTGGTGGCCGCGTAGTGGTAGCTCGACAGGTCGTTGCCCCACTCCTCACCGGGCGCCACGAGCTGGTGCCACGGGAAGCGCTCCTCGTGGCCGCACATCATGCACAGGGGGAGTCCGTTCTGTGCGTCGGTGGAGAACACGATCCCCGCCGCCTCGCAGCGCTTCATTGCGCTGCGCCAGGGGTCCCGGAGGTTCTGCAGGTCCGGCTGCAGGCGCTTGCGGTCCAGCGCTCGGCCCTCGGGCTGCACATAGACGAAGCGCAGCTCGGCGACCTCTGGGTATCGCTCGGCCACGAAGTCCACGAAGTCGGGTAGCCGCCGATAGTTGGTCGTGCAGATGACATGGCATATCGTCGTGGAGACTCCGGCCGCGATGAGGTTGCCGATGCCCTCCACCGCGTGCTCGAACAGGCCCTTGGTCGTGGTGATCGCGTCGAACACCCGGGGCAGATGGGATGGCAATGACACGAGCGCCGTACACACCCCTGCTCTGAACAGGCGTCGTGCGTTGGTCGGGTTGACGGCGGTCGCGTTGGTCTGGAGTTCGACCCAGGTGAACCCGAGCAGGCGAGCGTACCGGACGAGGAGGAGCAGGTCCCGGTGGAGCAGGGGCTCGCCTCCGCTGATGGACAGCCCCTCGTAGCCGTTACGTCGGATCTCTCGCAGCTCGCAGCGCCAATCGTCAGCGATGAGGTTTGCGTAGTCCTGTCCCCATCCGCGCGGCCGATCTGCCCACCTCTCTGCGTCAGCGAAGCAGAAGATGCAGCGCTCATTGCAGGCGAGCGCGAGGCGGACGGTCTGGACTTGCACTACGAGGGCTCGGTGTCGGAGCAGGGAGTGGTCCCGCTTGGCGGGTGTGGAGACGACGCCACGCAATCCTGCCTCTTCATGATACCTGCGCAATGAAGGGGGGCGAATGACTCACGTCATCTCTCCCGTCGAAGGCAGCGAGAATCCGAGGTCTGTGAGCTCGGCGGCGGAGACCGCCTGGAGTTCACTCAACCCGAAGCGCTCGGCGTAGGCATGATAGACAGCGCCTGGACAGAAGTCGGTCAGAGCGCATTGTGCACTGTCCGGGCAGCGAACGGTCGGGACGTGAAAGCGGCTACCTCCGTCCGGATCGTCGACGCGGCGATAGTCGGCCAGCTGAAAGAGGTTCCCCATGTTGGCGATGACCGCGTTGAAGCCGCCCCGACTCAGCGCTGGCTCACCGGTGTCTCGCTCGTGTCGCCAACGGACGCACGGGAGGAGCTCCCAGACGCCCAGCGGCGGGTCGCAGGTGGTCATGGGGCCCACCATCTCCGAGTGAGAGGCAGCGACCTGGTAGAAGGGGTCAGCGGGGTCCAGCGTCGTGGGGAAGGGCAGGAAGACCTGAACAGGGCAGCCGTATTCAGCGAATAGACGCCTCATGGCGGGGAGCTCGGCGAGGTTGTCCACGGTGATGACGGTCAGCAGGAGCACGCGGTCGAGGAGGTCCATACCGGCCAGGGCGTCGAGCCCGGCGATGACCTGCGCGAAGGCTCCCCCTTTGCCCACGACGCCGTCGTGAGTCGCCGCGTCCCCGCCATACACCGGAATGTGGAGCGTGTAGGCCTCGCGAGGCAAGACGTCGAGCAGGGCGTCCAGGTAGTCGGGCTCGCCGAGGCGCGTGCAGGGGGAGTAGATGTGCACGTGTTGGTAGCCGAGGTCGACCGCATGTCGAATCAGCGGGATGGTCTCCGGGTGGTGGAGGGGGTCCAGGCCGCTGAACCGCACGACCTCATAGCCGCCCTCCTGGAAGGCCTCCGCAAGGCGGTCGTGCAGCCGTTGCCCTTGCGCCGGCTCGAAGCGCGTCACAGGTGAGTACTTGAGTCGGGTCGCGCAGAAGCTGCAGTCGAGACCGCAGTCGCTCGGGAGGTCCACCACGAAGACGCGCCCGAAGTCGTAGGGTGTCGGTGCGCCGGAGCGCCAGCGCTCGGGGAGATGGAGGCGCTGAGGACGTGGAGGGGCCGGGGCCGAGGCCAGCGGGTCGGTCACCTGGGTGCTCTTCGCGTCGACCTGCGCTACGCGGACGGCCAGGGGTTCGAGCGCCGCCAGCGTGCTCTGCGCATCGACCCCCTCGGGTATGTGGGTGATCAGATCGAGGTGCGTCGTGCGACGCCAGGCGGGGGCTGCGTCCTGGCGACAGCGGAGCTGGAGTCCGATTCGAAGGCGCCCACCACTTTGCTCACGGAAGCTCAGGAGCACGCCGCCCTCGTGATGGGGCAAGATCCGGTCCAGCGCCCAGCGCTCGGATAGCGGAGCCCCTGGCGCGAGGTCGAGCACTCGGTGCAACTCAGCGGCGTCGAGCGTCAACGTGGTCAAGACGCGGCCTCGAGGAGTCTGGCTCGGTGTGATTCGAACGGCGCTCGAGCGTCACTCGACGTCCCCCGCTCCACATCGTCACTTCGGCCCAGGTAGCCACGTGTCCAGAGGGGACTTGCGCTGTTGGGGGCGCGAATCGTCACCTTCGATGCGCGGCCCTGTCCCGCGCGAACAGCCACCACGTGGACCCTGGGGAGCGAACCACTCACGCCGAGGCGCTGACCGCTGTCGGGGCGGCGTCCAGGGGGTGGAACAGAGCCAGGGGGTCAGCCTCGGTGCGATGACATCGGAGCGCTGCGCTGGTCTTGTCATCGAGCGCTGCGAGGAGCCTCGCCGGACCAGCGTTTGGGCCCAACTGGTGGTGACGCCGCCATCCACGCCGGGTCGCTGTCCTGGAGATTACATCGTCAAAGGCGAGGATGTGCTCGAAGGCCTCATCGTCGTGAGCCCAATGGGCCACGTGCGGTCCAACGGCCACGAAATCGCCACCACTCGGGTAGACCAGAGGCACCATGAGCCTGCGCCAGCGAACCGGGCGGACGTAGCGTTCGCCGAACACGATTGCGCCCCCAGCGTGGGCCTCGAGCAGGTCGAACTCGGCCATCGCGGCGGGCAATTCCTCGGGCCAGACGAGACAGGGTAGGGGGAGCATGTGTGCGTGTGCGAGGGGACGCTCGAGGCACGTCTCGGCGGTCAACCTCTCGACCGCCGCGTCGTCGAGGGACACCTCGAGGCCTTGTGGGTAGTCGGGCGTGGGGGCGTCTCGGCGGACGGGGACGACGGACAGGACCACCTCCACGACGACACCCAGCAGGCCACCGGCACCGAAATACCAGGGGAAGGACTCGGCCGCGCGCGTGACCCGCTGCACCTCCCCGCGGCCATCGACGACCACCAGCTGATGGACGTTGTCCCACAGGCCACCATGGACCGCTGAGCCTTTTCCGATGCCGCCCGCGCAGACGAAGCCGCCGACGGAGGGCGAGCCAGCGCCGTCGTTATGAACCGGGAGGTCGAGGCCGTGGCATCGAAGGAGGCATCGCAGCGCCCAGAGCCCCACGCCACCACCAACCGTGACGGTCCCCGGTCGCTCGAAGCGAGCGTGGACCAGGTGCTGTGTGCGCATGAACAACTCGTCGTCGCGTGGCTGACCGGTCCCGTAAAAGGAGGTGCCGGCACCTTGAACGCGCAGCGGGGTCTCGTACTGAGCCGCGTGCTTCACCAGGTACGCCAGATCCGCCGTCGAGGTCGGGCAGACCTGAAGTGTTGTTCGGGGACCGACAGGGGGATGACCGAGAGCGGAGTGCTCCCCGCCCAAGACCATGGGTTGCCACCGAGCGAAGCGATGAAGGATGGGGTTGGTCTGAGAGTGAAGCTCTGGATAGCGGATGCTGACACCGATGGGGACTCGCGGCGGATGAACGAGGACGCGTTGCCCATCCGGGAGCCACACCTCCACCGTGCGATCCTCGGGGTCGTGCCGAGGGTGGTCGTAGAAGTGGCCGTCATCCTGGAAGTCCTGGAAGAGCTCGGTGTAGCCGCTCTCGAAGTCTGGCGGTATCTGCCGAACGGGATCCTCCCATAGCTCCTTCTGCTCCTCACGGGTGAGCTGAACGAGTCGTCGCAGCTCGGTGCTGAAGCTGTCGCACTCCATCGCCAGGGCCTCGTAATCATCGCTGAGTCGGGCGAGCGCGCTGTCGTCTCGTGCGCCAGGAGGGACCTGGTCGGTATGCACTGCGCACTCCTCACCGAGGGCTCGCCACCGGTCATCGAATCGGAGGCCAGCCTGGAGGAGCTCATCCAGCCCTCGCCGCAGATCCGGTGAGCTGTTCGCGGCCATCTCGACCAGCAGGTGAAGCTCGCAAGCCTTGAAGCACGTGTAGCGGTGCCGCGTCCTTCGCTCGGCGACCTGCCCACGCAGGATGTGGTCGAAGGAGCGGAGGTCGATGTCCTCCAGGTCCCAGAGCAGATCTCTCGCTGCAGCCACCAGCGGGCGGGGGCCGTCGACGACTCGGCTGTTGGGTCCGCCGAGGTGGCGAGCCCACTCCGCATGGACCGGGGTCTCGTAACGTGGCCACAGCGCCCAGAGGAAGTGCTGGTCTCGCTGGATGTGATTGATGAAGTAGCCGAGGAGCTCCAGCAGCGTGTCGAGGTCGCCCTCGACGAGGGAGGGGCAGAGCTCGCCGAGCACCTCCAGGATGTCGCCTTCAAACGACGTCGAGAGCACCAGCGTCAGCAGGCGCCCGGCCTCGACGGCCTGGGGAAAAGACGCGGTGCCGAGGGCGCGCTCGATCGTCTCGAAGATGCGTGGCTCCGCCCAGGGACCGTGGCCCTCGTAATCAGGTCCCGAGTGGCGATGGAGGTAGATGAGGTTGTTATAGAGCTGACCGTCGGCCTCGATGGCGCTGTTGCCGATGACGAAGCTCAGCGCGCTCTTGCCGACCTCGACGGGCGCCAGGAAGTGGTAGATGTCGTGGTTCATGAAGCCGCCACCGTAGCCGTGGCGATCCACACACAGGATCGGATGCTCGGGGACGTAGCTGTTCTCCTCGCCGAGGTCTGGTTCGCTCAGGTCGCGCAGGACCTGCCCATGTCGGTCGGCCAGGCGCATGAGGTTGCGAAGCGGGGCGAGGTCGCTGCAGTGGTTCGGGCAGGCGCTCATGAAGAACGACTCTCCGAGGCCCGCAGCGTCGAGCGCCCTGTCCAGCTGGTCGAGGTCGGCGAACACGGCGTCGAGGTCGCCATCGGCGCATCGTACGGCCTCCTCGAGCACCGCGAGGCGGGGGCGGTGACGAGCGGTGAGGAGGGCACCTCCCAGCGAGCCAGGGCGCGCCAGGGACACGGTGTCGAGACGACCCACATGGGTGGCCTTGCAGCCGACGTGGGCAAAGGCGCGGACGAGGACCCGCTGCCAGCCACGTTGAATGCAGAAGGCACGCATCAGGTCACGGTCGGCCGGCGAGATCGCCAGGGCCGTCGCGTCGATCGGCCCGACGGTCGCGTCGGCGACGCGGTGGTCACCCCAGCGGGCGCGGTGGGCCTCGACCACCTCCTCGCTGATGGCTTGTACCAGCATCCCATGTTGCCAGAGCGAGGTCGCGCCGGGTCGCACGGGGCGCTCCAGCTCTTGACGGAAGCGCCGCGAGCCGTAGGGCGTCGCATAGGGGCTGGGCCAGCATGGGCCGTCCTCTCCGTCAGGCGTTGGGCCACGCGGACCGTGGAGGTCATGGATGGTGTCACGGCGGGGGCCCACCGCGTAGGCGCGGTAGTCCACATCACCGAGGATCGTCCCCGTCCCTGTCGTGTCGCGGCTCACGCGAGCCTCCGGTGGGCGATCTTCGGTCGTGTCATGGGGAATCGGACCGAGTGGGCGGCGAACAACCAACAAATATGCATTACAGGTGCGTCCTAGGGACAAGAGCGCGATGAGGGGGGACTTTGATCATCAGCAAGACGCGTGCCAGATTTGCGAGAGGTGCGTACGTGTCGAGACGCTCTCGGCGCTAGCTGCCCCGCGCGACTCGCTCTTCTCTGTGTTCGGGCGCGAAGAATGTCGGCAGCAGCCGGTCGACCTGGAGGGCCGCCTCGCGAACCAGGCGCAGATGCTCGTCATCGAGGGTCGCGAGCCCGGCTTGCACCAGCGCCTCGATGGGATCCGAGAATCGCTCGCGGGCAGCGACGCCAAATCGTCGGCTCAGGCGTCTCAGATCCAGCTCCCCGGTCTTGAGGGCCAACACAGCCTCTCTGACGAGGCGCTCGTCGTCGGTCATTACGTAGCCCCGCGCGACGGGCAGCTCCCCGGCATCGATCCGCTCGAGGTATCGCTCGATGCGCTTTTCGTTCTGATAGTGTGTGCCCGCGACGTGGGAGAACGCAGAGACGCCGAGCCCGAGCATGTCCGCGCCGTGCCACAGGCGCTGGCGGTAGACGAAGGGGCCGGCGTCGGGAGCGCGGGTGGCGGTGTCCCCACCCACCAGGGTGTACCCGGCCGCCTCGAGGGTGTCGAACGCCTCCCGATACCATCGATGCTTCGTGGCCCAGTCGGGGAGCGCGGTCGGGCTCAGTTCGCCCGCCGCCAACGCCCTCGACAGGGTGGTGTTTGGCGGCAGCTCCAGTTGATAGATGGTCGCGCTGTCGGGCTCCATGGTGATCAACCGCTCGATTCCACGTGCCCACGACGTGTCGGTCTCCCCCATCAGGCCGCAGATCAGATCGATATTGAGCTGCGGAATGCTGCTCTGGCGGGCCTGCGCCCAGGCCTGCTCGACGTGTCGCAGCCGATGCGCGCGGCCGTTCAGCTCGAGGACGCGATCGTCGAGGCTCTCGACCCCGACGCTGAGTCGGGTGACGCCGAGGTCGACGAGCGCCGAGACCTTGGCGGTGGTCATCGTCCCGGGTTCGCATTCCAGCGTGAATTCGTTGCTCTCTGCCGGGGTGACCAGCGTCGACAGCCCCACCAGCAGGCGGCGGAGTTGGCGCACGGAGAGGTAGGAGGGGGTCCCGCCGCCCAGGTAGAGGAAGGTGGCGGGGCGCCCGGAGATGGCGGGCTGAGCGCTGAGGAGCGCCGCCTCGCGGATGACCGCGTCGACGTAGGAGTCGACCTGTCGAGCGTTCTGCCCCGTGTAGACCTTGTAGTAGCAGAAGCTGCATCGCTTGCGGCAGAAGGGGACGTGGACGTAGACGCCGAGCGGGGTCGGCGCCTCGCCACGGTGGCCCAGGACCGCCGGCGGTCTGGTCACCGCGCTCTGGGACCACGCCGAGAAGGGGGGATAGTTCGCCACGAACTGACTCGGCCCGTGGGGCTCGAGCACAAGCGGAGCGCTTGACGCGTCCCGGCTCATCGAGAGGCTGGCTGAGCGCAGCCGCAGGTCATCTCCACGACACCATTTGACTGGCAGGTGGCGATGGCCATCCCCACGACCGGCGTGGGGGGCGTGACCATCTCGACCGGGTTCGTGGCGCAGGTGCACCCATCGTTGGGCAAGAGGACCTCGACGCGCTTGCCTGGCTCGCACACGAAGCGGGCCGTCGCCTCGCGGGCGTCCCAGTTCGCGCCGAGCGCCTCGGGCGCCGAGGGGAGGAGGGTGAAACCGGGGAGGCGATAGACGGTGTCGAAGACGGGCTTGGGCTGACCGGGAGCCTCGAGGTAGCCGAAGCCGCCGCTGTCGACGACGTAGTCCCAGAGCGCGCTCATGATGCCGTGCTCGAGGAAGATCTCGTGCAGATCCTGGATGTAGACGTCGAAGTTGGGGTTGCTGGTCATGCCGCCGAATTCGCCTATCCACACCGGGACGCCGGTGGAGAGGTGTGCTCCGAACTCGTCCAGGATCCGAGCCTCGAGCGCCTCCTTCGTCATGCTGTATCCGGTCGGGCTCGGGTCGTGCACCTCCTGAGGGTAGAAGTGAGGCGCATAGACGACCTGCTGGCGCACGTCGTCGGGGATCTGCAGCACGTCAGCCAGCCCCAGGACGCCTCCCCCGCCGCGCTCGAGGAAGTGCAGGCGCCCGGGACAGACGGCGTCGATGCCAGCCATCACCTCGCGATAGAAGGGCATCAGGACGTCGTTGTCGAAGTCCGGATTCAGCAGCTCGCTGCCCGACCAGGGCTCGTTGATATGGTCGAAGCCCACGACCCCCTCGAGCGGACAGACGGCCTCGGCCACAGCGACCCATGCGTCGACCATGGCGGCGCGCAATGCAGGATCCCCCCAGAAGTTGTCGAAGCACGCGGTGACCTGGTCCGAGCCGTAGTTTGCGTACCAGGGGCTCGCGGCCTGGTAACCCTCCGCGAGCTCCGCCGGGCACGCCCACTCGGGAGCGCCATGGTTCACGAAGGGCTGTCCCCACAGGTCCTGGTGCATATCGATGATGACGTACATCCCCGCATCGGTGAGCATCTGTGCGCGCGCTGCGAAGGCCTCGAGATAGTCCGCGTTCGTCTCGCCTGGACCATCGGGCGAGACAGCGCACCAGAAGGTGAGCAGGCGCACCGAATTCATGCCTCCCTGACGCAAGACGTCGACGTCCTCCTGCGTGAGCGGGAAGAGATAGTCCGATGTGTTCTTGGCCACCCCCGACACGTTGACGCCTCGCAAGAGGAGGACGTGGTCATCGGCCGTCAGGATGTGGCCTCCTTCCGCCCGGTAGAGCGCCGTGGGGGTGTCGATGAGCTCGGCGTCCGCGCCCACGTCCGGCGTCCCGGCGTCCGTGCTCACGTCCGGGGGCTCTGCGTCGAGTGGCTCGGAGCGATTACTCGAGGTCGAACATGCCGTCAGCCAGACGAAGATGGCGCACGCGCAGTACAGGCGCATCGAGGGCCCCCGCGTCGACGGCGGTCGCTCAGGTGCGTATTCGGTATGCATGGGGTCCAACGCAGGCCTCTCATCGTGGCGGGACGTGTGAGCTCTGGATGTCGCAAGTCCTGTGCCAAGATTGCAATGCTGGTGAAAAATCAGCGAGGGAGGCTTCAGGCTGATTAGCAGCAAGCTGCGGTGTGGCGTTCAACGGGGCCCCCACGAGATGCAAACACCCCTGCCCGGTCTTTCGGTCAGGTCAGGGACACCCGACTCCGCCCCGTGTTTTGTGCGACCCGTCTTCGAAGGGGCTCAGAACAGCGAGGCGAAGCTGGTGGTCCTGCGCTGGGGGCTACCGACATGGTGGAAGTAGCGCAGCCCCTCCACCCAACCGAGGTCGTAGGAGCGCTTTCGCCAAATCGGGCACCCGTGTTCATCTCTGTGGCCACTCGGCGCATCGTGGTCGGACTCTTCCGTCGATGCGGCGCATAGACAACCGCACCGACAGAGCGCCCGCACGCTAGAAGTCACACCCGCGGACGGTCTTGCGGTCATTCGCCTTGGCACGTCGAATCGCCGTCTTCACCGCGCGGGTGACCTGATGGGCAAGGTCGTTCCAGGCCTCGGCCGAGATACGCATCCCGGCCTCGGAGATCAGCTCCTTCACCTTGGACTTGACGATGAAATCCGTCGGCTCGATCTGGTTGGTGTCTGCCATGTCGGCCTCCTCTAATCCAGGGGAACACAATCAATCGTTTCGGGCGCGTCATTCAGAGCGAGGCGATGGACGAGCATCCTCGATGCTGACTCGGAGCCGTGCGACGACCCTGGGGCGGTCTCCGTGGATGTCACTCCCACTCGTCGTTGGCATAGGCTGCTCATCGCTGACCTCCCTGTTTGTGGCTCTCGTCCGGGCCGTAATCGGTCCAAAGCTCCTTACGCTATCGCGGACGTAGCTCCCGTCTCGGGTTCACCTCCCGCGACGTGCGCGGCCCGAGTTGTGTCGTCGGTCATTCGGAAGGTCTTGCGGGTGAAGGGGGGCTGGGTCCACAGTCCATGGCGGTCCTTGAATTCGGTCCAGCGCATCAGGGCTGGCATGAACCGGGTCAAGGATCGCTCCGTGAACGTCTGGGGGCCGGTCTCGTCGGAGATGCGCTGGAAGAGCGCGTCGACTCGTCCTGCGTCGCCCGGGGGGAGGTGTTTTTTGCTCGCGGGGAGCATCGCCATGGCCCGGTGGACGCGCTCGCTATACCACTCGGCCTTGGCGCGGACACGCTCGGCGGGGTGGTCCTTGAGGTTGGCGTAGCCGTTGGTCCAGTCTTCGATGACCCGGTGGACCGAGGGGCCCAGCAGCTCGTATTCACGGTGGAAGAGCTGTCGCTGGATCTGCTGCATCTCCTCGACACCGATGTTTGGATGCTCGAAGACCAGGTTGAAGCCGTCGTGCTTGTCTGGCTCTTCGGCCGTCGGCAACAGCCGCCCCTCCTCCTTCATTCGTTCGTTCAGCGGTGTGCCGTAGGCGGGGCCGTAGATGAGGAACTGACTCATGGTCGGGCGCAGCCTCATCAGCTCGAGGAACTCGTTCTCGATGATCTCCGGGGTCTGGTAGTCGAAGCCGATGATCATCGAGGCCAGGATGCTGATGCCGTGATGGTGGAGGTCTGCGAACAGCTCCTCGTAGCTGCGCCCCGTCATCTTCTTGTAGCCGGCCCGATGGCCCTCGTAGCCGATCCAGATCCAGTCGATGCCCATCTCCACCAGCTCGGCGGCGGTGAAGTGCGAGAGCGCCTTTACGCTGGCGAAGACGCTGATTGACTGCGGCGGCATCCCCGAGCTGCGGATCGCCTCGAGGAATTCGCGCCCCCGGGCGCGGTTCAGCAGGAAGTCCTCGTCGCTGATCCAGAGCGAAGCGATGGTGGGATCGCGTTCATGCAACCGCTGGATGGCTGCGAGGATGGCAGCGCCATCGGGGAGCAAGCGCAAATGGCGACGCTTGAAGTAATGAGAGGTGACGCAGAAGTCGCATCCGTTGGGGCAGCCCAGGCCAGCGAAGACGTAGCCAATTCGTCCCAGATCCAGGGAGAAGAGCGAGGTGTCCTGGATGATGTGGGGCTGGATGATGGGGGCGTCGATGGACTCACCCAACAGCTCGCGCATGAACGCGACACCTTCGCCGCGGCAGATGTGGTCGACCTCGGGCAACACCGCGTCTGCCATCGTCGTGCCGTATCCACCGAGCACGATCTTGGTGTTCGGGGCGTGACGTCGAACGGCCTCCACCATGGGGCGCATCTTGTGCACTGTCGTCGCGACGAAGGCGATGCCCACGTAATCGTAGCCCTTCCGCAGCTCTCGGATGAACTGCTTCATCGAGGGGTAGTGAAGCGTCACGACTGGGGCCTGCAGGTTCGCGGCGATGAAGTCGATGCCCCACTGCGTCGTGACCCCGCGTGGACGGAAGATGCCCTGGGCCCACATGATCTGGTGGGTTCCTTCGTAATGGACGCCGAAGCCGTCACCATGGGCTTTGCCGAAGGGCTTACAGATGCTGCTCAGCAGGACGCGTTTCTCTCGCACGATCACTGGCACTCTCCCGGCGTGACGGGTCACGCGGCTGTGTGGGGCTAGCTCGATGCAAGAAGAGGGCCAAGTGCCTGAACTACCATGTATCATTTGCTCGAGAGATGAGCTGGGACATGTCCTGCGAACTAATTCGAGCAGGTGTAGCCGCCACGGTTTATCCGTGGCGGTGTCCTTGGACTGATCCGCTTGCTAGAGTGGCCTCGATCCTTCCAGCCAGGGCAACATGACCCATGACGCAAGCCAACCCCGGCGACCGCTGTGCATACCCGTTCCTTGCGCCTTGTTATCGCAGGTGGGGCTCATCAGAGCGCTGTGGCGGCGAGCTCCTCGATGAAACCTGCGCGCTCCTCGTCGGACAGATGCTCGTCCAGCGCCGGGTAGAAGAAGCGTTGTTCGCGGAGCGTGTGGTGCTCCAGCAGGTTGCGCAGCCGGTAGAAGTGGGGCAGGGCGAGCACCACCTGCCGGCGAAGGGGGGAGCTCGGGCTACCAAGAGCCACGATGACCTCCTCGCATACACCCGCCAGCCGTTCGAGGGTGACGTGGTCGGTGAGGAAGAGCTCGGGGGCGGCGCCCCGAGGGCGCTCACCGAGCTCGGCGTAGCGCTGGTGCACTCCCCCATCCTCGCAGGCGCGGTGGGCGAGGAGGCTCTCGCGGACAGCCCCCCATCTCGTGTGGGCGGCGGCGATGTCGAGCTCGGTGAGGCGCTCCATGATCTCGAGCAGGGCCTCGTCGAGCCTCTCGTGTATCTCGCCGTTGAGCCTCGTGAGCCCGTCGTCTTCCATCGCGTCTTCGACCTGGGTTCGAACACCAAGGGACTACCGCATCTCCCCGTGATGCTTCAACCACATCGCCCGCAGAGGGGACCATGACCGATACAGCGTCCTGCGATGTGCTGGTGGTCGGTGGCGGTCCCGCGGGCACGACCATCGCCACCTTCCTCCAACGTCTCGGGCACCGGTGCCTGCTGCTGGAGCGGTCCACCTTCCCGCGCTACCACATCGGCGAGTCCCTGGTCCCTCACACCTGGGGGACGCTCGGTCGACTCGGGCTCCTCGATGCGCTGAGGGCGTCGAGCTTCCCGGTCAAGCGCTCCGTTCGTTTCGTGGGGTCGTCTGGCCACGAGGCCGCTCCGTTCTACTTTTCGGAGACCATCGATGGAGAGGCGGCCAGCACCTGGCAGGTGGAGCGTGGTGAGTTTGACGAGCTCTGTGTCCAGAATGCACGCGCCAGCGGCGTCGAGGTCCTCATGGACACACGTGTCCTCGAGGTGCTCTTCGACGGCGATGGCGCCTGTGGGGTGCGCGCGGTCACCGCTGGTGGCCCCGCCCGGGACATCGCCGCCCGCGTCGTGGTCGACGCCTCTGGGGGGGCGACGATCCTCGGTCGGCAGCTGGGGCTGAGGGAGTCCGTCGAGGGGCTCGAGAAGGCCGCGCTCTGGTCCTATTACCGAGGGGGGCAGCGGGGCGCGGGCCGTGACGCTGGCGAGACGACGATCATCCGGCTCGAGGGCGGCGCGTGGTGCTGGCACATCCCCTTGCCCGAGGACATCGCGAGCGTGGGAATCGTCGGGCCACCCGACCGGATCCTCACGGCCGACGGCGTCGCGACGGAGACCTTCGAGCAGGAGGTGGCCCTCTGCGGGCCGCTCGCACGGCGGCTTCGCGACGCCGAGCGTGTGGAGCCCGTGCGCGGGATTGGTCGCCTCGCGTACAAGAACCGACACATGACCGGCCACGGCTGGCTGATGGTCGGTGACGCCGCCATGTTCCTGGACCCCATCTACTCCTCGGGGATCCTCCTGGCCCTGACCTCGGCAGAGATGGCCTCCGAGAGCGTGCACGAGGCGCTGGTAGCCGGAGACCTCTCCGCCCCTCGCCTGGGCTCCTACCTGCCTCGACTCCTGGGGGGCGTGGACGTGATCCACCGTCTCATCGGGGCGTTTTACGACCCTGGCTTCCGCATCCGGGACTTCGTGGAGCGCTTCCCCGAGCACCGCAGCTCCCTCATCGACTGCCTGGTCGGCGACGTGAGCGACAGGGACATGAGCGCCTTCGTCGACGCCCTGGCGACCTGCCGGAGCGCTGGCGCCTGATCGGGACTCTCTCTCGTGGGGGCCTAGCCCATCTTCGCTTTCAGGGACCGAGCTCGGAACCGTGCTCCAAGAGCGGCGTCCAGCAGATTGTTGTATTGTTCGATGTGCGGGGCGAAGCGAGTGCCCATGGCCCGCGATGAAGAGACCAAGACGCTCGGAGGCGGGAGGGTGAACTCGGCTCCCTGCGGTGGCCAACGAGGGTACAATGACCTGGTGTCGACACGAGATGAGCAGGCAACGACGGCGCCTGAGTACTGGGGCGTCCGCTCCACGAGGCCACCGCGTGCAGCTCGTGCGATGGGTCGCCCTCCTTGCGCTGGCGTCCGTGGGGTTACTCGGCTCCAAGGGGTGGGCAGCGCCACCGCCGTCAGAGGCTGCAGCTCAAGGGCTGGAGCGCATGGACGACCTGGGCTGTGAAGCCTGCCACTCCACGACCGGCACGCGGCGGGTGGGCCCCAGCTTTCTCAGCCTGAGGGGCCAAGTGATCACGGTGTTGGATGCCCAGGGAGCGAGTCACCAAGTCACCGTGAACGATGCATACATCCGAGAGTCCATCCTTGACCCCAACGCCATGGCTCGGGAGGACTACCCGAGAGGGATGATGCCGTCCTTTGACTTGAAGCGTGAAGAGGTCGACGACCTGATCTCTGCGATCACCTATCTCTCGGACCCCGAGGCGGTCGAAGAGCGGAAACAAGAGGAGGGGACGCTGCTCTTGTTGTGCCTGAGTTGCCTCCTCTTCGTGGGTGGCCACCTGGGCCTCTCCTTTCCGCCGGTGCGGCGACGGCTCTTCGAGCGATTGAAGGAGCGCGGCTACATGTGGCTCTACTCCATCGTCGTGAGCGTCGGGTTGGGGGCCATCATCTGGGCCTGGACGACCGTCCCTTATATCGAGCTGTGGACGCTGGGGCGGTTCGGCCCCTGGGTCCCGGTGCTCGTGATGCCCTTCGTCTTCGTCCTGCTCGTAGCCTCGTTGAGCACCCCGGGGTCCATCAACGCCGCCCGGGGTTCAGAGGAGGAGCCCGCCCGGGGCATCGGCAAGGTGAGTCGTCATCCCATGAACGTCTCCATCCTCCTGTGGGCGTGCTGTCATCTCGTGGTCAACGGAGACGTCGCTTCCATGGTGTTGTTCGGGAGCTTCATCTTGCTCGTCGTCCTGGGCACCCGGGACGCCGAGAATCGCTATCGGCGGAATCCGGAGTTGGATTGGGCGCGCGTGGAGGCGGTGACGTCTATCGTCCCGCTCGCTGCTGTCTTGCAGGGCCGGACCAGCGTCAAGCTGCGAGAGGTCGGGGCGCTCCGGATCCTGGCCGGTCTCGGCATCTATGCCTTCGTGCTGCTCTGGTATCACCAGGCGGAGCTGGGGGTGTCCCCCATGCCGTGGTGATGGGACACGAAGATGAGATGAGCGCCTGCCCCTGGGTCCCAGGCATCGGTCGGAGGCATCCGGGTTCGCCTTTGAAGTTTGTCGGTGCATCCCCGGGTCGGGTTCGTCAGGGATGCTCCGTGTCGCTCAAGGTCGGAACGCGTTGGTCTTCACGCCGCTCACGCCGTAGATCTCGGGGTCGGGGAAGTCTGGCCGGTTCTTGGCTCGGTTCTCGGCGTGGATGTTCATGTACTCGGTCATCGTGTTCCACGAGTAGGGTGTGACGTCGCGGCCCGAGTGCGCAGCGAGAGCGCCGGCGAACAGGATTTGCCACATGAGCGTGGCCGTCGCTTCGCTGCCGGTGACTCCGGGCTCGGTGTTGTTGACCACATCGACGAGCGCCCACCCTTCGGGATCGGCTTCAGTCGCCTTGTTTCGGAAGACCTGCTTCGTGTAGTATGCATAGCTCCAGCACGCGTCCATGAACACGACCTGGTAGGTGTCCTCCGGGTAGGCGCCCTTTTCGTCCAGCACCTTGAGTGACCCATAGAAGGCGTGGCCGTTGTAGTAGACCAACTCGTTGGCCTTCATCGCTGCGCGAAAGCGGGCCTTGGACAGCGCTGCGTGGCTTGAACGGGCTTCTGCCCCGGGCTCCGTCGGGGGGCCGGCCACTGCGTCGGCAAAGCCGGTCGGGTTGTACATGGTGATGCTGAACGTCAGGCCCTGGTCGACGAGCTCCAGCCGGTGTCCCAACCCGTCGGGCAAGTCCTCGACCTTCTCGAAGCCCAGGCTCTCGTACGTCCAGGTGGTGTTATGGAACGCCCACCAACCGTTGTCATCAGGCTTCAACTCGCCGTGGACGATCTGGCCGAAGATCGCGACCATATCGATCCGTCTGTCCGCTATCAGGAGGTCGTACTCGGGGTATACCGTCGGCGCGTCCAGCGAGGAGATGACCTCATAGCGTCCGGTTACGAGATCGGCCTCGTCCAGCGGACACGACTCCCGCATGGGGTCGAAGTAGTAGAAGAGGTTGCTTGCAGACAGCTCCCTGACCTCCTCGCCGGTGTCGGGATCAGTCGAGCAGCTCGTCAGGGTTCGTTCGTAGAGTCCCTCGGGCCGTAAAGGCAGGACCGGCTCGATCACCTTGCCGACCAGATCATGTGCCGTCAGGTTCATCTCCTCGAGCGCCGTGAACTTGACCAGTGACTCGACCGTTATCGAGTACTCCAGATCCAACCCAGTCGCGGTGACCAGCACTCGGGTGAACTGGGGGTGGCCTCCTTCGAGGTTGAGGTCGAGTTGCTCGGCCTTGAGCATGTTGCGCGCGTACTTCATCTGCTCGGTTACGTGCGCCGTGATGTGCCGAAACTCGTAGTCGTGTGGCTTCGTAGGGAGTTGGGCGGCGATCTCCTCGATCTCCTCGACCGTCAAGTCGGGCAGCTCCACGTGGACGAAGCCCGTGAACGTCGCCTCCACCTCCGCGGCCTTGCTTCCGACATAGCCGGTGTCCGCCTTCTGGTTCGCGAAGCTCTCGAAGTCAGGAAGCGCTGACTGGTCCAGCAAGCCCCCACTCGTCTCGGTGCCGGCGCAGCCGATGGCCAGCACCGCCAAGAGCATCATGACTGGTACGTTGAGGTGAGCTGTCATCGCAAGTCTCCGGGCGGTCACATTTGCAGACCCAGACGAACCCTGAGTCGGGAGCATCGGAGCGTCTGAACATGGTTGTCTAGGTTCGTTGACGGACATCGGGCCCTGTCATCTCGGTCGTCGGGACGACCGGCGTCAGGGTGGCTTAGAAGTAATCGCTGTTGTTCGAGGGGCTATCGGGGTCACGCGGCAACTCGGTCATGCTGATGTCGAAGTAGTAGAGCCAGCCGTCATGGACGTAGGGAAAGCAACCATCCGTCGTCGCGGTGATGTTGAAGCCACTGCCGAAGTACTGGTGACCCTCGAGGTACCGCGAGGTGTTCGCCGAGGACTCGGTCTCGTGGAGCAGGTCAATTCTCCCAGCCCAGTCATTGTCCCCCACCATATTGCGGGTAAAGAAGCGCCACCGCAGGTGACGGTCGTCGAGCAGGTTGCCGTCATCATCCAGCACCTGGAGCTGCTCTGCCGTGTGGTAGAGCAGCTTGAGCTTCGGATCGTCGAAGAGCAGGTCATACCTCTTGCCGAATTCGCTGACTGCGTAGCCCTGATACACGGCATCCCAGTGTTCCTGGGGGATGAAGAGGTGGGAGTGGCCCATGTCCGGAAAGAAGGGGTAGTCCACATACCCGCGAGCCAACGCCTTCTCGATGTGCAATCGCACGTTCTCCACGAGACGCTTGGATGCGTACGTCTGCCTCCCCCAGGCCTCCGTCAGAGGCATCACGAAGCGCCCCGACGCCTCCTCGTAATACGCGCGGCCTTCCAGGCGCTTGCCGGAGGCGTACATCTCCTCGAAGCGCGCGCCCATCTCCTCGTGGCCATACCCCCACTTGAAGTCGTCGGCGTAGACCACCGGCTCGTCTTCTCTCGGGGGCCCGCAGCGCTGAGCGATCGCGGCCCAATCAATCTCCCCTTCGAGACCCAGGGGGGCTTCGAAGGGGGTGTCGCCCTTGCCGAAGAGCTGGGTATTGTCCGGTGCGGCCCCGCCCTGCTCGACCACAGCTTCAGAGGTACACCCCAATGCCGTCGTTGCGATGACGAGAAATATCAGCGTTCGCATCATGGCTACCCTCCAGAAGGCACCCGACTAATCGAGTTAGCCAAAGATGCCGGCAAGCCACAGAAATGTTCAAATTCACGGCACCTTATCGGAACTGATGCCTTTCTCAAAGAGTTAGCTCGCAATAGCCCTCTCTCCGGGATGAGCCCGACCGGGATGAACCCGGCCCAGTGCCATGCAAGTGGCCGGAATCATTGAGCCGAGGGGTGAGCCCGGGATGCCCCCGACCCAGATAGGATGAGGAGGCCGACCTCCGAGCTGGGAGTCATACTGGCTCCAGCAAACAAAACGTGCTCCGAAGACGGGCACAAGCAGGGAGGTCAGCCATGAGCGAGCATACGCCAACAACGATGGGGATTGAT
>PVBE012218192.1_pt1 | contig 20084 bp, 15 predicted proteins | sample 1631181 | NCBI WGS metagenome assembly PVBE01 (sample SAMN08397723, study PRJNA350692) | Marine metagenome, whole genome shotgun sequencing project. | isolation source: water | place: Pacific Ocean | collected 2012-04 | reverse complement strand
GTATGGTTGAAAAACACAACCTCAGTTCTCTCATCTTCTAGCGGAGTAAAGGTCCATGAAATTTTCTGATCGTGAATTCTCACTTTCCCATCTTTTTCATTTATAAAATCGGGAACGCCAATCACTTCAATTTCAGTTTTTCCTGAAGGATGTTTTTGAATCTTGTATTTGGAAATCACATCGCGGTTGGCAACCGGCCAGGGAGCCCCGGCTTCGTAATAAACGTAAAACTCAGTTTCCGAGACCTTCTTTAGCATTTTACTGTCCACCACACGATCCATCCAGTTGAAGTGGTCGTTCGCAGCAGTTAGCAGCACCAGGGCTTGTTCGGGTGTTCCTTTCACAATCACTACAGTTCTGGAATCTTTTATGCTGCTTCCTGGTGCTTTTCTTGTGTAAACTTTTATTTCCTTTTTATCCCTTGCCAACTCCCACTCTTGTGCAGTTGCGTGAAGTCCAAGGAAGAGAAATCCGAGAATGAAGGTGGTAAATAACAGTGTTCTACTGAATTTCATTTCTGCTGTGTTTTAACTGGAGGACGAAAATAGCGAGGCGAATCAAATTGTGTTCCATTTATGGAGTTAAGACCACTTTCATGCAGTTGTCAATTTTTCGATCGAAGATGTCGTAGCCTTTAAGGCCTTCCGAAAGTGCGAAACGATGGCTGATAATCTTTGTTGCCAGTTCCTGATCGCGTTCCATTTGAGGAAGCAGTTTTTCCATGTAATGACGAGCCGGACATCGGCCGATTTTGTAAGTCAGGTTTTTGTCGTAAGCCTCAATCGGAGAGAAGCTGAAACAATTGGAAGTATGAACCCCCACGGTTGAAATGATACCACCGGGTTGAACAAGATCTGCCGCAAGACGTGCAGCTTCAGGACTTCCTACCACTTCCAGCACACTGTTGGCTAATATTCCTGAAGTTTGTTCGCGAATAACTTCCAACGGATCGGAGTCCTTGTAGTTGATCGTTGTTGCACCGAATTCCCCGGCCATGGCGAGCCTGTGAGGCACAGAGTCGATGGCATATATTTTTTCTGCCCCTAGATTGTGTGCACCCAAAATGGCCATCAATCCTACAGGTCCACAGCCTACCACCACATAGGTGCCGTCACTCGATATTTCTGCCTGGTCTGCACAATAGAACCCTGTGGAATAGATGTCTCCAGCCAGTAATGCCATTTCAGTTGAAATGGAATCATATTTCATTAAAGTGTTTTCAGCAAGCGGTACGCGTACATATTCCGATTGTCCACCGGCAAGCCCCTGTTCACTCTGAATCCATCCGAATAATTGGCTTTTCTGGCAGCGGGCTGTTAATCCTTTTTTACAGAAATAGCATGTCCCGCAATTTGTGGTGAATGGACTCATCACAGCATCGCCATTTTTCAGGTTGGCCACAGCACCACCGGTTTCCACCACCTTCCCAACAAACTCATGACCCATAGTGCAACCATGATCACAACCTTTTTCCCGTTCATGGTAAACGTGCAGATCTGAACCACAAATGGCACACAATTCAACTTCCACAATCACGTCTGTTGGTTCCAGGATTTCAGGATCAGCAACCGTTTCAAATTCAATGTGTTCTTTTCCGTGAAATGTTAGTGCTTTCAATGGTTGCGGTTTTGGGCATATTGATAGTTACGGCTATTTTTGGGTGCCTCAAAAAAACGAAACTTCAACAAGATGAAATCTTCTGCAATTTTCTGGTTTTTCTCATTGGCACTGCTGCTTTCTTCCTGCGATTCAGAAACTTCTTCGCAAGCAAAAACTTCAACGAGTCGCGATGCAGAGATTGAGCAAATATTTGCAGATTATAAGGCTTTCTGCATGCGTAATTACCATGAATGGGCCGGCTACGAGGGCGATCATAGAAATGCAGATAAACTAACAGATGATTCCGAAGAAGCACACTACGCGCGATTGGACTCTAACAAAAAGTTTAGAGACTTGGTTGGAGGTATCAACGGTGAAGATTTAAGTGCTGAGAACCGACTCAACCTGCTTTTGTTTTTTGAAATGTTGAACGATGAAGTTGATGGGGAGCGATTCAAGCACCATTATATGCCTCTCACCCAGCAAGGTGGCATTCACATTGGTTTGCCTCAAATGATCAACTATTGCAAACTGGAAACTTTCGATGACTTTGAGATTTACCTTCTGCGACTCAATGCCATTACAAAGAAAGTGGATGATGCGATCCAGAATATGCGAATGGGTATGGAAATACAGCTCAACCAACCGCGGTTTGTGGTTGAGCAAATCATTGAACAGATCGAAGGGATATTGAACACGCCTAGTGATAGCCTAGCTTTTGTGCTTCCTCTTTATTGGAATGAAACCTTGAATGAGGGTGAGAAAAAGGAATTGAAAGGGATGTTGGTTGGCTCCATGGATGATGTAGTGAAACCCGCTTACGAAAAACTTCATGCTTTTGTGAAGGATGAATACCTTGCAACTAGCCGTGAAAATCCGGGTGTTTGGGCACTGCCAGAAGGGGAAGATCGATATCGGGAAGCCATAAAGTATCACACCACGCTTCCTATGGAACCTGATGAAATTTTCGAAATTGGCATGGCTGAGGTTCAGAGAATTACCACTTTGATGGAGGAGGTTATGGAAGCCACCGGCTTTGAGGGAAGCCGAAGTGAGTTCTTCGAATACGTACGGACCGATTCTCAATTTTACTATTCCGACAAAGAAGAGTTAATGCAGGGTTTCAGGGACATATTGAAGGTGATGGACACCAAGTTGCCCGACTTGTTTGGCATTTTACCAGAGGCACCCTATGAGTTGAAGGAAATGGAAGCCTACCGTGCGGCCTCTGCACCACAGGCTTATTATTACAGCGCTCCCGAAGATCGTTCACGCCCGGGTTACTTTTATGTCAATACTTATAACCTGCCTTCCAGACCAAAATATACGATGACAGCATTAGCGCTTCATGAGGCTGTGCCTGGGCATCATCTTCAAATCACTATTGCTCAGGAACTAGAAGGCTTACCCTGGTTTCGGGAAAATTTACCCTCCACTGCATATGTTGAAGGTTGGGGCCTGTATGCTGAATACCTGGGCTACGAATCAGATATGTACAAGGATGTGTACCAACGTTTTGGTGCTCTCACTTTTGAGATTTGGCGTGCTTGTCGTTTAGTGGTTGATGTTGGGCTACATCATAAGAAATGGACACGCGAGCAAGCTGTTTTGTTCATGCTTGAAAACACACCAAATTCTGAATTCGACATCAGGTCAGAGGTTGACCGATACATCGTGTGGCCGGGACAGGCGCTTGCCTATAAGATTGGTGAATTGAAGATTAAAGAACTGAGGAAGACCGCTGAAATTCAATTGGGAACAAATTTTAAGATTCGAGAGTTTCATGATAAGGTTCTTGAAAATGGCCCTGTTCCGCTGGAACTTCTCGAACAGAATATATTGACCTGGATACAATCAAAACAAGAAGCAACATGAGGAAGATTTTTGGAATAATGATCATTGTGTGCACAGCACAAATTTTGAATGCCCAGGAGGCCGCACCTGCATTGCATCGCTGTGGGTATGAGCAAGCATTAACAAAAATGGAATTGGCACATCCCGGGTACCTGGAAGCGGTAAACCAAACTTTTGAAAATGCGAAACAACTGGCTGAAACACGCAAGGTTTCCGGAGGGCAACAAACTCTATGTGTGCCGGTCGTTTTTCATGTAGTTTACAACCAGGCAGATGGAAATTTGCCCGATTCCGTTTTGCTTTCGCAGATTGATGTTTTAAACGAAGACTACAATCGAAGTAATCCTGATACAAACCTGACGCGTTCAGAATTTGACACCATAGCTGGAAATGGAGGTGTTCGGTTTTATATGGCTACTATAGATCCGGATGGCAATGCAACCGATGGTATAACAAGAACACAAACTTCCACTGCCACTTTCGGACTTTCCTTCGATGATGTGAAGTCTGATGCAACGGGTGGGAAAAGCCCCTGGCCAACAAACAAATTCCTCAACATCTGGATTTGTGATTTATCGTTCTTTGGCATACCCGCAATCCTGGGTGTTGCATATCCTCCAGCCGGTGCGCCAAACTGGCCTCCGGGTTCTGTGCCTGCAGATACTAATGTGCAGGGGGTAGTTGCACACTATGCTGTGGTGGGGAGGAATAACCCATTTGCCACTGGCGCATTAAGTATTGCCGCTTCTGGCAGAACGGTGACCCATGAAGTTGGACATTATATGGGACTTCGGCACATTTGGGGAGATGGACAGGGCGGACAAGGTTGCTCTGTGGATGATGGAATAGACGATACTCCGAACAGTGAAAGCTCGCAACAGCAGTCTTGTAATTACAATGCGAATACTTGCGTTGATCCGGGTTACGACTATCCTGATATGATCGAAAATTTCATGGATTACAGCGATGAGGCTTGTCAAAACATGTTTTCACAGGGGCAGGTGGACCTTATGCGTCTGATGCTTGAAACGGAAAGATCATCGTTGATTACAGATTCTTGCTCCTCAGAGCCGCCTGTGATCTCTGGCCTGTTTGATGTTCCTACCAGCAAAACAAACTTGCAGGTTTGGCCAAATCCTGCCAATCAGGTTTTGAATTTTCAATTGAGTTCAGAGCAAAACAATTGGGAAATCATGGACGCCTGGGGAAGAGTAATTCTTACGGGAGAATCCAATTCAGGTCAAAGCAAAGCGGTTGATATCAGCGATGTGGCACCTGGTATTTATCTACTGCGTGAATTCAACCCTGAAGAAGAATTGCATGGTCAATTTGTGGTAGCTCGCTAATTTCCTCGAATCCAGGAGTACAAAGAATCGGACGACACTGCTTTCGGATCGATTAGTTCAAATTCGAACGATCGGTTGTGTACTTTTCGGTTGTTCCATGGAAGCGGTTCTTTTTGCTGCCAACGCCCAAGTTGGCCATCTTCAAATTTTGCGATGAGGCGATTATTGTGCCTTTCCTCGAATTGAAAAAGTTCGGAATCTTGTTCAATCAAAATGTTCGATTGCGGCTGAATGGAAATCACCGTTTGCAGGTGAGTCTGATTTCCCTTGACAAAGATTGAAGGTTGAATCTGAATTTCGCGATCAGGTTGAAAGGATTGACCTACTGCCCACGTTCCTAATTTGTCAATGTTGAAAGCTAAGGTTCTTGTTAATGGATTGATGTCTAATTCTTTGTTGCCAAGACTCAGCCAACGTTGTCCTGGTGCATCAAATGACAACAACCTGAATTTTTTTCCTTGCAGCTGAGCTTTTAGGGAGACCTGGATGCCCATTCCTGGGTTAAGGAATACCGACTCACCTTGGTATGTAGCTTTCAGATGGATAGCCGGTGACGGGAAAATGGATTCTTTTTTTCCAAATCTGTCAATTGAAAGTGGTAGTTGAGTGATCAAAATTTCTTCTGCAGTTATAAATACCTGGAATTGCAGTTGAATGTTTCCCTCCACCAATTCCCCGTTTTTATCCAAAAATGCGTTGGGTGGAATGTGCATGACCACTAGGTTCGCAACAGCTATCGCTCCGCCCTGACCAGCCTCGAAATTATTTGTATGTAGTTGAGTTGCGACTAAGGGTTGAAAAGATGAAGAGCCATTTTTGCTGAGTCGCTCTATGAGTTGCGCAAATTCTGTCCCTTCACCCTGACTGTGGCTGTTGCCATTCTCATTAAAAAATATAATCTCACTGCTGACTAGCGATTGCCTGATGGTATTGTAGTCATGGGGTGAAAGTCCGGCTCCATCTACCTGTATCAGTCCAGCCGTCAATTGCGATAGGAGACCAAGATGGTATTGAACTGAAAAAAATGGATTCTTGTGCAGAAAAAATTGATTGAGTTGATTTAGAGACAGAAGTTGTTTGGGTAGAGTTGAGAAGAGGTTTCCGGATAAGTCGAGCTCCCTCAGATTTTTTATTCGGCCGATCTCAGATGGAATTTGCCGCAACTCGTTATCCTTCAAATGTACTTTGGCCAAGACCGGCAGCTGCCCAAATTGCTGAAGCAGAAATTCAGTTTTTATCTCAGGATTAGCCGTTAGTCCAAAAGTATGCAAATGATTGAGGTTCGAGAGGGCTTTAGGAAACCCCACGATTTTGCAGGCTTCAAAATAAATTTCCTTCAGGTTTTTTACGGTTTGTATTTCACTCACCAGGAAATTGAAATCCAGATTTGGGCAATTCACAAAGGCCAGGCTTTGGAGCCCTTGTAGATAACCGAAGTTTTCGCCTATTTGTGACTGAGAGAAATTTTGAAACTCAATATGTTTTAGGTGTTGGAAAGCACTTACCATTTCAAGAATGCGGTTTGATTGCTTGAATGCGGCCCCATCTAGTCGTAAACCTTGCACGTTCTTAAAGTGCACGTAGTTTTCTAAAACGAAATTCAACTCCTCGAAATTTGAAATTGAAAGTGCAGTTGGTTGAAACATCAGTGCCACCGAATCGGTAGCATTAATGAATAGGTAATTCTTGCTGAAAAAATGGCTGGTCGATGCCGAAACTGGAAAATGAATGATTGCTGTGAGGCTGACGAAGAAAGTAGAAATGAAAAAGCGCATGACCAGATTTTGGTGATTCAACGCTTTTTAGCACAATGGAAATTGCACTGATAACATTTTTTCACATAAGGAATCGGTATTTGCACGGGAATGTTTCCCAAATCGGGAATTTGGCAATTCACTTTGGGAGCGAAAAAGGTCTTAAATCCCCAATTGTTTAGACCTGCCAAACTCCTTTTTTTATAAGCGGTTGATTTAGTGAAAGAAACACATGGTGAATAAAAGTGAAAAATATTTGGGCTGCTCTGGCATATGCTTTGCCTATGGGTGGCTGTTAAAGTATTTGACTTCAACGAAAAATGAAAAAACTTACATTCCTTTTGATTCCTATTTTGAGTATCGGACTGATTTCATCAGCAAGTGAGAAAGAATCTATGAAGGTTGAGTATGAAGTGGAATGTTCAAGTTGTGATGTAAGCTATAAGAATGAATCAGGTGAGACAGTAAATTATGACGGCCATTCAGGCAAATGGAGTTATAGTTTCGAAGGAGTTGAGGGGCAGTTTATATATCTCGCTGCCCGTAGTTTTTCAAAAGAGAAAGTGTTAGTGAAAATCGTAAAGAATGGAGTTACAATTCGCATTGCCGAAAGTGAGCTCACAGAAGGATTTGCGAGTATAGGCGACACACTGTAAGATATTTAATTTTCATGGTTTTTGTTTGAGGGGGCCTTCCGTAAGGAAGGCTTTTTTTTGCCTGTCCCTCAACTTATTCTACCAGGCATGTTTAGTTTTCTTGCTCTTTCAACATCCGGTAGATCGTGGATTTTCCAACCTCCAATTTTTTAGCAACTTTCACCACATTGTTGTCATATTTTCTGAGAAAATGAGAAACAATCTGACGATTGTATTCTTTCATTGACATTTCTTCAGAAAAAAACTTAGGCTGACTTCTTGGCGTTTTGAAGTGGATGTCGCGCGGTTCAATTGTATCTGTGTTGGCCATGATTACTGCTAGTTCGATCACGGCTCTTAACTCCCGAACATTTCCTGGGAAAACATGCGAAGTCAGTTTTTCTGCGGCTGGTTCTGAAAGACTCAATTCGTTCATTTTATTTTCCTCACAAACTTCCTTTATAAAATGTTTCGCCAGTATCAGGATGTCATTGTCACGGTCGCGGAGTGGTGGCAGGTGAATTGGGAGTCCTAACATTCTGTAATAAAGGTCTTCGCGGAAGTTGCCTTTTTTTACTTCTTCCTGGAGATCGCGGTGCGTGGCCACAATGATGCGAGCGTCAAGTTTTATGAGATCATTACTGCCAATTCTCGAAAACTCCCTTTCCTGCATAACCCTTAATAATTTGGCCTGCATACTTACCTCCATTTCACCGATTTCGTCAATGAATAAGGTGCCATCTTTTGCACTTTCGAATTTCCCGACTCTTCTGCTGTCTGCCCCGGTAAAGGCCCCTTTTTCATGCCCGAAAAGTTCGCTCTCGACCAGTTCTCTTGGGATGGCAGAAATGTTGAATGCCATGAATGGTTTCTTGGCGCGGTGCGAATTGTAGTGAATGGCTTTGGCAATCACTTCTTTACCGGTTCCTGTTTCCCCGGTAACTGAAACATTGATGTTGCTTTTGGCAGCTTTTTCCATAAAGGCGAACACATCGCGCATTATGGAGCTTTGGCCTTTAACCGTGTTGCCAAATTCATATTTGGTAGTCAGCTCACTTTTAAGACTGGCTACCTGTTCGCTAAGTTGAACTTGCTCCTTAATATGATTGATGGCAATGAGCAGCCTATCCTTGGTCTCTTCATCTTTGGTGATGTAATCGTAAGCGCCAAGTTTTATCAATTCTACTGCGGTAGAAACATCCTGTTGGCCAGATAGGATGATTGTTTTAATGTTGGGGTTGAAACTCAATACTGATTTCAGAACATCCTCCCCCTTCATGTCCGGAAGTTGATAATCAAGCGTAACAACCGATGGATTTAGATGGAGATTATCGATGCATTCCTTGCCCGTTGTGAAAACGTGTACCTGGTGGTCGGGGTTTAGCTCAACAATGTATTTGAGCATGCGCACATAAAGTGGGTCATCGTCAACAACAAAAATGCGTTTGCCTTCCGTTTGTTCCATGGTTTCAAATTGAGAAGTGGTTTCGAAATGATGAGGAGGTGCAAAAATAGAACTATTCCCAAAATGGGAGGAATTTACTCGGATCTTTGGTCCAAATCCAAACCATGAAGTGTTGTTTGCAGTGCCGATACCAAAGGAGTTGCCGCAGAAACCAGTTGCCCGATGTCCGATTTCAGCAATTCGGTTTTTACCTCACTTTGCTTATAGACATCCTGGATATGATCGCAAATTGCTGCTTTGTCATCAAGTCCGATAGCTTTCAAAGTTGATCGAAATCGATGAGCATACCGGGCCATTTCTTCATACTCAGCTTTATCGAAAGCAACCTTCATTTTGTTTGTTAATTCAGGAATAGCTTTAATGTAGGCTTTCAACATTTCAGCGACAAAGAAGTTATCGCCTTCCGAAACATGGTTCAGATAATCGAGATTTATTTTGTCTTCACCAGAATTGGATTTTACGGAAGTGGTGCTTGTTTGGCGTGAACCGAGTATGTGCTCGATGGTTTTAAATAGCGCTTCCGGTTGAAGTGGCTTTCCCAAGCAAGCCACTGCTCCAATCTTATCGGCTTGTTCCGCAAACTGCATTTCGCTCATGCCTGTTGCCAGGATAAATGGGATAGTGCCGAGCTGTTCAACGAATTCTGATATATGAGCATCTTCCAATTGACTGTCGGCAATGATAAGATCTGGTTGTTGCCTTGCAAGAGATTGGGCTATTTGACTGGCAGAGGAGATCAGTTCGAAAGTGTATGAAGGTCTTAATGCCATCATTTTCGAGATGAACTTTTGATCTATGACATCATCTTCGAGAAAGAGGAGGTGTGGTTTCACGGTCCGGGATTGGGAACGCGAAATTAAGCATCAAACCGGCAATTCGTTTAGCGACCAGTAATTGTGCAGGCCGAGAAGTCTTTCGGCATATCTATCAATATCTTGTGTTTTTACAATGTAGCCCGATGCACTTAGCTCAAAACTTTGAATTCGATCTTTTTCTTGCTCTGATCCGGTGACTACTATGGTGGGAATTACCGAGAATTCGGAATTTTGTTTTAGTGCTTGCAGAAACTCCAGACCATCCACTCTTGGCATTCGCAAATCAACAAGGATCATGCAGGGTAGGTCTTTCGATTTCGATAAAATTTCCAAAGCTTCTTCGCCATGCTTTGCTGTAACCAACTCATTTTGAACGCCTACTTTACCAAAGGTGGCTATCAGTTTATCAAGATCGTATTGATGATCGTCAACAAGTAAAATTGGCTTTGAACTATTAATAAATCGCACGTGAATAAGATGATTCGTTCAAACCTCTATGCACAAGAATCTTTCCAGTAAACAACTTTATGCAAATTCATGCTTAGATTTCGTCAGGAAAGTTTGTCATCCCTAACTTTTTTATTTAAACAATATTTGAACGAACAGTAATTTGAAAGAGGGGGGGAGAACGTGAAAATTCCCGATTTGGGAACAAAAATTCCAGAATTGTACAAATCTATTTACCTAAAGTCTCCAATATTGTTTGAGCGATTCGAACATTTCTATGAATTTCAGATAGTTCGATGGCTTAACAAAGTAGCCTGCGATCTTGTTTTGATATGCCTTGGTACGGTCGTTATCGAGGTTAGATGTGGTGAGCACCACCACTGGAATATCCTTGAACTTATCATCTGCCTTAATGATCTGTAAAAACTCCAAACCATCCATCACAGGCATGTTGAGGTCGAGTAGAATCAATGATGGCTTTTCGGTTTCCTCTTTGTTTAAAAGGTCCAGAGCCTCCTGTCCATTGCCAGCAAACAAGGGTTGGCTTTTGATTTTGGAATCTTTCAGTGCTCTGATGACAGTCATTCGGTCGATATAGTCATCATCGACCAACATGATTGGATTTTTTTCAGGGGTGCTCATACCTTATATCGGATTGGGAAGAGAAAATACAAAACTTGTGCCTTTTCCTACTTCAGACTCCACCCAAATTCTTCCTCCGTGGAGTTCAATGATCTTTTTTACGAGTGAAAGGCCTATTCCTGTAGACTCCATATCATCGCGCGATTTGAGGGTTCTGAATACTTCAAAAATCTTTTCATGGAATTTTTTATCTATTCCAGGGCCATTGTCTGTAAGTCGGAAAATCGTTGATCTTGCCGTTTTGGAAAACGAAATCTCGATTTCTACCGCTGGTTTATCATTGTGCTTAATAGCGTTGCTTATAAGGTTTTGAAAAACCTGCCCAATTCTCACTTTCACTCCTTTTATATCTGGTAGCCCCACAGGTACTTTCACAGTTACATTTTCAGCATCGGCCACCAGGTCTATGATTTCCTCGAGTATCTCCGAAGTTTTTATCAATTCGGTGATTTCTTCTGTTCTGCCAATTTTTGAATATTGAAGAATACCTTCGATCAGGGAGTTCATACGAGCTACCCGGTTGGCGATCAGATCAATATACTCTTGTCCTTCTTCATTAAGGTTTTCGCGATGTTCCGTTGACAGCCAGGAAGAAAGGGTGGCGATTCCACGAAGAGGCGCTTTCAAATCATGTGAAACGATGTAGGCAAATTCGCTCAATTCCTTATTGGTTACAGCCACTTCATCCATCAATTGACTTTTCTGTTCCTCAGCTGCTTTTCTTAAGGTGATATCGTTGAAAACAGCAATGGCAAAAGCAATTTTTTGTTCCGTGTCAAATACTGGCTTTGCCCATACTTCTAAGTCAATTTTATCATCTGACCGATGAATCCGCATATCATCTATGTACACTGTTTTTCCGCCAAGAGCTTGTACAATAGGTAAGTTTTCAGTAGGATATAATTTTCCTGTTTTAACGCTAAAAACTTGATAAACTTCTGGTAGATCTTCAACACCTACATTGGGCATAATTCCCTTTCCGATCAAAGCCATTGATTGCTCATTGGCATAATACGGAGTTCCGTTTGCACTCAAAATATAGACACCAACTGGCATGGATTCCAAAATCTGTCTTAATTGGTATTCGTTGTTTTTGAGTTCTTCTTCTGCCTTTTTGCGTTCGGTTACATCTCTCACCACACCCTGCACCATCAACTTGTCTATAACAGTGAAGTAATTGGCAGAAACTTCAATTGGCATGGTGTTGCCATTCTTCTTTTTCATTTCAAACTCAATACGGATGCTGCGTTCTGCCCTTATTTTTCGAAACACAACCTGAGCTTCCTCATGCCTGGCTTCGGGTATAAGGTCAATAATATTCATGGTAAGAAACTCTTCCTTGGAGTAGCCAAATTGATCGATCATTTTGCGATTCACATTTAAGAATCTTCCCTTTACATCATGAATGTAAATGCCATCATTTGAATGTTCAAAAATATTACTGAAGTTATTTTCAGATTTCTCCAGTGCTTTTTGTGCTTCTTTTTGAACGGTAACATCCCTCACAATAATCATGACTTCTGCCTTTGTAACCGAAACAATACGTGCTTCAAATTGATGGGCGGCAACATTCAGGTCAGCAGAGTTTAATCCAAACTCAAGTACTTCCGGCTCTCCACTTTGAAGCACTTGCTGTATGCTCAGCATTAGCTTTTCTGCGATTGGTTTTGGGAGTTTATCATGCAGATGTTTATCAAGAAAACTACCGGGTTCAAAAATTTCATCGAGCCGTGGAGCTGGTTTAAAATCTGTGATAAGCCCTGATCTGTGTACCTGGAATATAACATCTGGAATTGCATTGAAAACAGCCCTGGTTTTCAGCCGGCTCTTTTGCAATTCGTCTTGTATGTTTTTTTGAACTGTAATGTCGCGCGCTGCTGCGTATAAATATCGGGATTGGGGATCGGTAGAAATAGCCCAGCCCAAAAACCTGTTGGTGCCATCTTTACATTTAAACCGGTTAATAAAATTTACGGATTGAATGCCAGCCTTCAACTTATCCATCTCCTTGTGAGTCAGTTTGCGATCTTCTTCATGTACAAAATCGAACAAACTGTGGTTTATGATTTCCTCGGGAGTGTAGCCCAGAATTTTGGAAAAAGATGGATTTACCTTTCTGAAATTTCCGTCTTCATTGGCGATCGATAGCATATCAAGCGAAATGGAGAAGAACTTGTTAAGCTCTTCTTGCAGCCCAACTTTTTCCCGTACTTCTAATGCAAGCAATGAATTGGTTCTCACAATTCTTGCAACCAACCAGGCAAGATAAACAGCCAGTAGCGCCACCAAAAGCCCCGATAATACCAGGAAAGAGTTCAGCCATTTGTTTTTTGCCAGGGAATAGCCGATTAGCAATTTCAGCACCTCAAACTCCGATTCTACGAGTTCTTCGTGCAGGGTGCTGAGTTGTTTTAAAGCAACATAATACACGGGGTTGCCAGCATTGTATGACAGGAAATGATCAGATTTTAATACGATTTTTCGAAACAGCGAATCGTTTTTTCTAACAACCCTGATTATCTCCTGGCTCGCAGCGTGTCGCAAAATTTTGTAAGATGCAGAATCTGACCCAAACGACATTTCTCCGCCATAACGAAGAACATTGGAGGCCTCTTTGTAGGCATTTCGAGTTTCTTTATAATTACTGGTTGAACCTTGCGATTGCAGCAGTATTTGAGAAAGATGTGTTTCGATTAATACTTGTTGTTGACTGGCAACGCCTGCCAGGAAACCCAGTTTTCGTTTTTGTGCCAGGATTTGAAATGTGTAAATAATAGTGCCTGCATTGGCCAGGATAATGATGAGAGATATCCATATCTGGCGATTACGAAGGGCGTAGGCAAATTTCTGTTTGAAATTGGAAAGCATTGGGCGAATCAGCTTGGGGGACTAAGCTACGATTTACCGGGTAAAAGTTGAGCGTGAAGCAGATGTCTGATGTGCGGGTAATAATTAGGCGTTGACAGTTGGGATAATAGACAATTCATTGCCAGGCTACGACATAGCTGGTTCTTCCATTTTAGCCGCCAACGCCTTCGCAGTAATCCTGGCCAATTGCCTGAAAATTTTCCCCGCTGCGGCTTTTTGTTCATCCTCGGGTAAGTTCAGTGCGTTTTTGATTTTGTTGTGCATAATGCTGGTATTGCTTGAGGGCTGAATGGCTTCCAGGTCATCGAACAAGCGTTCGTGTAGACTGTAGCGGGCCATCACTTCCCAGCCATCCAGAATTTGGCGGTGTGGTGTGCCTTCCCAAATTGGAAGAATCATTGCTTCCCGCAACAATCTTTCTATGCCGAATTCTTCTAAAACACCCATTCCCCCAAACACTTCCATGGCCCATTTGGCATGTTTTACAGCCAGTTCTGCACACCAGTATTTTGCCATGTGTGTGATGAACCGATAGTAATGGTAGTCATCGGAATAAGGAGGTTTTTGCTGCCAGACCCGCTCCAGTAATTCTGCGGATTTCCAGGCTAATTGAGCACCTTCATTCAGCTCTGCCATGCGCTTTGCGAATTCCCATTTCAACAATGGTTTCTCAGCGATCTTTCCACCGAAGGCTTCTCGTTCAACTGCAAAACTGTAGGCTTCACTAATGGCCCTTTGGGCTAAAGCTATGCTTCCAATGGCATTGGCAACCCGCGAAATGTTAAGCGATTCCATGATCAGGAAAATACCCGACATGTTTTCATCTACCAAAAAAGCCTCGGTATTTTCAAAACTGACTTCACCAGTTGGCACCGAACGGGTTCCAATCTTGTTTTTTATTCGCCTTACCAGGTAGTTCAGTGAACCATCTTTTCGTATTCGGGGAACCAGGAAAAGTTGAAGGCCCTTGAAGCCCGCAGGTGAACCTTCCAAACGGGCGGAAACTATCGCGACATCGGCACCAATATTACTGCAGAAATATTTTTCACCGGTAAGTTGCCAACCATCTTCCGTTTTGGTGGCAATGGTGTCGGTATTGTTTCCCAGATCGCTGCCGCCTTTAATTTCGGTGAACCAGGTGGCACCTTGCCAGGCACCTTCATTTTGTACCAAACGCGATAGCATTTTTTGCTGTTCCTCTCCAATCGCGTATTTGGCGATAGGCACTGCACTTGAAATGGAAACCACGTAGGGGCAAAGCAACCCCGTATCATAAAAACTGGTTATGTATCCCATTTGGAAAAACGGAAGCAGCGACTGTTGCTCCTGCCATCGCCAGATAATTCCGCGATTGTACCCTTGGCGAAGCATGTTCCAATATGCTGGCGGGTAGCCAATTTCATCGATGCGTTTCCCAAATTTGTTATACATTTTCAGCCATGGAGTGCCCGAAGCATCCACATCATTGCTGATTGCTTGACCCTCCGCTTTCCACCAATCTTCGTAATCAAAAAGAGCTTCCAGGTTTGAATCATTGATGTGGGGAATGCCCTTGAGGGAATGTAAAAAGTTGGTGGGTGAAGACAAATGCGTGTATTGCGACATGGGTGTTTTATTAAATTGTTTCAGTGCTAAAAGTAAACAATGTAGGGCATGGCGCAATTGGTGCTTTTAGCCCAACAAGTCATTGCTATATTTGAATACATAATTTTGAAATCAGGATGAAAAACCACCGTTCAATGTTGTTTTACATGGTCTATGGCATATTTGCGATAGGGTTCATTCTCGTGGCGAAAATGTTGCCGTGGTGGGGTAGTTGTTCTATTAAGGCAGTGCCTGCGTTGAGCATGGCGTTGTTGGTATGGTTGTCGTCCTCCAGTTCAGCCGGAAAGATTTTGAGTCTTGGCCTGGTTTTCTCAGCAGCCGGAGATGTTTTTCTCGATCTCGATCAGGAAAACTATTTCGTGCAAGGATTGGGTAGTTTCCTGGTGGCGCATTTGTGTTATTCCTGGTCTTTTAGTCGATATTTTAAATTTGAAACTGCCAAACTTGCCGGGGTAGGCGTTTTGACCCTGGCGGTTGGATGTTTGGTTTATCTCATGTTGCCTGGCCTTGGTAACCTCGCAGCTCCGGTATTTGCCTACATCGGGGTAATATTCGTGATGGCAACCCTGGCGATTTTCGTTTTTCCGACCAACAAATGGCTGATTGCCGGGGCACTCTTGTTTGTACTTTCTGATTCCCTGATTGCAATAAATAAATTTATCTCGCCTTTCTCACTGGCTTCACTGAGTATTATGGTCACCTACTTTTCCGCACAATTCTTGATTGGTAAAAGTTGGATTGAGATGGAGAACTGAAGCGCTTAGTTTTTGTCGAGCCTTCTGATCTTGATGTTGGCATAAGCAAACAGGATTGACATAAACGGTGAAATGAGATTGAAGAAACAATAAGGCGCAAAGGTCATTGCAGAAACTCCTAAAACACCATACTGGTAGGCACCACAAGTGTTCCACGGAATTAAAACCGATGTCACGGTTCCGGCATCCTCAAGGGTCCTGCTTAGTAGTTCAGGTTTAAATCCTTTCTCACGAAAAGTATCGGCATACATTCTTCCTGGTACAACAATAGAAATGTACTGATCTCCCGAAGTTACGTTGAAGAAGATGCAGGTTCCAGCTGTAGAAGCCACCAGCGATCCTGCTGATTCCACACGTTCCACAATGGGTCGGGTTATTCGCGCCAGTAGTCCTGCAGATTCCATAATTCCCCCGAAAATCATGGCGCATAAAACCAGCCAGATCGTGTTCATCATGCCAGCCATTCCAGATGCATCTAACAAATCGTTTACACCTGCATGTGAGGTTTCAATGGCGATATCTCCGAAGATGGCCTGCAATAAACCCATGTAAGCCACTTTTGCAAAACTGCCGTCTGTTCCTGCCACCATTTTCACCAGGTCGGGTTGAAAGATCAAAGCAAAGGCTGCTCCCATTAAGACACCAACGAAAAGGGTAGGAGCTGGTGGAACTCTCAAAGCCACCAATCCGACCACTGCTGCCGGAACCAAAAGTAACAATGGACTAAGGTTGAAGACTTCATCGAGCGCACCCATAACAGAAGCTACATTTTCAACATCAGCCGTATTATCGCTGGTAAAACCCCAAACCAGGAAAATGATTAAGGCTATTGAAATGGAAGGAACCGTAGTGTACAGCATGTATTTAATGTGGGTGAACAGGTCGGTGCCTGCCATGGCCGGTGCCAGGTTGGTGGTGTCTGAAAGTGGTGAGATTTTGTCTCCGAAATAAGCTCCTGAAATAATTGCCCCGGCTATAACTCCTTCGTGTAATCCAAGCGTCTGGCCAATGCCCAACATCGCCACGCCAAACGTAGCTATGGTTGTCCATGAACTGCCTGTGGCCAGAGAAACCAAAATACAAACCAGGCATGCGGCAAAAAGAAAGATACTCGGGCTCAGAATTTTCAAGCCGTAGAAAACCATGAGAGGAACCACGCCACTCAACAGCCAGGTTCCCGCTAATGCTCCGATAAGTAACAAGATTAAAATGGCAGGCATGGCTGCGTTGATGCTCTTTAAAATACCTTCCTGAATTTCGTTCCATCTGAAACCGAGGCGATAGGCCACCAGACTGGCAATAGCGCCTGCAAAAATGAGTGCAATTTGATTGGGTCCATAAGATGAATCGTCTGCAAAGAATATTACGTTGATGGTCAAAAGGAACATCAATACGAAAATGGGAATGAGCGCTTCCAGGATTCCGGGCTCTCTGCGATTGTCTTGCATATCGGGTGTTTGGGTAAAAACTTCGGAAGATAGATAACTAAATCTATTTACTGAAATCGTACGAACGCCCAGAGTGGGCAGTTCAATTTTTAGTAATTTTGAACCTTGATTTTATGCTGAAAAGCTCACCAGTTTTGACCTTCAGGCTTACTTTCCTCCCGTCTATTTTATTGGCTGTAAAAAATTGAATTGATGAAGTATTTAGTACTTGCCATTTTAGCTTTTGGTTTGTTGTCTGGACAGGTCGAAGCACAGGTAATTGAGTTTGAGAGAGTAAATGATGTTGCCATAGCGCACAACAATGGCACTTATCGGTTTCCCTGGGCAGGTGGATTAAACAACCCACAATTTTCGGCTGCCGATTTAAACAACGACAATATTGATGATCTGGTAATTTTTGATCGCTCCGGTGGGCTACCCATCACATTTTTGAACAATGGCACCGCCAACCAAACTGATTATGACTACCATCCTGAATACGAAGACAATTTTCCTGCGATGGACCATTGGATGCTAATGGGCGATCAGAATTGTGATGGAATTGCCGATATCTGGACTTCGTGGCCGGGAAAGATCATCTATTACCGGGGATTCTATGACACCAATAACAAATTGGCTTTCGATTCTATTGGATACCTAAAATTCAACAGCTTCAGTGGAGCCATAGACATATTTGTTTCGGCCACCGATATTCCTGGAATTGTGGATGTGGATGATGATGGAGATATGGATGTTCTGGCTTTTGAGTCATCGAGCAACGTACAAACCTATTATTATGAAAATCAGTCGCAGGAGAATGGTGGCGTTTGTTATGATGGCAACCCTTACGAAATAGCTGATTACTGTTGGGGCAAGTTTGCCGAAATTGGAATTAATCGGAAAGTGATTTTTGTTGATAGTTGTCAGCAGATTTCAGGATTTGTAAATGAGAATATTGAACAGCGGGGTCAACGACATGCAGGTACTTCAATTCTTGCTTATGATGAAGACGGTGATGGTGATAAGGAGATTATACTTGGCAACCTGTTGTATGCCAGTGTAAATCGCCTCTTGAATGGCGGAACTCCCGATTCGGCTAAAATGGTTGCTCAGGATACTATTTTTCCAGGTTATGATGCTGGGGTGAATACAAAATTGTTTGCAGCTGGATTTCATCTTGATCTTGACAATGATGGTTTGAAGGATATGGTTTTTGCCCCGAATGCGGAAGGCATTTCAAACACATCGAAATGCGCGCATTTTTACAAAAACGTTGGTAGTGTTGATTCTGTGCGATTGGAATTTCAAACCGATTCTTTCATGGTGCAGAACATGATTGATTTTGGAACCGGATGCCATCCCCAGTTTTTCGATTACAATGATGATGGGGTTATGGACATTGTGGCAACAAACCATGGCTATTATCAATCTAGTGGAACCTTTAAATCGAGAATGGCAGTCCTGGAAAATGTTGGAACAAATGCAAATCCCACATTTCAATTAGTCAATTTGGATTACAACGATTTTGGGATTATCGACATTCAATCGAAGTATCCCACTTTTGGTGATTTGGACAACGATGGGGATCAGGACATGATCATGGGTGAACATGATGGGTTTCTGCATTATTTCAACAATGTGGCCGGACCAGGAAACCCCGTGGATTTTGTGTTGGCAGAAGCCCAGATTGCAGACATCGATATTGGGCAATTCAGTTCTCCACAACTCGTGGATGTTGATCTTGACGGACTGCTCGATCTGATTGTTGGGGAAAAGAATGGATTTGTGAGCTACTATCGAAATTTTGGTACGGCCACTCAATTTCAATTTAACAATACGCCCACCAACCCGAGGTTTGGCCAAATTGATGTGCGTGCTCTACATGATGTAGTGCGAGGTTATGCCCGTCCATTTATAACCGGCCTCGACAGCACCGATGCTCGTTATGTGGTTGTGGGTAGTTATTCCGGAAAAGTCTATCTCTACAAGGTAAAGCAAATTAACGTTAACTATGGCCCATTTGCGCTCATTGATTCGTTCTTCTCTGATATTGATCCGGGGGATTATTCCACCATCTCGATTGCCGATATCGACAACAATGGAAAGATGGAAATGTTGGTAGGGAATTACAGAGGCGGCATGTCGTGGTATCATCAAGACCAGGGAGATGTGATCGTGATTGGAGTTAATGAAAATGCTGTGAATGAGTTCGAAATCTTCCCCAACCCGGCTCATGATGAATTTACAATTCGTGGTGCTCGAAATCAGATGATCAATAAAGTGGCTATTTACGGAATGGACGGTCGAGTAGTAAGGCCAGAAAGCCAACTGATTTCCGGGAATGAAATTCGCTTCAAAACGGAGAACCTGCCGACAGGAATCTACCTGGTTGAAATAGAAACAGGAGATAAGAAATTGATTGAGAAACTGGTAATCACCAAAAACTGATATGGGACTGATTGCCGTTGAAGGAATGCACTTTTATGCCCATCACGGATTTTATCGTGAGGAGCAGATAATAGGCGGTCAGTTTGTGGTAGATGTATATATGGAAGCAAACGTTGAGGCAGCTGCCATAACCGATAGTATTGAAAATACCATAAATTATGAAAATGTGTATCGCCTTGTAAAAGAGGAGATGGAAAAGAATGCCAAGTTGATAGAGCATCTTACAGGAAATATCATCGACAGGTTGATGTCAGATCATTCGGGAATACAAGAAGTGAAAGTGCGGGTATCGAAGCTTAATCCTCCAATAAAAGGAACCGTTAATCGGGTATTTGTGGAACTTTCAAGGAAGCGATAACCGTTTATTCGATATTGAACAAAAAGTGAAAAAGCTGTAAGTTTGCACTCCATTTTTAATTGAATG
>PVBE011114057.1_pt1 | contig 20088 bp, 12 predicted proteins | sample 1631181 | NCBI WGS metagenome assembly PVBE01 (sample SAMN08397723, study PRJNA350692) | Marine metagenome, whole genome shotgun sequencing project. | isolation source: water | place: Pacific Ocean | collected 2012-04 | reverse complement strand
TGGAGAAGCACTCATGACGCATCCATGCAAAATTGGCAGGCTTGAAGATGAACCTACCGGCAATGCGCAAAAAGCGTGCCGAAAGTGCGTCGTGGGAAGAAATGTCGTAAAACAAGTGGCATTGGGCTGACGCCCGCGGCTATTTCATCGCGCCGCTTCGCGGCTCAAAATGTCCGCCCCGGTTTGCAGCACACGGCTGCCGGTCGAGGCTCGCTCGATCGCAGATTGTACTTCGCGCAGTCCCTAGTCATAATCACTTCATCGGCTAGTCGGAGGGCACGGAGCAACAGGTTCATTGTGGATTTGAATGCTGGAGCGGTAATGGCAATCTTTGAGATCAATGACAATAACATCTCCGAAATCGCTGAAACGACTTTCAGTGATGTAGGAATCAAGGAACGGCAGGATTTGCAGCGTCTCTTGCGAGACCATGTTGAAATCGTCTCGCCCGATACACTCGTCATCTCTGAAGAATTCGGAGAGTGGGAAGACTCACGGCGGCGGATTGACCTGCTCGGCATCGGAGCGAATGGCGACATCATCGTGATTGAACTCAAACGCACCGAAGATGGCGGCCACATGGAACTGCAGGCTGTCCGATATGCAGCAATGGTTTCAACGATGACTTTCGAGCAAGCTGTCGAAGTCTACACAAAACACCTGACCAAGCACGGCAGCGATCTCGACGCCCGCTCCGAAGTGTTGGCTTTCCTTGATTGGCAAGACCCTGACGAAGATTCTTTCGGTCAAGACGTGAGAATGGTTCTCGTTTCCGCCGACTTCTCAAAAGAACTGACGACAGCAGTTATGTGGCTGAATGAACGAGACCTCGACATTCGCTGTGTTCGGATGAAGCCATATTCCGACGACGGAAGAGTGCTTGTTGATGTTCAACAGGTGATACCCTTGCCAGAGGCGGAAGAGTATCAAGTGAAGATTCGGGAAAAGGAACGGCAAGAACGCAAGGATCGCTCGGCTGGAAACAAAGATGTGTTCCGTGAGTTTTGGACTCAATTGTTGCCCAGGGCCAAAGTGGAATCTACGCTGCACGCCAACATCTCACCAGGTCCTGACAATTGGGTTGGCGCGAGTCGCTGGGGGGTTACATGGTTGTACAAGATCAACAGACACGCGGGCGCTGTTGAACTGATAATCGAGCGGGGCAAGGGCCAGAAGACAGAAAACAAAGCAATCTTTGACAAGTTGTTCTCGGAAAAAGCCGCAATCGAGTCAGCGTTTGGAGCCGATCTTGTATGGGACCGGTTGGACAACAAACAATCTTGCAGAATCAGATACTCATGCTCGTCAGGCGGATACTTGGAGAAGGAAGAAGACTGGCTTGCGATACATGACGAGATGATTGATGCAATGACTCGTCTTGAAAAGGCATTTCGCCCGCACGTTGAGGCGTTGAAATTGTAGAGTCTTCGGCGTCTCAATCAGACTCCGTGCATCACCGGGGAGTGATGATGTGGTGCCGAACGTCCCACGCCCCCATTCGACATCCCCCCCAAGCCCATGTTACAATCCCACCCCACAAACAACCCCACCCCACAATCGCCCCGCCGCGAAAGGTCCTCTGATGTTTCGATCCCTCTGCGCCGCGTTGACGTTGCTTGTGCTCTCCCTCCACACGACTCGCGCCGCTGACTGGCCCATGTATCGCGGCGACGCCGCCCGCAGCGGGGCCACGAGTGAGACGCTCCCGCAAGACGTCGCCCCGAGTTGGACGCGGACCTCTGCTGCCGCGCCGACCCCGGCTTGGCCCCGCGACGAGCGGATGCAGTTCGACCGCGCGTTTCACGTCGTCGTCGCGGACGGTACGCTCTTTTTCGGCAGCTCCGTCGACGGGAAGGTGACCGCGCTCGATGCAGCCACGGGGGCGGAGAAATGGTCCTTCTTCACGCAAGGCCCCGTCCGCTTCGCGCCTCTCGTCTGGAAGGATCGGCTCTTCGTCGGCAGCGACGACGGGTTCCTCTACTGTCTGGCCACGTCCGACGGCTCACTGATTCGCAAACTGCAAGGCAGCCCCCTCACCGACAAGGTGCTCGGTAACGCCCGCATCATCTCCCGACGCCCCGTCCGCGGCGGGGCGGTCGTGCTCGACGACGTCCTCTACTACGGCGTCGGCATCTGGCAGGCCGAGGGGATTTACATCCACGCGATCGATCCCCAATCGTTCAAGACGCTCTGGACCAACGATTCCTCGGGAGCCATCTACATGGCCCAGCCGCACGGCGGGGCGAACGCCAAGAGCGGCGTGACGGCCCAAGGCTACCTCGTCGCTTCCGAGCCGCAGGTCTTCGTCCCCACGGGACGAGCCGTCCCCGCGGCCTTCAATCGCGCCACGGGTGAATTTCAGTTCTACCACTTGCAAGTCAACACGAAACGGGGCGGCACCCCCACGACGGTCTTGGGCAAGTATCTCTACAACGGCGGCTACGCCTACGAGGCGGCCTCCGGGAATCTGCTGAAAACCGCGACCGGGGCGGGCGCGATCGCCGCACTCCCTGACGGCGTCCTGCACGGTCGCGACGGCCGGTTGCAGGCATTCGTGCCGACCGAAGGCGACTCCAAGGACCGCAAGGGCAACGCGATCAAGGTTCTGGACCACAAAGCGGATTGGAAGATCGCCGACGTGGCGGGTGGGGCTTCGCTGATTGTCGCGGGTGACACCATCGTCAGCGGCGGCGGCAAGCAGGTCGCGCTCGTCGATCTGAAATCGAAAAAGCCGATCCGCACGTTCGACGTCGACGGCGTCCCCTACGGACTGGCCGTCGCCGACGGTCGGCTCTACGTCAGCACCGACCAGGGAACCATCACCTGCTTCGCGACGGACGCCCCCCAAGCACCCCGCAACGTGGTCGCCGCCCTGGAACCGGCCCCCTACGGCGAAAACGCACGCTTCGCCGCTGCCGCCCAGGAGATTCTCTCCAAGTCGAAGATCACCGAAGGCTACTGCGTCGACCTCGCGTGCGGCGACGGGGCCCTCGCCTTCGCATTGGCCAAACAGTCGAAACTTCGCATCGTCGCCATCGACGACGATCCCAAGAACGTCGCGGCAGCCCGCAAGAAGCTCGATGCCGCGGGGCTTTACGGCAGCCGGGTGACGGTCCACTTGGGTGACCCCGCCAAGACCGAATACCCCAAGTACTTCGCCAACCTGGTCGTCTCGGCGAACTCGATCGAAGCGGGACCGGACTCCGTCCCCACGGTCGAGGCCCAGCGACTGCAACGACCCTACGGCGGCGTCGCTTGCTTCGGCAAACCAGGAGCCATGACGGCCCAGGTCCGCGGGGAATTGCCGAATGCCGGCAAGTGGTCCCACCTCTATTCGGACGCCGCCAACACGGGGAGTTCCGAGGACGACATCAAAGGCCCGCTGCGAATCCTCTGGTTCCGCGACGTCGACCTCGAGTTGCCGTCGCGCCACGGTCGCGGACCCTCGCCGCTCTTCCTGGACGGCCGACTCTATCACGAAGGCATGGACGAGCTTCGCGCGGTCGACGCCTACAACGGACGATCGCTCTGGAAGTTCGATCTGCCGGGCGTCCTGCACGCCTTCGATGGAGACCACATCATCGGCGTCTCGGGCACCGGCAGCAACGTCTGCCTCGCCCCGGAAGGCGTCTACGTCCGCCAGGACGGACACTGTCACCGTCTCGATCCCGCCACCGGAAAAGTCCTCAACAAGTTCACGCCTCCCAAGCGCAAGGACGGCAAGCCGGCCCGCTGGGGCTACCTCGCCTGTGAGAACGGCATTCTGTTCGGCTCGGTCGTCAATGAGGATCACATCGTCCGCCACGCGTATCTGCGCGAAGACGCCCAGATGAAGCAACTCTTCACCGAGTCGCTCTACCTCTTCGCCCTCGACGCCAAGACGGGCGACCTTCTCTGGCGCTACGACCCGCAGAAGTCGATCCGCAACAACGCCATCGCCGTCGGTGACGGACGCGTGTTCCTGATCGACCGGGCGCTGGCCGTCGACGACCTGCTCGCGCGCGCCCCCGCCCGGCGAGGCGAGAAAGGCCCCGCCAAGGAAGGCCACGCCACGGGTGAGTTGATCGTCCTCGACGCCAAGACGGGCAAACAGCACTGGACAAACAGCAAAGACATCTTCGGCACGATGCTCGTCTTCAGCGAAAGGTTCGACATGCTGATGATGAGCTACCAGTCGACGCGCTTCAAACTCCCCTCCGAAGTCGGCGGCCGCATGGCCGTGTTTCGCGCCTCGGAAGGCTATCGCGTCTGGGACAAGAAGGTGAAATACGTCACCCGCCCCATTCTCACCGACCGCACGATCTACGCCCAAGGCGGCTCGTGGGATCTATTGACCGGTGACGATCAGCCGTTCGACTTCACGCGCTCCTACGGCTGCGGCCAGATCGCCGCCTCCAAGAACCTGCTGCTGTTCCGTTCCGCCACGATGAGCTACAAAGATCTCACGCGGGACGCGGGCACGGAGAACTTCGGCGGCGTCCGCCCGGGGTGTTGGATCAACACACTCCCGGTCGGCGGATTGGTCCTCGTCCCCGACGCCTCGGCCGGCTGCAAGTGCAGCTACCAAAATCGCTCGTGGGTGGCGCTGCAGGGGAGCGAGTAGAGGCCGAAGTCGAGGTCCGGTTTTCGTGACATTCTGCATTGGCGGGTGCCATGGCCTCGCTTGCGTGCCCATGCAAATGACGCACGACGCTGGACGGACTTCTTGCCGGCACTCGTGAGAGATGTTCCATGGGATTCAGCATTTCGATTGGTGAGATCATTGCGACGTGGAGATTGTCTCTCACGATGATCGCCGTCGAGCTCATTGGCGGATGTATCGGCCTTCTATTGGACATGTTCTTTTTCGGTTTCATTTCGTTCGTCGGTTTTGGAATCCTGGCGATGCCGATCGGGTTTGCAGCCGGGCTGGTGTTTCAGTTGAAGTGTGGCAGTGACACTTGGCAGCAGCACACCGGGACTGTTCTGAAACTGGGCCTGATTGCGATTGCGACTCCACTGTTCGTGTGTGTGGCGTTCGCGATTTCGCCACGACTTCAGTCCGAAGTGCATATGAAGGCCGAGGTGAAGCGACTCGGGAGCGACGAGGTCAGTTCGATCGACATCATGGACGAACACCGGAAACTCATCACACGCGTGCTGGAAGAAGAGGCCATCGAGAGTTTTCTGGCGTCGCTGCGCCGGGCTCGCTATTCACGGCATTCTGAGTCGCTTGCTCTCTCGGACGAGAACTCTGCAAGATTCGTTCTCTATGTGCGAGTCGATCGAGTGATGAGAATCGAACTCGAGGCACGAATCGCAAGCGATGGAAGTGCCGCACTGTTCTACGGACGAAAGAACATCGTGGGTGTTTCTTACGGGGATGAACTCGTCTTGCCAGGATTCATTGACTGGTGGCGAGAACAAAGCCAGAAGGCCGGTGTCAAATTGCCTTGATGTACCGCGATACGCATGGCGCGGCCTGTGGACGCAACCTGTCCCGCGAGACATGCACAATATTGAAGGCGAGAAAAGGTTCCTGACACGAATGGCACTGTTGGTTGGTATGAAACGAGTTAGCTCAAACGGCGAATTCTGCGTGGTGGGCGCAGGTCGAGCGGGAGCATGGCGGGCGGGCGTTCGCGCCGGCATGCTGTTCGCAAACTTCGCAATCGCTCTTGGGCTGAGAGCCTTCCCTGATCTATGCTGTCAGCCCTTGAGACCTTCCCTGGTCGGTGGCGTGAATTGGCTTAGACCAGGGAGGGTCTCATGTCATTTTACGCGCATCCCAAATCAGGACCACATCACTTTCGCTGGCTAACGAACTCGTTTCTCCAGCAGAACGGACTGCTGTTCGCCGACGTGCTGAATACGGACACGATCCAGCAGGCATTCGACGAAGAGGACGCCACGTTCGGCGAAGAGGATGACGCGGTGTTCACTCCGGCGCTGACGTTGTGGGCCTTCTTGTCGCAGGTGTTGCACAAAGGGGAACAGCGCAGTTGCGTCGCAGCGGTGGCGCGGGTGATCACACTGCTGGTCGCTTCGGGCCTCAAGGCGTGTTCCGAAGACACCGGCGCCTACTGCCGCGCGCGAGCCAAACTCTCCGAGACGGTCCTCGATCGGTTGACGACGGATGTTGCCAGAGATTGCGAAGCGCAACTGCCCAAGAAGTGGTTGTGGCGTGGGCGACACGTCCATCTGGTCGACGGCACGACGGTCAGCATGCCCGACACCGAGGAGAACCAGGAGGCTTACCCGCAGCACACCGCTCAGAAGCCGGGGTTAGGTTTTCCGATTGCACGATTGGTCGTGGTGCTGTCGTTGTCGACGGCGATGGTGAGTGGCATGGCGATGGGGTCGTATGCCGGGAAAGAAACCGGCGAAACGGCTTTGTTTCGCGAGTTGATCGGCTCAATGAGCAAGGGCGACGTCTTGTTGGCCGATCGCTACTACTGCTCGTATTTCATGGTCGCCTTGTTGAGGGAAGCGGGGATCGACATCGCCGTCCGCCTGCATCAATTGCGCGAAGCCAACTTTTGTCGTGGACGTCGCCTGGGAAAGGGCGATCATGTTGTGACATGGCCGCGCCCGGTGAAACCGAGTTGGATGGACGAAGAAACCTATTCGCGCATGCCCAAGTCGATCGAAGTTCGCGAAGTGAAAGTCCGTGTCGAGCAGAAGGGCTTCCGGGTTGAATCGTTAATCGTCGTCACCAGTTTGCTCGACGCGAATGAAGACACCGCCGACGACATCGCCGAGCTGTACCACAAACGTTGGCTGGTCGAGTTGGATATCCGCGCCATCAAGATCAACGTGGGCATGGACGTCTTGCGTTGCAAGTCACCCGAGATGGTCCGCAAGGAGATCTGGACCTGCCTGTTGGCTTACAATCTGATTCGCCGCACGATGCTGCAAGCCGCATCGGCGAAAGGCTCGGAACTGTCGCCGCGGCAAATCAGCTTCACCGCCGCGATGCAAAAGACCGCCGCCTGCTGGACGGCTTGGATCTCAATGAACGAGGAACGTTACGGTGAACTCGTCACCGTCCAGCTTGAAGGTCTACTTGCGCACCGCGTGGGCCACCGTCCCGACCGCGTCGAACCACGCGCAATCAAACGCAGACCCAAACCGCACAAGCTGCTGACCAAACCGCGGGACCAGGCTCGCGCCGAATTGCACGCCGGCCAGTTGACGTAAACCCATAGCTCACAACCAACAGTGCCATTCGTTCCTGACACCTTTGTTTCGGAAGATGATCCCCCTTCACGCGACGCGACCCGCCAATCGGCAAACCAGACTTACTTCTTGACCGCATCTTTCGGCAGATCGGCTTCGGCGATGCCCTTCTCAATTCGGAGGTCGCCGTAGAGGACCTGATAGGTGTCGCTGCCTTGGGGCTTGTACCAGAAGACGACGGTCTTGGCGTCGCCGAGCTTCACACCCGCTCCTTGATAGTGCCACTCGCTCTTCGGCGTCTCAAGCATGACGAACGCGTTGCCGCGGGCGATCTTGGTGGAGTATTTCACCACGGCGTCCTTCCATTCCGTCGAATCCAGGCCGTGCTTGGTCTGGACCTCTTTGAGCAGCTTTTGCATGACGAGGTGCACACCCTTGACACCCGAAAGCTCCTCGGGGAAGACGCCGTCGTTGTTCTCGGCACCGAATCGAAGCATGTCGCCCAAGTCTTTGATCGACGCCGGCGTGACGTCCAGCTTCATCTCACGGGCCTTGTAGTCCTTCGGCGGGACGAAGCTGAAGAGGGCCTCATCCAGTTCGACGTCGTATTTGAAATTCGTCAGCACGACCTCGACTTTGGGTTCGGTGAGGAATGTCGTCTTGACGCGAATCGGCAACGATGTTTTGGGATCCGCCCAGACTTCGGTGGAACCGGTTTTGTCCTCGAGTCGGAAGCCGACGGCACGCACTCCATCGATCCTTTTCCTGCCCAGCTTCCGGGAGCCTTTGTCTGGGCCGCCTTGGGCTTTCCGGAAACGTTCGCGAATCAACTCGAAGGTTCCGTTGGCCGGCCGATCTTCGGGAGCGTTCTCCATCGTGTAGGCGATGGCCATCTTCTGCTGTGGAATCAGGGTGAGCCACTTCTTGGCCCGCATGTCGCAGATATTGATACTCATCACTGCGCCGCTCATTCTCGTCTCGATGCGTTCGAGCGAAGGTGCCAGGAACATCACCTTGGACTGATTCTTCACGCCACGGGTTTCCGCCGTCATGTCGCAAGTGGCGCTCTGGAGTGAGTCGAGCGCCTCGGCGACATCCTCGACCGCAAGCGCCCGCCCTCCCGGTGAGAGCCAAGACAACAGTCCGCCAAACGCCACAAACAAGCTGGCGACCACAACGAATTTCGTCATCGGTTTCATCGATTTGATCCTCGCAAAAAGCGATTGGGGTTGAACCGTGTCGGCGGCTTGCTCGCGCTCGAGCTGGGCCACCACGTCGACAACCAGATCGCTTGGCGGGTCGGGAGGAACCCGTGTCTGTCGCAGAGCCTCGGTGGCTCTTTCCAGCAGATCATCGTGATTGGGATTCTCATGCACATTCATGGCGAGTTCCCCTGACTGACGTTCCCTGGGCTCACAAAACGATCCAACAGTTGCCGCAACCGCTTGCGCGCACGATGGAGGAGAACTCCCACATGATTGACCTCGACCTCAAGCCGCTCGGAGATTTCCTCGTAGCTCATGCCTTCGATCCAGCGGAGACAGAACGCTTCGGCCTGCCGCGTCGGCAGGCGTGCCATGGCGATCCGCAAATGGTCGCTCAGCTCGGCCGCCTCGGCTTGCTGCTCGGGCAACGGCATCTCGGCGGTTGCCTCCGCTGCTGCGTCCATCGGTTTGCTGCGACTTCGATGGCGATAGCGATCTCTCAAGAGATCCAACGCCCGCGCGGTCGCCATTCGTCGCAGCAAAGCCGGCCACTCGCGCACCGATTCCCGCCGGGCGACCTGGACGGCGTCCAGGAACACCTTTTGGAAACAATCGGACGCGTCTGCGTGGTTGCCGAGCAGTCGGTAGGCCGTCTGCCAGACGACTGGCCCGTGCTGTTCGACGACCTCCTTCCAGTCTGTCATGCGTGGTTTCCTGCTCGTTGCCGGGAGCCGGTCTTTTCGACCGGCAGACCCGTGCTCAGCGGTTTCACTTCTCTAGTCGATGACACGGCGCAATTTATTACAGCTGATTCGCAGGAAATTGTCATCGCTCAGTCTCTTCTCTTCGTCGGCGCGGAGACGGTCACCAGGATGGTGCACGTGAGGCGATCGACCAAGAGCCGCTCACGACCGTTGGTCGTCTCAGAAGTCGCGCCCATTTCGTCGTCAGGCACAGCCTGAACGACTGGACTCCGCAAGAGAGCCGTTGTCGGCACATGCTCATATCTCGAACAGACAAGAATGTCTGCCCCACCCCGGGAAAGGCGATCGCAAGAAACAGCAGAGGCCCGTCAAGAAAGTGGCACAGACATTCCTGTCTGTGCAGCCGTCCGCTCACGCGATCAACTCCTCAATCACCTCACCACCCGTCTGCGAGAGTTGTTTGTGCCGGCCGCCGTGGAAGTAGGTGAGTTTGTTGTCGTCGAGGCCGAACAGGTTCAGCATCGTGACGTGGAAGTCCTTGATGGGATGGACGACGTCGACCGCCTTCTCGCCGATTTCATCGGTCGCCCCGACGACGGAGCCCTTGTTGACGCCGCCGCCGGCGAGCCACATTGCCATCGCGTCGGCGTTGTGGTCGCGTCCGAGTGCGTCGACGCCGCCTCGGCGGGTGTTGTCGGGGGTGCGGCCGAATTCCCCGCACCAGACGATGAGCGTATCGTCCAGCATGCCGCGGGCTTTGAGGTCCGTGATCAGGGCGGCGATCGGTTTGTCGACGCTGTAGATGCGTTTCTTGTGGGCGCGTTCGAGGAAGTCGTGGCTGTCCCAGCCGCCCGAGAAGATTTGCACGAATCGCACGCCCTTCTCGATCAGGCGACGGGCCAGCAGGCACTTGCGTCCGAAGGAGCCGGTCTCTTCGTTGTCGAGGCCGTACATTTCCTGGACGTGTTTGGGTTCGGAGTCGACGTCGATGATGCCCGGCACCTGCATCTGCATGCGGAAGGCGAGTTCGTAATTCTCCATGCGGGCGGCAAGGCCGTCGTTCTCGGGATGCTGCTGGGCGTGTTTCTCGTTGAGCAGACCGAGCATGTCGAGCGTTTGACGCTGGTGCGCGCGGGTCTTCCAGGCGGGCGGTTTCAAATCGAGAATCGGCGAACCCGTGGCGCGAAGCGGCGTCCCCTGGTAGTAGCCGGGCAGGAACCCGTTGGACCAGTTGCCCGCTCCCCCTTGCGGGTAAGCGAGTTCCGTCAACACGACGAAGCCGGGCAGGTCCTGATTCTCGCTGCCCAGCCCGTAATTGGCCCACGCGCCGACCGCGGGGTCGCCGCCGAAAGGACTGCCCGTGTTCATGTGGTACAGGGCGAAGGGATGGTTGACCGACAGGGCTTGCAGCCCCTTGTAGACGCACAGTTCGTCGGCAACTTCGGGCTTGCCCATGTGCCGGAAGTGCTCGCACATCGAGATGCCCGAATCGCCCACCTGGCGGAACTTGAACGGGCTGCCGACGTAGAACCGCTGTCCGTTCGACATCGACGAAGCTCTCTCGTCGTTGCGAACGAACTTCTGTAAGTGCAGCTTGCTGAGGGCCGGTTTGGGGTCGAACGTATCGAGGTGGCTGGGCCCGCCTTCCATAAACAGGAAGATGCAGTTCTTCGCCTTGGCAGGCAGCATCGGCTTCTTCGGTGCCAGCGGATTGGCGGCGACCGCCTCCCGCGAAAGCATGTCCGTCAGCGCCAACGGGCCGATCGAGGCTCCCAGCCGGTACAGGAAATTGCGACGCGTCAGCGTGTTGGGGCCGTCGGAAGGACTCATTGTTTGACTCATTCGAGAACTCTATTTCTGCAAACGTGTGATCGGCATTCTTGCTGCGCGATGTTGTACCCTGTGACAAGCGAATCAGCCGGACCGCGCTAGCGGCCGGTTCCCGGATGTCGGAACCGTGGGCTAGCGCCCAGCGGCTGATCGTTCCTTGATCCAGGTTGTGGCAGTCGACTGCTTAATAAACATAAACAAATTCGTGGGCGTTGAAGATGATCATGCACAGGTCCGCCAGTGCACGGGTCTCGGGGCTGACGTCCCAGGCTTTCTTGTCGGGGACGTACTCGGTCGCGTAGACGTTGAGCCATTCCTCGTACTCGAAGGCCAGCCCCGAAAACTCTTCGACCACCGAACGGGTGACCGTCGTCGGCACGGTTTTGGGTTGGGGGGCATGTTCGCGATGGTAGCCGGCCATCTTCCGGACGTAGGCGGCGAGCCGTTGCGATTCGTCCTCGTTGGCGCTACGACCGAACGCGAGTTCGAAAGCCCGGGCGATTTGCGCGTCGAGCGCCTTGCCTTCCTGTTGCAACCGCAAGGCGAAGGCGATCGAACGGTCGGTCATCACGTCGCTGTTGAGCAGCGTGAAGACCTGAGGCGTGACCGAAGAGGCGTCTCGAATTTCGCAGGAGTCGTTGGGGCTGGGCTGGTTGAAGACTTCCAAAAACGGGTCCGCCTGCCCCCGCACGCGGTAGGCATAGATCGAACGACGATTGCGCTGCGCAGGCTTGGGGGACGGTTGATACGCGGGTGCCAGCGAACTTTGCAACATCCTCGGCTGCAAGGCGACCTCGAGGTTGATCTCGGGACTGATGGGCAACCCGCCCATGGCCAGATTCAATTCCCCTGAGACGGCCAGCATGCCGTCGCGGAGTTCCTCCGCCGTCAAGCGCCTGGGCGTGTAGTAGGCCAACAAGTTGTTGTTCGGGTCTTTCTCGCGCAAGGCGTCCATTTGGGAATGGCCGGCGGACTGGCGGTAGGTCTCGGACGTCATCACCAGCTTGTGCAGTTTCTTGAGCGACCAGCCGTTCTCGATGAACCAGCCCGAGAGCCAATCGAGCAGTTCGGGGTGCGTCGGTTTACGGCCCGTCTCGCCGAAGTTGTTGGGGTTGCCGGCGATGCCTTTGCCGAAGTGGTAATGCCAGACGCGATTGGTGATCGAACGCACGGCCAGCCCGTTCTTTTCACTGGCGATCCAACGTGCCAACGCCAACCGGCGTCCCGACATTTCAGCAGGCAACGCGTAGGCGTCCGCCTTCACATCCGTCTCCGTCGGCAGACGCAGGACGCTGAGCACGCCCGGCGTGACTGCGTCGCCCGGCGCAAACACCGAGCCGCCTGCGTAGATGAACGACTCGGGAAGCTGCTTCGAGTTCCAGACCTCGCCCTTCTTGTCCTTCAAGGGCATGTGCAGGTACGCCGATTGCTGGTACAAATCTCCCCCGCTGTAGACGCTTTGCGCCAAGGGGCGGAACCGCTGCAATCGACGCGTCCAAATTCGCTCGTACTGACGACGGACCTTGAACGTCCCCTCGTCAACGTGGTCCCAGCCGTAATGACGTGGCGGTTTCTCGTTGTCGGGAACGTTCTTGCGCTTGGCTTCGGAGAGATACTCCTTGCCGCGTTCCGCGTACCACTTGCGAGCGGCCTCCTCCTGCTTGTCCAACACACGCTGTTTATCCTTGACGGCATGATCGAGCAGCGCCTGCACTCGCACTTGACTTTCCGCGAAACCCGCGGTGTTCTCCGAATCGAGGTAAGGAACGTTCCGCTCGGCCGGCTGCGTCGTCGCGAACGCGGCATACAGCCGATAGTAGTCCTTGGTGGGAATCGGATCGAATTTGTGATCGTGGCACTTACAGCACCGCATCGCCGTCGACAGGAACGTCTGACCGACGCTGTTGACCAAGTCGTCGACGTACTGTTGTCGCGTGAACTTGGCCACGCTCATCCCCGTGTGCTCCCAAGGCCCCATTCGCAGATAACCCACCGCCACGAGCATCTCGGGGTTCGCGAGCTCGAGTTCGTCCCCGGCGAGTTGCTCGAGTACGAACCTGTCGTAGGGCTTGTCGTTGTTGATCGAGCGAATGACGTAATCGCGATACCGCCACGCGTTCGAACGTTCCCAGTCGTTCGAATAGCCGCTCGTGTCCGCGTAGCGGACGACGTCCAGCCAGTGCTGTCCCCAGCGCTCGCCGTACCGCGGGCTCGCCAGCAGACGGTCGACCAGCTTGTCGTATGCCTGTGGGGAGTCGTCACTGAGGAACGTCTTGACCTGTTCCGGCGTCGGCGGCAGTCCGAGCAGGTCGTACGTCGCGCGGCGCAGCAACGTCAGCTTGTCGGCGGGGGGGGCGGATTGAAATCCTGATTTCTTGAGTTTGTCGGCAACGAAGGCGTCGATCGGGTTCTTTGTCTTCGACGGGGGCTCGACATCCGTCAGCGGACGGAAGGCCCACAGGCTTTCCGGCTTGTATCGACGGAACGTCCACTCGTCGGAGAGCCCGCCGCTCGTCTCGACGATCGCACCGTCCTTGGTGACCTTCTGTTGGCGCTCAGCGATGTGGATTGCTTTCTGGGCGGCTGCATCAGGCCACGGCGCGCCGGCCGTGATCCAGTCGCGAAGAATGACGATCTGCTCGGGCGTCAGGCGATCGTTCTCCTTGGGCGGCATCTCCAACTCGTCCCAGTTGACGGCCTGGAAGAGCGGACTCTCGTTGGGCTTGCCCGGAATCAGCGCCGCTTCCTCGGACTCGCCCCCTTTGAGCAGACTCGCACGCGTGCGGACGTCGTAGCCCCCTTGAATGTCCTCGGCGTCTTCTCCGTGACAACCGAGACACTTGCCCTTGAGCAACGGCAACACCTTGAGCGTGAACAGCTTGTTCGCCGCGGCGCGCCGTGTGGAAGGCTTCTCGACCTCTGCCGCCTGCAACCGCGCCGTCATCGTGAAGGCGATCACCAGCACGAACGCCGAACCGATGTGTTTGTACCGACGAAGCTTATTCACCGGATGTTCTCCTTGATTCTTCGGCACACCATTTCCTGATCTCCCGCAACGAACCCCTCGGCGATAGCCGCGTGTTCGCCGTAAACTTGCATGTAATCGTCCATCTGTGAATAGGCGAGCATCATCTGGGAGCAAAGTCCCTTCCAGATCACGAGAAAATCATGCGCGCCGACCGCTTCGAGAAATGTCTGATGGAAGGCCATGTCACAGCGTGCAACCGCGGCCACGTCACCCTGTTCGCAGGCGAACTTCAGCTCGTCCAGCACGCCGCCGATTCGCTTCCGATCCTCCGCAGTCACCCGCGAAAACCTTCTCTGAACCGCGAAACACTCGATCTGCGTCCGTAACGAGATAATGAACTCGCGGTTCTCCCCATTGGGCGCTTCCCGCACCGTCACGCCGCGATTCGCCTCGTAGGCCAAGAAACCCTCTTGTGTCAATTGTAGGAACGCGTCGCGAACCGGTCCCCGGCTGACGCCGAAACGCTCCGCCAGATCCGATTCCCGCAATGCCTGTCCGTCGACAAACACGCCCGCAACCAGATCGTCACGGATTTTCTGAGTGACTTGTTCTCGAATTGTTCTTGCAACCGGTGCCATCACGCCCCCTCGACGGATCTCGAACTCGCCCCGGCGACCACCGTTAATTGTTAACAATGTAGTGGGTTGCCGGCGCGTGTGCAAGGCACACAAATCACGCCACAGCACACCAGAGGGTTGTTGGTTCCGCCAACGATCTGCAAGCTGTCTCATCCTCGGAGATGCAGCTTTGTGCAATTATTCGGTGTGTTTCCGAAAGCGAGTTGGTATCATGGTCGTCCCGATTGACTTCTCTCGCACATCGTACTTTCGGGTACACGGCAGGGCCCCCCGACAGAAATGATGCTGAATCTCCCGCTCAAACGCGTCGTCGCAACGCTGTTGTTGCTCGCGGCATTGACTCCCGACGGTCAGCCATGCATGGGGCAGGACCGGCCCGCTGCCGAGCTTCGATTGGGACAAGCTCCCAGTTCGGCCGGCGTCCGTCGTTATTCGCCCGACACTTGGGGCATCGTCCGATTCAACATCGTCAATCCGACCGATGAGCCGGCGGAAGCGCTAACGGTCACCTACTTCCCCGGTGATCCAAACTTGCAATACGGTCGCAAATTGTGGGTGCCCCCGCACTCGCGGCGCTCCTCCTGGTATCCAGTGCTTCCACCTGCCGATTTTGCCCGCGGACGCGATTCGATGGAAATCCGCACCATCGTGCTCAACAGCTCTCAGGACGTTGAAACGACAGTAAAGAATTCGGACGGCAAGATCATCGATTCGGGTCTGTTGATGACCGATCGCGAGGATTCGCTGACCGGCTTTCTCGCCGGTGGCGACGATTCCCCCGAACCGGCCAACTATGAGCTTGCGGTCGCCTTCCGTCTGGCGGCGGGACGATCCCGCCGGGTTTCCTTGTTGTACAAGGATCAGCTCCCGCCCGTCGAACAGGCGCTGGACGGTTTGAACGAATTGATACTCAGCGACAACCGGGCCGACTTCGACATCGCCGGGCTCCGGTCGATTCGCCGATGGCTGCATCGGGGGGGGCGGCTCTGGATCATGCTCGATCACGTTCATCCCGACACCGTCCGTCGCCTGTTGGGAGATACGTTTGATTGTCAAGTCGTCGATCGAGTCGGACTCACCGAATTCCAGATCGTCGCGCGTGACTCGGAATCCCCGGATCAGTCCAACGAACCTCGATCGTTCGAGACGCCCGTCGATCTGTTGCGCGTCGTCCCCGAAGGTGTCGAGGTCAGCCACACGGTCAACGGCTGGCCGGCGGCATTCTGGCAACGCGTCGGCAACGGCGAAGTTCTGTTCACGACGTTGGGCGCGCGCGGCTGGATGCGCGAACGAACAGCTGCGGATGGAAGACCCGACGACCCGACGCGGAGTTCGAAATACGTCGTCACACAAACGCTGCAATCCTCCACCAGACGCTTCTTTGATTCCATGGCGAGTGTGCCGTTGCGGCCCGAGGCGTTCAAACACGTGTTGGCCGAGCAGATTGGATATCGGATCGCTCCACGACGAGTGATCGCCTGGGTGCTCGGTTCGTTCTGCGCCGGTTTACTTCTCGTCGGATCGTACCTGACGCATCGCAAGCGGCTGGACCGGCTACTGTGGATCGGACCTCTGCTGGTGTTGGTCTCGGCTGCCGTGCTGGCTGCCGTCGGCAGGTTGCCCAATCAGGATGTTCCCAACACGCTGGCGATGGGCCAGTTCATTGAAGCCGTGCCTGGGTCGCGAGACTTGCACGTCAGCGGGCTGCTGTCGCTTTACAATCGTCAGGCGTCATCCTCGTCGGTTGGCGCTGAACGGGGGGGCGTGTTTCGGCCCGACATGACGGAATTGGGAGGCGCGACGCGCCGAATGGTGTGGACCGATCTCGACACCTGGCATTGGGAGAATCTGTCGCTGCCGCCGGGCGTGCGAGTGGCTCCATTCCAGATGACGACCGGACGAGTCGAAAAAGTCGACGCCCGCGGTCGGTTCGGCCCCAACGGATTCAGCGGAACTCTTGCGCCCGGACCTTTCCGGGAGATTGCCGATGCACTCATCGCGACGTCCGCTCAGGAAAGTCTCGCGGTACGGTTGGGCTCCGATGGAACTTTTGAAGCTCGACCGCAAGACGTGTTGGCTCAAGGGCAGTTTCTGGACAGTGGGCTGCTGAGTGACGAACAGCGCCGACGTCAGTCCATCTACCAGCAACTCATCCCAGGTTCCGAAAAGGCGAAATACCCCGACCAGCCAACGTTGCTGGCTTGGAGCGAACCGTTGGAAACAGGGTTCGCATTTCCCGACCAGACGAAACAAATCGGATCGGCGTTGCTAGCGATTCCGCTGACGATTGAGCGAACGCCCCCCCAAACCCAGGTCGTCATTCCTTGCTCGTTCCTGCCTTACGAGGCCGTCTTCGGCCCCGACAACACGACTTCGTTCCTCACTTACGATCACCTCTCGCGCGAATGGCTGGAAACGAAAGGCTCCGTCAGGATGTGGCTGCGTTTTGACGTGCCCCGACAGGTTCTGCCGATCAAGCTCGACCGAGCCACGCTGACCGTTCACATCAACGGAGGCCCGCTCTCGAGACTGCAAGCCGTCACCCATGACTCCGATCGGACGATTCCTCTCGCCCAACACGACGATCCCGTGGGTACCATCACACTTGCACTCGACGAGGTGGAAGTCTTTCAGCCCGACGCCGACGGAGGGCTGCTGTTGGGGATCTTCGTCGACGCCGTCGCTCAATCGCCAGAGCAGGCCGCCGAGTTCGACGGCGGCAGAAACAAATGGAAGATCGACTATCTGCGGTTGGAAGTCTCAGGCAAAACACTGGGTCACTGAAGGAACCACAATGAATGCGGATGCGCCCGTCGTCGTCATCGACAACGTCACCAAGAAGTACGGTGAATTAACCGCGCTGGACTCCGTTTCGATCACTCTGGATCGAGGCCACATCCTGGGATTCATCGGCCCCAACGGTGCCGGCAAGACGACGCTCATCAAGATCCTCGTCGGTTTGGCGAAACCGACCGGCGGTTCAGCCAGCATCGCGGGTGCCGACTGTTTGCGGGACGCGAAGCGCATCAAGCGCCTCGTCGGATACATGCCCGACGTGTTCGGCTCCTACGACAACGTGCGTGTGCGGGAATACCTCGACTTCTTTGGCGCGGCTTTCGGCATCCGACGACGCGATCGCACCGCGCGCATCGACGAGGTGATGGAGACGACCGGTGCGACGTACATGCAGGACCGCTACGTCGAAACGCTCAGTCACGGGATGCGACAGCGCGTTGGAATCGCGAGGACGCTGTTGCACGATCCGCAGGTTTTGATCTTCGATGAACCCGCAAACGGGCTCGATCCCAAGGCCCGCGTCGAAATGCGTGAACTGTTGTTGCGACTGGCGGCAACCGGGAAGACACTAATCGTCACCAGCCATATTCTGCCGGAACTCTCTCGCATTTGCGATCGGGTGGCCATGATCACGAATGGAAAACTTTGCGCCTCGGGCACGTTGGATGAAATCATGCGGATGGTCTCGCAACAACGCGTCATCGAGGTCCAACTCACCTCCGCCGACGAGATCGATCAGGCGATCGCCGTGATTCGAAAATGCATCGAGCCCGAAGCCGAGGTCACCGGTTCGCCCGCCGAGGCGATCGTTCGTCTGCGAACGAGCCGCTCCGAGAGCGAATTGAGCGGCGTTCTCGCCAAACTGATCAACGCCGGTGTTCGCGTTTCCCAGTTTCGCGAACTGCAAACCAGTCTGGAAGACGCATTCCTGTCGGTCACCGGTAACGACGAAACGTCTGGAAATCCCCAGGCGGAAACTCTCGCAACCGTCGAGAGCGGCGTCTCCGGAGAGACGCCATGAACAACCCAGTCATCCAGCGTGAACTCATCGGCATCCTCCGCAGCCGCAAGGCGCTTGCTTTGCAGGTTGGTTTGGCGGCGTTGTTCGCGCTGTTGGTCGTATTGAGATGGCCGACGGATGCACGCGTTGACCTTTCCGGGGCGCAGTCCCAGCAGGTGTTTCGCACGTTCGGCTATGGGCTGCTGACGACGCTGCTTCTGCTCGTCCCCGTCTTTCCGTCCACGACGATCGTGCGGGAGAAGCGTCAGGGAACGCTGGCACTGCTGTTCAATTCGCCGATGCCCTCGTGGTCCATCTATTTCGGCAAGCTGGTCGGCGTGCTCGTGTTCGTGATGCTGTTGCTGGCAATGACGCTTCCCGCGGCAACCGCCTGCTATGCCATGGGTGGCGTGAGCCTCTGGGAAGATGTCTTTGCGCTCTACGGGTTGTTGGCGGTCGTCGCCATCCAGTACGCGTCCTTGGGACTGCTCGTCAGCAGTCACACGAATTCGACGGACTCCGCGCTGCGGATCACTTATGCCATGGTGTTGTTGCTTGCCGTCGTCACTCTGGGCCCCCATCAGTTCTTACAGGGACAACCCGGTCTGTTGCCGAAACTGGCAGCCGCAATGCGAAACCTCTCGCCGATTCCGGCCGTCATGGAATTGCTGGGACAAGGCGACTTCGGTTCGCAGGGCCTGATCTCCCAAGCGGGAGCAACGGCGCGCTACGTCTATTCCGCGCTCGCCATCAGCGCCGCCTTCATGCTGTGGACGATTTCCCGGATGAACTACTCGATCTTCGATCGCGCGCGGTCACAGGGCGTCATTACGGACGAGCGAGGGACCGGAATGCGCGTGCTCCGCCGGATCATGTACCTCGTCGACCCGCAGCGACGAAAATCGGCCATCGGCTGGTTCGTCAATCCCGTGATGGTCATGGAATTCCGCTCCCGACGATTCGGAAGAACTCACTGGTTGCTCCGAACCGTGGCGGCCTGCACCGTTCTGTCCCTGGCGCTGTCGATCGCCACGACCACCGGCACGATGGACTGGGACGTCGAGACGATCGGCGGAATCCTCGTCGTCCTGCAGGTCGCCTTGATCGCGCTGATCACACCCTCTCTGGCGGCCGGCCTGATTAGCAGCGAGCGTGAACGCGGGGGCTGGCAGCTCCTGCAGATGACGCCCCTCTCCGCAGGATCGATTCTGCGGGGTAAGTTGATGAGCGTCGTCTGGACGCTGCTGCTGATCCTGCTCGCCACGTTGCCGGGGTACGCGGTCATGATGTACATCGACCCGCGAATGAAGCTGCAGATCATCCGTGTGTCGATTTGCCTGCTGGCGACGGCTGGTTTCTCGCTGCTGCTCAGCACTGCCGTCAGCAGCCTCTTTCGCCGAACCGCCCCCGCCATCACGACCGCCTACATCTTGCTGTTCGCCATCTATGCCGGCACGATGCTGTTCTGGCTGGGCCGCGACGCTCCGTTCGGCCACTCGACGGTCGAAGCCGTATTGACGATCAATCCACTCGCGGCAACACTCTCGGTCATCAAGGCGCCCGGCTTCAAGCAATACGAATTGCTGCCGGCCAACTGGTGGTTTCTGGCTGGCGCATCCACGTGTTCGCTGGGATTGCTCGTAACTCGGATCTGGCGATTGATGCGCCCGCAGTGAGTCGTCAAACCGACGTCCTCACCCAGTTCGGCCCGGAACCTCGAGACAGTCCACCCCGAAAACGTACGTCCCACGGAATTGCAATGTCCGCACCCGCTTTCCGAATCACGGCG
>PVBE011113006.1_pt1 | contig 20090 bp, 14 predicted proteins | sample 1631181 | NCBI WGS metagenome assembly PVBE01 (sample SAMN08397723, study PRJNA350692) | Marine metagenome, whole genome shotgun sequencing project. | isolation source: water | place: Pacific Ocean | collected 2012-04 | reverse complement strand
TGTGATATACTCAGCGTGGACATCGCGTTGTTCCTTTCGTGCTCAAGTATTTGTGGTAAAGTGTCTTGACACACCAAGGATCACGCGATGTCCATTATTATGCAACCATTAACACCAACTTTTTGGGACTAGAACCATAAATTTCAAATTTTGTTACCGTGATGAAGGATTGCATTTAGCGTGCTTTGCCATTATTACATTCAGCAGACCGGGCGCCGAAGGAACGGCGCGGCTTTAGACCGCAAGGAAAGTGAGTTTTCATCCGTATGGCAGCAGGACAGTTGAGTATTTGGTCGAAGCGAATCAGGCTCCTGGCCGGCGCGGCGATTCTGGCTTTGGTGGTTTCATCGCCGGCGACGCTCCGGGCTCAGGAGGCCCCTGAAACGCCGGAGGCTCCGGCGACACTTGGCGACGTCATAACCCAGAGGACCGCCGCATTCGAGCTGGCTATCGGCAAGGGCGCTCGAATAGGGGTCTCGGTAGTGGACCTGGCTTCGGGCGACTCGCTGGCTTCGGCACGCAAAGATGAATTGTTCATGCCTGCAAGCAACCAGAAACTGCTTGCCAGCGCGTTTGCGATGCACTCCCTGGGCGGAGACTACCAGTTCAAGACCGAACTGTACATCACTCGCAGCGGCGATCTGGTTGTCTACGGCGACTTCGATCCGACGCTGGGCGATCCGGAACTGGCCAAAGAAGACGGCAAGAGCATATACGCCGAGATGGACCGCTGGGCCGCGATCGCCAAAAAGCATCTGGGCGACAAATCGCCGGGCAGGCTTTTCGTATCCGGCGGATCGGGGGTCTATCGCCCGACAAGTTGGAAGACCCACCAGAACCACCTGCACTACCAGGCTCCGGCCGCCAGGCTGAACTTTCACCGAAACTGCTTCTCGGCGACCTTCAAGATCACCCAAGCCGGACCGCAGGCGATAGTGGCGCCGCAGAGCCGCTACATTGCGGTTAAGGGTTCGGTGCGGCTGGGTAAGAAGCAGATATGGTCGATACGCCCGGGTGAGGGAGACTCAGAACTGCTCCTTCGCGGTACGATAAAAACCGCCTCGCCCTACGCGCAATACGTTGCGGCTCATCATCCGCCGATGCTGTTCGCCCGCACGCTGGCCGAGCGGTTGATCGTTGGCGGGGTGCCTTTCGACGGATTGATCAAGTCGATGGACCTGTCGCGAATAGACCGCAAAGGCGCCAAGCCGGTCTGCACGACGACCACGCCGCTGGCCAGGGCGATGAAGCGGGCCAACAAGGACTCGCTCAACATCGCCGCCGAGTGTTTCCTGCTGAGATGCGGCGACGGGACCTGGCCCGGCAGCGCCAGCGTAATGGAGCAAACGCTGACCAAGGCCTATGGGCTGAGTGCCGATTCGCTCGTTGTCAGCGACGGCAGCGGTCTGTCGCGGAAGAACCTGGTCTCGCCGGCGACGATGACGAAGCTGCTGGCCGGAGTCGCCGCACAGAAGCACGCATCAGTCCTGATCGACTCGCTGGCCCGCGCCGGGATGGACGGTACGCTCAGCAGGCGAATGACCGCGGCGTGCAAGGGGCGCGTAATCGGGAAGACCGGCTACATTCTTCGGGTCTCCTGCCTCAGCGGATACGTGCTGGACAAGTCCGGCAAGCCGGCGCTGGCGTTTTCGATCATGGCCAACGACATGCCCGGCCGCGTAGCTCCCGCAAAAGCTTTTCAAGACGCCGTTTGCGCAATGCTCATCGCCCAAGTCGACAAGGAGTAGCTTCCGGCAGCTCGCTATTGCATCTAGCGATCCCCGGAGAGGACCACGATTCGGAAGCCCAAACCGCATTTACGATCGCAGTGATTTCCGCCTTCTTGCAAAGGCTCAGCCGAATCGTAGCATGACCGTTTCGCATTGATCTTCATGGCGGGCGTTCCGGCCGCCGCGGTAATGCTCTTGTCTGCTGCTCAATGATCGGCCAGTTCCGCCCTCGATGAACTGCGCCCAATGGGGGGCATGCGCAGATGCGCTTCAGTCACGGTTGTCTGTTGAAATCGGGAATGTCTATCGGGATGCTCGGAATGTGCTTGTCGGCCCAATGTCCCGAGCGTATACTCGCGATTCACGATCAAGACAATGCAGGATAAACACATGAGCCAGACCAAATCGGACCCCAAAAAAGATGACGCCGAGCCTGTATCGATAATGGTTAGATTCCGCCGAACTGTACGAGAGTGTCTTCACTGGCTGGAGGCCATGATTGCATTCGGAACCATCGCCGTTGTTCTTGTTGGCGGCGGCCAGCTCTTGTGGATTGTAATGGGTCTGTCGTGCCCGGAGAACATGCAGGAGTTCGTCCTGCTTTTCGAGGAGTTGCTGAGCGGGTTGCTGCTGTTGATCGTGGGCGTTGAAGTGGCGCTTGTGCTTATTCTCAGGCGGCCGGAGAACCTTCTTGAGATCATGTTCTTCGTCATCGCCAGGAAAGTTCTGATAAAGACCGAGCACGTCTATGAACTGCTCATAGCCGTCGTCGCCATCGGAGCGCTGTTTGCGATCAGGAAGTACCTGATGGTCAATAGCAGCAAATCCCAACCCGAAGCGCAGCAGGCCGATCCGGCCAAGATTCAGACCTGATCAGACTCGCGTTCTTCATTTGTGTTCATCTGCGAGGAAATCGAGTATTGTAATGCTCGTGCGTATTTCAGTCTGACTTGATTCGGGAGAACATGGATGTCCGAAGAACGATCAGAATTGTTGGCGCCGCTTGATATTGAAGCGGTTGAACCGGCGGGGTTGTGGCGGCGGTTGGGACGTTGGTGTCGCAGGCGTCCTGTAGCGTTTGTTCTGCTTGTGGGGATGATCGCCTTCCTGTCGGTGTTGGGATACTACGCTTGTTTCGATCGGTCATCCGGGATTGTCGAGTGGTACAGGGTCGTTCCTCCGCTGGTGGCGATCTTCTCGGCGCTGATTACCGGCAGGCTTTATCTCAGTTTGACCTCGGGAGTGGTCGCCGGCGGGCTGTTGAGTGCGGCTGGGGCGTATGATGGGTTCTTTTCGTGGTTGGCCCAGGGGGTCACGCGGAGCGGTGAGTTTGTGATGCACACCGTTTACAACGGGCAGGGTTGGGGTTGGGGCAATTTCGGTTGGGGCAACCTGAAGGTCATGCTTTTTATTGCTCTCTTGATGGTGATTATCAATGTGATGATCGTTGGCGGGGGATTGCAGGGTATCGCCGGTTGGATGCTCCGGCGGGCCAAGTCGGCTCGGTCGACGCGTATGGTTACGATGTTTTCGGGGCTTGTGATATTCATCGACGATTACGCTAACGCGCTGATAGTCGGTCCGACGATGCGGCCGCTGACTGATCGACAGAAGATAAGCCGCGAGAAGCTGGCGTTTCTGGTCGACGCCACCGCGGCGCCCATCGCCGGTATTGCGCTGGTGAGCACTTGGGTCGGGTTTGAGGTCAGTCAACTGTCCAACGCCGAACTGGGCATCGGCCTGGACGGATACGCCGTGCTGCTGAACTCGCTGGGCTTCCGGTTCTACTGTTTCGGTATGATCGCGTTTGTGTTCTGGAACTGCTGGTCTGGCGCGGATTTCGGTTCGATGGCCGCCGCCGAACGACGTGCGCGGGCCGGAAAGGTGCTCGCCGACGATGCGGTTCCGATGTCGTCTAAATCGATGAACACAGCACAGGCTCATTCGCGGGCCCGGATCAGCGCGTCGGTTGCGATAGTGCCTATGGTGGTGCTGCTGGGCGTGTTCCTGGGGCAGTTCTGGCTCGGGTCCCAGGGCAGGGGCGTGCTGGGCAATGACCCGGCGGCGATTGTGCGATTGTCGGGCTGGATGGCGGCGATGAAGGGCGTGAGCAGTTCGACGCTGCTTGCCTGGGCCGCGGCGGCGGGGTTCGCCTCGTCGATCGTGATGGCGTTGGCGGTCTCGCGAATTCCGATCCTGGCGGTTGTCAGGGCGATTGGCGTGGGGCTCAGGAGCTCCCTCATGCCGCTGACTGTGCTGGTGCTGGCGTGGTCGCTGAAGAACGGTTGCGACGATCTGAGCACCGGTAAGTTCCTCGCCGACGTGCTTGGCGACTCGATGAACCCGGTGCTGTTTCCGGGACTGGTGTTCGTGACGGCTGCGGGCATATCGTTCGCCACGGGGACAAGCTACGGAACGATGTCGATTCTGATACCGACGGTGGTTCCGGTTGCGATGGCGCTCGAAGGCGGCTACGGGCTGATAACGATGATATCGATCGGGGCGATTCTTGACGGGGCGATATTCGGCGATCACTGCTCGCCGATATCCGACACCACGATAATGAGCTCGATCGGTTCGGGCTGCGATCACGTGCATCACGTCCGCACGCAGCTTCCGTACTGTTTGGTGGTTGCGGGGTTGGCGCTGTGTCTGGGCTACGTGCCGGCGGCGATGGGCGTCTCGCCGTGGATTGGCGTAGCGGGCGGGGCGGCGGTTTCGGGACTGCTGTTTGCGTGCCTTAAGATCTTCCGATCATCGGACAAACCGACAAGATAGCATACGCCTCTACCAGACCGCGAGTTCTCCGACGATCTCTTCGACGAGATCCTTTATGGTCACGATCCCGACGTGCTGCCGGGAATCGCTCGCTACGACAGCCATCGGCGCGTTGGCCTGCCGCATCTGGTACAGCCCATCGATAACGGTCGTCTCGGCCGACAGGACCGGCGGGGCGGTCATGACGTCCGACGGTTGGGAGACAGATTCATCCAGCAGCACGTCGTAGACATTGACCACTCCGACGATCGATCCGCCGGCGTCGACTGCACACAGTCTCGAAAAGTTGTGTTTGCCCAGGGAGGCCAGCAGTTCGTCGCGGGTGGCGGCTGGCGCGATGGTCTCAACGCGGTCGATCGGCGTCATTACCTGGTCGAGGGTGACCTGTCCGATGTGCATTACGCGGTCGGCCATTACGGTCTGGTTGTGGGTGAGCACTCCGCTGGCGGCGCTGTCGGCTACGACCGTAAGCAGGTACTGTCGACCGGAGGTCTTCTGGGTGGACTCGCCGGGAATTACTCTCAGGCACAGCCAGGCGAATCCTCGCACCAGCGGCGCCAGTCCAAGCGCGTTGAACAGCACGCTGGAGATTCGCAGAATCCAGATCAGGCGGTAGACCAGCGATTCGCCGGTCCGCTGGAACACGTTTTTGGGCACCGACTCGCCGAGCACGAACAGCAGCGGGGTCGCAGTTGCTATTGTGAACCACTCGGTCTGGTGTCCGGCTCCGGCCAGCAGGAACATGGCGCTTACTGCGAACGTTGTGACATAGGCGGCGATATTGGTTCCGATCAGCAGGACCGCCAGGGTGTTGTTGGGGCTGGCGAGCATTGTCTTGAGTCGCCCCGCCGCGCGGCGTCCCTGTTCTGCGTGCAGGTCCAGGCGGACCTTGTTCAGCACGTAGATTCCGGTCTCCATGCCGCAGTATACGGCGCACATGACCAGTCCGCAGATCGCCGCGGCGACCCATCCGCCCCAGGCCGAGATGTCAGCGCCCAGGGCTATCATTCGTCACCTGTATAGAGTTGAAGTTTGAGCCTGCCGATTCGCCTGCGGTGCAGCGATTCGACGGTGAAGTGCAGATTGCGGTAGGTCGCGGTGTCTCCGATTCGCGGGATGCGTCCCAGCAGGGAGGTCACGAATCCGCCGACGGTGGTTATCCGCCTGCGTCTCAGGTCGATCTCGAAGGCGTCGGCCCATTCGTGGATCGGGAGGTTTCCGTCGATCCGGTAGAGATCCTCTCCGATCCGGTGGACCGCGGGGTCCGGTTCGGTTTCGCGCGGGTCGGGCATGTCGCCTACGATCTCTTCGAGTATGTCTTCCAGCGTGACAAGACCGGCGGTCCCGCCGTATTCGTCGACCACAATCGCCAGCTTTGTCGAGTTTGCGCGGAAACTGACCAGCAGGCGTTCGACGCTGGCCGATTCGGGCGTGAACGTGACCTGTCCAAGCAGCTCACGCAGCGGTTTGGCCGGCGACATCAGCAGCGTCCTGGCCACGATAACGCCCACAATGTTGTCTGCGTTGCCGTCGTAAATCGGCAGTCTGGTCAGGCCGGTATCCTTGAACGTTTGGATCAGTCCGGCTCGCGGGGTGGCGATGTCGCGAGCGATCATGTCCACTCGCGAAACCATAATGTTGCACGTTTTCAGGCCCGTAAGTTCGACTATTTCCTGCAGCATCGCCCCGGCGTCACGGTCGATGGTTCCCTGTCTGGCCGCCAGCGACAGCACGTCGCCCAACTCTCCGGCGGATATTTCGCCTCCGCGTTTTCGTCCGGGCGCTATCACCTTGGTTATTGGTCCGATCGCGATGTACTGGATGACCCAGAGCAGCGGTTTGACGATTCTCTTGAACCCCGCCAGAATCGGACCGCACAGCAGCGCCCACCTCCGCGTGGCGGCAAGTGCTATTATCTTCGGAGCCACTTCGCCGACGAGAATCAGCACCACAAGCGCCGCCAGCGATCCGACCGGAGCCGACCACGCGGGCAGATCGCTGCCGCCCAGGTCGAACACGATCGTCGCCGATATCGCGGTGTAGGCCACGTTGATAACCAGGTTGCCCAGCAGCAGGGCGTTGAGCAGTTCTCGCGGTTTGCGAGCCAGTGAGGCCACGATGCGTCCGGATCGTCCGGCTCGGGCCAGGCGGTGCAGTTGTCCGGCCGACAGGCTGAACAGGGCGGTTTCCGAACCGCTGAAGAACGCCGATCCGGCCAGCAGGATCGCCATCGCCACCAACTGCCAGAGATGCGAAATGAAGAAATGTCCCCACATCAGTTATTCACCGCGGTCCGGGTTGCAGCGTCGAATTGTTGGTTTGCTGTCGACATTCAGGTCAGCGGGCGCTAGATCAGTCGTTTGGCGGTCGGGATGATGTTATCGTGTCCCGGTATGATCACGTCGGCGATTTCTATGATATCCTGCAGCGATTCCAAGGCCGCTTCAGTGTCGGCGCATCCCTGCCAGACCTGCCCTCGGGCGAAGTGCTCTGCGGTCGCCACCGCGTCTCCGGCGATAATAATCGTGCTCGTGGGTTCGGCCAGCAGCAGTCCCGCAGACCCGATCGATGCTCCCGGCAGCGGGTACAGGTGTATCTGCGGGGTGAGTTTTTCCGGCGCCGCCTTGAATTGCCGCACGATCTCCATATCGGCCTCGATGGCGGCGGCCTGTTCGGCGTCGAGTCGTTCGGCGCTTTCCAGGAGTTCCTGCAGGTAGTGTGCGTAGGTTTCCATCTCGGTCTCACCGCACCACCATTTGGCGTGAGCCAATACGTCGAGTCCGCGACGATGGACCGGACGGAGCGTTGTGCAGAAAACGTCGGTGATGTCCGCCAGCGTCCCGCCGGTGCGTTCGTTGAACCTGGCTTCAAGTATGTTGCCCGGAAGCGAGGGATCTACGAGGATCTTCTTATCGCCGTCGGTCACCAGAGTGGTTGTGGCGTGCGGTGGTCTTACCGCGGCGGACTCATCCCACAAGAGGTTGCGGCTTAGTGTTCCGATGCTTATTACTGAGTATTCGATGGCCATCTGCTGTTTCCATACGCCGCGCGGGGCGGGCTTATTCAAAGTTGATCTTCTCGATGATTCTCCGGGCAGTTTCTTCTACTGTGGCGTCGGGGGCAAGATCAAACCATTGTATTCCTTCGAATCGCCTGTGCCAGGTTCGCTGTTTCTTGGCCAGGCGGCGCGTGTTTATCTTGACTCGTTCGATCGCTTCATCCAGCGTGCACTTGCCCAGGAAGTGTTCGATGAGTTCTGCATATCCTACGGCTTGGGCTGCGGTCGGGCTGAGCGGCGCCGGTTCGTCCAGCAGCGATCGGACCTCGTCAGCCAGCCCCTTATGCACCATTCGCTTAACGCGGGCGTTGATCCGGCCGCTCTGGTCGGGCTTGTCGCGCCGCAGACCGATGAATACGCAATCGTAGCGTTTGGTTCCGGAGTCCCACTGCTTTTGAAGTTCGGTAAGGCTCTTTCCGCACGATCGAAGCACTTCCAGCCCGCGTACGATTCGCCTGGTGTCGTTGGGATGGATTCTCCTGGCCGATTCCGGATCAGCGGCCGCCAGTTCGGCGTGCAGCGGTCCGGGCCCCTCGCTTTCGGCACGGGCGATCAGTTCGGCGCGGATATCCGGGTCGGCCGACGGGCCCTCGAACAAACCCTCCGAAAGAGCCTTGATGTACAGACTCGTTCCGCCGACGGCCAGCAGAATGTCGCCTGCAGACCGGATCGATTCAATCGCTCGATCGGCGTGTTCAACATATTGGGCGACTGAAAAGCTCTCGCTAGGCTCGACGATATCTATGCAGTGATGCGGCGCGGCGGCGCGGGCTTCGGGCGACGGCTTGGCGGTTCCGATGTCCATGCGCCGGTAGACCTTCATCGAATCGACAGAAACGATCTGTCCGCTGACGAGGCCGGCCAGATGGCGCCCCAACGCGCCTTTCCCGCACGCGGTGCATCCGACAATAAAATACAGCTTACCTTTCATAACCCACAAGAATACCAGCGACCGCGTTGAAAAGAAATGTCCTGACCAATGCGTAGCGAGTTGTTATGCGGGGATCTGTACTTGTTCGTACAAGAATTCAGGGGCGAAGTCGGCGCCGTTAGGCCAGCATATGGTGTGCAGTTCGGGGTGCAGGATGAACTGTTTGAAATACGCGGGCTCGCTCAACGGCTGAAATATCTCTCCGCTGAATTCACCGCTCAGGTCTACGTCGCCTTCGGTTCCATCGTCGAAACGCAGATGAATCGTAAACTCACGAACATGATGTGCTTCAATAAGTCTTGGCGTCATAATACTTACTCCAATGGCGCTATCTTCTGAAGGGGACGTTTTTCTTCAGCAAGACGCCAATCTTCGAGAAGTTCATCCTTGTACAAGTCCATCCATTCCAGTACCGCACGCAAAGCGCGTTTGGGAAAATTTCCATGGACTATTTCGCTTTCGATATCAACAGTGATCTCATACTCGCCATAGATGGCGTGAAAATGCGGAGGGGCATGATCACGATAGAACATGGCTATGACTTATTCCCAAAAACCTTGATATCTCGGGCATGTATACAGGCTATCAAAATGCGCCTTTTGTTTCAAGCGGAGCGTTTCAGCTTGCTCGCTCGATGCTGTTGGATACAATTGATTCTAGTGTTCAATATAACTTAAAGGCCGAAGGGCTCGATCATGCAATTGTATTTACGATCCAGGATTCTGTTAGTTGGCGCCTTGATCGCTATCTGCGGCGCCTGGGCGTCGGCCGGTGAGTTTGTCTCGCTGTTTGACGGTAAAACGCTTTCTGGCTGGAGCGTCGAGCCGAAAAACAAGACTTCGGACTGGGCTGTTCGCGACGGGATTATTGTCGGGCGCGGCGACAAGGGACAGTCCTATCTCGCATGGGAGGGCAAGGGTCTGGCTGACTTCGAGCTGACGCTGAGTTATCGCCTGCCGAAGGGCAAGGGCAATACCGGAATCGATATCCGCGGCCGGGCGGTTAAATCGGGCAGGCGCCGTTACGAGAGCTATCACGCCGATCTCGGACACGTGGGCATCGGTCCTCACATTCTCGGCGCGTGGGATTTCCACTTCACAAAACGCAGGGAGCACCCCTGTAAGCGCGGGACGCGGCTGGTGATCGGGCCCGACGAGAAGGCCCACTCCAGCAAGATCGACGGGGCGGTAACGCTGGCTGATATCCGCCCGCGCCAGTGGAACCGCGTTCGCGTTATCGCCCGCAGAAACCATTTTCAATTCTTCATCAATGGCAAACTGGCGTCCGAGTTCACTGACAACGCAGCCAGCGGACGATTGGACAAAGGCGCCATCCGTCTGCAAATTCACGACAAGGGCATGCACGTCGAGTTCAAGGATATCCGCCTGAAGCAGTTGGCCCCGCTGTCGGTCGGTTTGCAGAAGCAACTGTTGGTCGACGATTACGTTATCGCCGAGAAGCACAATGTCACCCGCAAGTTGGGCAAAGTCAAGAAAGTCGGGATAGTGCTCAAGCCGTCTCTGGACACGGATTTTCACCCATCCTGGAAGAAGCCCGACGGTTCGCCGGTGGCGTTGGATTTCGGTTACTACACAAGCGTGATTCGCAACGAAAAGACCGGCAAGTTCCAGATGTGGTACATGGCCTACCGATCCAGCGGAGTGGGCTACGCGGAGTCTAAAGACGGTATCCGCTGGACCAAGCCGCTGGTGGGGAAAGGCGGTAAGAACAACATTGTCCACCTCAGCCAGGGCTTCAGTTGCACTGTCGACCCCGCGGTACCCTGGGGCCACGCCGAGAAGTACAAGGGCGCCGCCGATTTCGCCGACCGCGGTTGTCGTGTTGCTCTCTGCTATTCATCTGACGGTATTCATTGGTCCAACTACAACGACGGTAAGCCCGTTTCCCATCGAGCGGCGGATACTCACAACCAGCTTCTATGGGATCCGATCATAAAGCGTTATCGTCTGCTGACGCGTACGGACCTCGGCGGACAGGGCGGAACGAGCGAGAGTCGCTCGACACGCATAATGGTCCACACCGCTGAAAACGATGTAAAGAAACATCCCACGGCGTGGAAGACGGTTATCGACAAGATCCGCGTTGAGGACCCGAAGAATGAGAAGAACCGCTGGGGCAAGCCCCGCCTGCAGTTCAACGGGATGACAATGTGGATTTACCAGGGCGTCTATTTCGGCCTGATGGACGTTTACACAATGGGGCAATCGCACTTCTTCGACGGCTTCGACTACAAGACCCGGCACGACGACGATTACATGGACTTCTACATCGGCGTCAGCCGCGACGGAATGAACTTCGACAAGAGCTGGATATACGCACGCAAGCCGCTCGTGCCGCGCGGCGGGCCCGGGAGCTTCGACAAGGACGGTATCAAGCCGCCGGCCCAGATCGTCACCTACAACGATGAGCACTGGATATTCTACGGCGGTATGGACGAGCGTCACTACAGCAAAGGGCGCCATCTGAACATCGGTCTGGCCAAGCTGCGGCTGGATGGGTTTGTTTGTCTTGCCTCGGGCGACAAGCTCGGCGTGATTGTCACCAAACCGTTCAAGCTTGAAGGCGATCGTCTGGAAGTGAACGTTGACGCCCGAGCCGGTTGGATGCGGGTCGAGTTGCTCGACGAAAACGGCAAGGCGATTCCCGGCTTTTCCGGTGACGCAGCGAAACAGCACAAAGGCGCAGACGAGTTGCGACTGGGGCCGAAATGGACGAATCAGGCGGACCTTTCATCATTGAAAGGTAAAGAAGTTCGCCTGCGGTTCACTATGAAGAACGCGAAGCTCTACGCATTTCAGATTCGGATGGAACGGAATGAAAAGCGATGAACGGATTACCATTCTGCAAATCGATCGCTAAGGATTCTTCCTTTCGGCGGTCCTGCATTCCAACACTTTCGGGGTCGTCTTGCCCCTGTGCGTTCGGAACCGGACGGTCACCTTTTTCTTCTTCTCGGTGAGGTCCTGGGGGATCGCGTATGTTACTCCAAACAGCTCCCGGGTTTTGTCTCCCTTGAATCTTTGGGCGGCTATGGGGCGTCCTTCGATCTGGATGTCGAATCTGCTTTCGCTGGGCTCAACGCCCCGATAGGTCACCACCAGGTCGCACGGTCTGTCCGGGGCGATCTTCATGTCGTATGAGAACCAGTTGTCCGTCCGGGAATCCGAGCTCTTGAAGTTGTGGGTCTTTCCGGACTCCTCGGTGGATTCGACTCTGTCTATCGTGCGGGCCTGCAGGTCGTTCATCTGCTTCTGTTTGTCCCGGAGGTCGGTTTGCTTCTGTCGCCAGGCCTTGTCGGTCGTCAGGTCCCAGTAGACCGTGTATCGCTGGTGGTGGGCCTTGAAGAAGGGGATCAGCGAGACGTCTGCGGGCCTGCCGACACCTGCGGTCCTGAACTCCAGCGGTTTGCCGTCGATCGGCTTGAGCCACTGGTCGACCGGTTCGCCTCCCGTCGCCAGGTCCGGCACGATCGGCGTCGGCGTCCCGTGGTAGGGCCTGTGCTCCAATGTCGCATAAGGCATGTCGTCGATGAATCCCTCCCGCCCCAACTGACCGGCCAGCAGGATCGGCCCGTACATGATCGCCGCTTTCGACGGGCGGTTGGTCATGGGCTCCAGACGCAGATTCATCGGAAGGGGGACGTCCACCACATCGCCGTTTGACCACGATCTGTCGATCGTCAGGTATTCGCCGGGCTTGCTGGCCGCGTCGATCTTCTTGCCGTTAACGGTTACCTTCAGGGTCCGAGCGGCCCAATGCGGATGGCGAATCTTCAACGCGGCCCGGACCGGTTTGTCGCAGGTCATAACAAAGCTGGTTTTCGGTTCGTAGGGGAACTTCGTCTGCTGGCTGACCTTCAGGTCCTTGGCTCGCCACGTCAGTTCCGAGGCGATGAACAGGTTGACCATCAGGCTCTTGTCATCGTGGAAGTAGATGCTGTCGCCGTACTTTACGTGGTTCTCCAGCCCGCTTCCCGTGCAGCACCAGAAGCTGTCGTCCTGCGACCTGTAGGTGTGGAAGTGTCCGGGTTTGAGCGAACAGAAGTATATCGTTCCGCCTTTTCTTGGTTCCTGTGACGCCAGGATATGGTTGTACAGGGCGCGTTCGTAGTAGTCGGCGTACCGTCCGTCAGCCGTCCATGCGAAAAGATGTCGCGTGAGCCTCAGCATGTTGTACGTGTTGCACGTTTCGGCGGTGCTCGGCGTAAGGCGTTTCCAAAGCTCGCCCTTGCGGTGGAAATGCTCGCGATCACTGTTTCCGCCGTTGACGTAGGAGCGATGCGTCGTGACTTCCTCCCAGAAGAACTCGGCGGCCGTTCGGAGGGTGTTGCTGCCGGTAAGCTCGTACTGGCGAGCGACGCCGACCAGCTTGGGGACCTGCGTGTTGGCGTGCAGGCCTTCGAGGCGGTCTTCACGCCGGCTCAGCGGATCGATCACAAACTTGTGGTTGAATCGCATCGCCAGCTTCAGATGCTCGGGCTTGCCCGTGATGGCGTAGACATCGGCCAGCGCTTCGTTCATGCCGCCGATCTCGCAGTCGAACATCTTCTGCATCTGCTCGTCCGACAGCTTTGAAGTCACGCCGTCGGCCCAGTCGGTCATTGCGATCACGATGGTCTTGGCTTTTTCGCTGTTGCAGTAGCGATACGCGTCGATAAGTCCGGCGTATATTTTGTGAATGTTGTACCACGGCACCCATCCGCCGTTGAGTCCGAACTTCCTGGCCTCGATCTTACCGCCCGCTACTTCGGCGAAGATTCGCTTGCCGTTGGTAACCCCGCCGATGTATCCGTTTCCGTTGGCCTTCTGGCATAGCTCCAGTTCGTCGACGATGTAGCTGACCCGATCGGCGAAACGCTTGTCGCCCGAGGCCGCGTACATCATCGAACAGGCCGACATGTAATGCCCCAGTATATGTCCCGACAGGCCGAGCTTCTCCCATCCGCCGTATACCTCGACTTTGGGCTCCAGGCCCGCATACTCCCTGACCCGCGACAGGAGTCGATCGGGCTTGAGCTCCAGCAGGTACTTTGCATCGAGGTCCATGGCCTTTTTGAACGGCCCGTCCAGCAGCCGCACATCCTTCAAGCTGAAGGCGCGGGCCTTGATCGGGACTTTCGGCGCTACGAGAAATGTCATGTCGCTCGGTTGCGGTTGCGGTGCGCAGGCCAGCGGGCTTATTAGAAGTGCGATTACCGCCGTAGTCAGAATCGTTTTCATTTCGCCAACTCCTCAAGGTTTTCCGCCAGTAACCCCTGACAGGTAGATCGCATTCTTGTCGAAGTTGCTCATGCTGTCAATAGCGGTCGATGCGCATTGGGAAAATGTCTCCGGAGGCCGAAAGTTGACGATCCCGCCCCGGGCGGCGCGCCTGGTTAGAAGTCTTCCAACTCCAGCACGGTTTTGGATACTTCTTCTCCGGGGTGGTGCAGTCCGCCGAGTCCGAATCTCGACGCCAGGCGATAGAGGCTCACGTACAGTACGGGCACGACCACCAGCGTGAGCACTGTCGCCACGCCCAGGCCGAATATCACCGCGATCGCCATCGACGACCACCATTGGCTCGACTCGCTCTTGGTCGATATCGTAAGCGTGTGGATGTCGAAGCTCACGCCGGTGGCCATCGGAATCAGGCCGAGTATGGTTGTCCCCGCGGTAAGGAGTACGGGCCTGAGCCGCGTGGCTCCGGCCTGGATCGCCGCTTCGATAAGCTCCATGCCGCGTTTCTGCAGTTGACGCGTGTAGTCCAGCAGGACAATCGCGTTGTTGACCACGACTCCTGCCAGCGAAATCACGCCGATTCCGGTCATGATAATTCCAAACGGCATACCGAAGATCAGCAACCCTGTCAGCACGCCTATCAGCGACAGTATCACCGTTGTCATAATGATCAGCGGCGCCGACAGCGTGTTGAACTGCATCAGCAGGATAATCACGATCAGCAGCAGCGCCACCACGAACGCTTTTCCCAGGAACGTCTGGGCTTCTTCCTGATCCTCCTGCTTTCCGGCGTATTTGATCTCGTATCCGAGGTCCAGCTTGAGTGCGTCGAGGCGTTTGCGAACATCCTTCATCACCTCATCTTCCAACCGCCCCTCAACGCCTCCACTCAGAGTGATGGCGTGTTTCTGGTTGACGCGGCTTATTGTCCCGAAGCCGCCGGCGTAGTCGAACCTGCCCAGCGAGCTCAGCGGGACCGGTTCGCCCAAGGCGTTGGGGGCGTGCATCGCCAGCAGGTCCTGAACTTCGGTGCGGTTCTTTTGCGGCATGCGGAGGGTGATGTCGTATTCGTCGTTGAACTGGCGGTACTTTCCGACCTCCTGGCCGAAGACTCCGGCCTTGAGGTACAAGCCTATGGCGTTTGTGCTGATGTTGGCTTCCCTGATTCTCAATCGGTCGGGGATGAAGGGCAGTTCGGGTCGCGCCGCTTCGTAGTCGCTTCGCAGATTGACCAGCCCGGGCGTGTCTTCGATTATCTTACGGGCTTTTCGGCTGAGGGTCTGGAGCTGCTTGAAGCTCTGCCCGATTATCCGCACGCTTACGGGGTCGCCGGTGGTCGGGCCGGCGGCCTCCTTTTCGAGTTTGATCTCGGCTCCGGGTATGTCAGTGAGCCGTTTTCGCATTTCGGCTATGGCGATGGCGCTGGGTCGCGGGCGGGTCTCGAAATTGTGGAATACGAGAGTTATGTTGCCCGTGTGCGGACCGCCGCTGGCTCCGAAGGCGGCCATTGCTCCGCCGGACGATCCGATGGTTGTTATCACGTGCTTTAGGTCCGAGGCGAACGGTTTGATGCGATCCTCCACGATGCGAGCCAGGCGGTTTGTCTCGTGTATGCTCGTTCCCTGCGGGCAGCGGATGTTTATCAGCGCCCGGCGCGGATCGATGTCAGGGAACAGTTCGATCCCGCGTCCGAATCGGGCGTAACTGACCATTATGGATACCAGCACAAGCACCGCCCCGGTCAACGTTATCGCCCGATGCCGCAGTGTCCAGCCCAGTATCGCACGATACGCGCCTATGAACGGATGGTGTTTGTCCCTGTCGATCTTGCGGACCTTCCCGCCGGACATTAGCGAGCAAATGGTCGGACTGATCACCAGCGCCACGAACAGCGAGCAGCTCAGCGTGATAATCAGCGTTATCGGCAGGTACTTCATGAAGTCGCCGATAAGCCCGGGCCAGAACAGTATCGGCGAGAACGCCGCCAGCGTGGTGGCCGTAGAAGAAATCACCGGCCAGGCCACTTCTCCCGCGCCCTTCATCGCCGCTTCAATGCGCCCGCGGCCCATCTGTTTATGACGATAGATGTTCTCGACAATCACGATTGCATTGTCGACCAGCATGCCCAGGGCCAGGATCAGGCCGAACAGTATCACCATGTTCAGCGTGTAGCCCATCGCCATTATCACCGCGAATGACAGCAGCATGCTCAGCGGGATCGCCAGCGCGACAATCGAACTGGTCCGAATGCCCATGAAGACCATCAGCACCCCGGCCACCAGCACCAGCGCCGAAAACAGGTTGTTCTCCAGGTCGCTTACCGAGCTGCGTATCTCGTCGGACTTGTCGAGCGTTACTTTGAACTCGACCCCGTTGGGGCTGAGTTTGCGGAATTCTTCGAGTATCTTTTTGACTCCGTCGGTGATTGAGATGATGTTCGCCCCGATGCGTTTCTGCACGCTTACGGTGAGGCTGGCCGATCCGTTGAGGCGAGAGTAGGTTCCGCGATCTTTGAACGTGTCGCGAACTTTGGCGACGTCGGTCAGGTAGATCGGCCGACCGTCGCGCACGCCGACCTGGAGATACTGGACCTCTTCGGGCCTGACGAACTGGGCCGGTATGCGAACGTTGAACTTCGTGCCGGGCGTTTCGAGCCCGCCTGCGGAGATGTTCACATTTTCGCTCTGCAGCAGCGAACTAAGCTCAGTAAGCGACAGGTTGTACGCCGCTACGCGGTCCGGGTCCATCTCGATTCGGATCTCGCGCTCCAGGTCGCCTGTTATCGTCACGTCCAGAATGCCCGGTACATTCGATTCTATCTCTTCTTCAAGCCGTTCGGCGATGAACTTAAGCCGCACCGGCGAAAGTTCGCCCGATACGTTGATCATCATGATCGGAAACTCAGCCAGGTTGATCTCGGTTATGACCGGATCGTCGAAATCGATATTGTTCGTGGGCAGTTCCTTGCGGGCAAGGTCGACCTTGTCCTTCACGTCGCGTTTGGCGTCTTTTTCGTCGACTTCCGGGATAAACTCCACAATGATCGTCGACATCCCCTCAGCGCTGGACGAGCGGATCTCCTTGACCCCGTTCAGGCCCGTAAGCTGCTCCTCGATCTTCATAGTGACCGACGTTTCGATATCTTCGGGGCTCACGCCTCGATACGCGGTGGTGATCAGGATATTGGGAATCTTTATGTCCGGTTCGGCTTCGCGCGGCAGGGAGGCGTAGCAATAGACTCCCGCTATAACTATCAGGAACATCAGAACCATCACGGTGGTTCGGTTCTTAATTGCCGCATTAGAGAGAATCATTGTCAGCTACTTTCCTTTGGCCGACTGGCTCGTGGCGCGTGAGTCCGGATCGACGATGTTGATCTTCTGGCCCGGTCCGACGTCGATGGACTTGTGCTCGGCGTCGACATACCTGTTGCCCGGAACGATGAGCTTCTCACCGGCTTTGAGTCCGCTGACGAGCCTGACGTTCTTTCCTTCGATAAACGCCAGATCGATCACTATCCCGGTGCGCCTCCTGGCCTCGTCGCCTTCGGCCACATACGCCGCATATTTCGACCGCCCATTCTCCTGGGGCAGGGGGATCACCGAATCTATCGGGATCATGATCACATCTTTCAGCGTGCGTCGCGTGAGTCGCAGTTTCACGATCTGGCCGCTGAAGAACTCGCCGGCGGAGTTGTCGACCTTGGCCTCTATCTGCGTGGTCAACGCTCGCGGGTGGGCCAGTGTGCTGATGAACGTAATGTTCGCGTCCAGCGCGCGATCTTCGCGCCGGTACGTGTAAAGAATTCGGGCCTTGTCTCCGAGCTTAAGGAAGTGTATGTCGCGCTCGGGAACGTGCGCCACGATCTTTACGGTGTCGGCGTCTATAATTTCAGCGACGACCTTTCCGGGCTGGACGTAGTCGCCTTTTTCAACGTGCCGCTGGTTCAGCACGCCGTCGATCGGCGGGTGGATCTGCGTTCGATCGAGAAGGGCCTGGGCCTCGTCGAGGGCGGCTTTGGAGGCGTTGGCTTTTTCCTTGCTGCGTTGGAGTTCCGCTTCGGTGGCGGTTCTGCTGGCCCAAAATTTCTCCAGCCGCGCGTGGTCGAGCCTGTCGGTGTCCCACTGGGCCTTAGCCGCCTTCAGCCTGGCCGTCAGCAGGTCGGTGTTTAGCTTGAAGATCGGTTTGCTGTCCGGGCCGGCTTTTACGCGCGCGCCTTCTTCGCACAGGATTTCTTCAATTCGCCCGTCGACCTCGGCGGCTACGTGCACCACGCGGTTGGGCTCGATTTTCGCGTGCAGGTCGAACGTGTCGGCTTTGGATGCTATCGGCACGATGGTCATAACCGAAACGTTGATCGGCGGGCGCTCTTTGGCCTCGGGAACTTCCTTATCCTTGCATCCGCCGAGGGTCGCGATGGCGATCGTCAACGTCAGGCCAAGGAGTTTTCCATGTTTGGTCAGCCGGTTCATTGGTCGTTCTCCTGCCGATGCGGTGGGGCGGTGAGACCTGCCAGCATTCCCCGTTTCATCGTCTCCAGGGCGTCGCGATCGAACTCGACGCCGAAGTTCATTATTGTGTAGAGCGTCACGCCGTCAGTGGCGGCAAGGATCGAGATGGCGGCGGCCGGGATGTTCACATCGCTGAGGAACTCACCCGAAGCTACGCCTTCTGCGATGATTGCCGAAATCCTGCCGTGCCATCGGCTGTACATCTGCTGGAATATGCCCGCGATCGGACCTTCGCGATCGTCGCGTGCGGCGTTGGCCCAGAATTCCAGGACCAGTCCGCCGATTCGTTTGTAGTGTTCGAGTCGGCTGAACCAGAAGTCCACGTGCCTGGTGAGCTTTTCCGAGGCGCTTATCGGCTGGGTCAGGAGCATTTCGTTGGCCTGCTCGTCTTCGCCCAGCGCGGTGGTGAACACCTGTACGAACAGGCTGTGTTTCGATGGGAAGTAGTTGTACAGGCTGCCCTTAGCGACTCCGGCCTCGGCGGCGACTGCGTCCATGGTGGTCGCTGCGTATCCGTTAGCATCGAATACTCGCGAGGCCGCTATGATAATATCGCTGCGTCGTTTAGCGACTCGATCAGTCTTGCCCTGCTTTTCCATGTCAGGCTCCCAATCAGGCGTCCTGGTATTGCTTAACTGTTATGATGTACTGATGTTAATATCTTAGGTGTTCGCATCTTCGCTACTACTCGATCACAGTGACTGACCGGTCAGTCACTTTCATTGTAGCATACGTACGGCGAATATCAAGTGCTCTTTTCAGAGTATTCAGATTTGCGGACTCCGGCGGGGTGGGATATGATATCAGCATGAAGCCCCGACCCCAAAAACCCAAGCTCGCTCTCCAGCCGACAACGCTGTGGGACTACCCCTCACAGCATTACGGTAAGGAGGCCCAGGGCGATCAGAACTACAAGGGCGCCACGCCGAGCTACATTATCTGGAACCTGCTGCAACGCTACACCAAGAAGCGTGACCTGGTTATCGATCCGATGGCCGGAAGCGGAACAACGCTTGACGTCGCCCGCGACCTGGGCCGCAAGGCGTTGGGATACGATCTGGGCCCGACGCGAAAGGACATATTCCGCGCCGATGCGCGCAAGCTGCCCCTGGAGGACGCCAAAGCGGGGTTCGTGTTCATCGACCCTCCGTACTCCACGCACATTGAATACACCGACGACCCGCGCTGCATCGGCAAGCTGTCCGCCGCCGGTAGCGAATATTACGACGCGATGGACCAGGTGCTCGCCGAGATTCACCGCATACTAAAACCGGGCAAGTACATGGGCCTGTACGTTAGCGATTCGTACGTTAAGGGCAAGGGGTTCTACCCGCTTGGCTTTGAACTGTTCACTCTGATGCGTAAGCGGTTCACGCCGGTTGATATTGTAGCGGTCACTCGCCACAACAAAACACTGGACATGGGCAACTACCGGGCGGCGGCTGAAGAGGGCAACTTTTTCCTTCGAGGGTTCAACTATCTGTTCATCATGCAGAAGGCCCAAGCCGAGCCCAAACACAAGCCCAATCGTCCGTCCAAACCGCAATCCAGGCGCACCGACCGTCGATCGAGGCGGTCCTAGCCATAATTTGGAGGCGGCGGCTCGGAGATGCTCTGGCTTGTCACGGAGGGACGCTGTTGCCGTTAGTCGTTTGTCGTTGCTTAGGCCCGTAGGGCCGGCGAGATGGTAGCCGGGCCCTCCCGGGCGTGTTGCCCAAATCCGGGGGTTGACACGTATGGTATGATACACGGGTTCTGGCAGGGAGGCCACGATATGATGGGACCGAAACAGCAGGCCGAGCCGAAACTCTTCTACACCGGCATTGTTCTGGCCGATCGGGT
>PVBE010299334.1_pt1 | contig 20097 bp, 19 predicted proteins | sample 1631181 | NCBI WGS metagenome assembly PVBE01 (sample SAMN08397723, study PRJNA350692) | Marine metagenome, whole genome shotgun sequencing project. | isolation source: water | place: Pacific Ocean | collected 2012-04 | reverse complement strand
ATTGTCGGCCATCGCTCCGAGATGCAGCGGGACTTCCACGATCATGCCGCGATAAGTCGACGCGACCGACGGTGCGAACAGTACCGGATGCGCAAGTCCCGCGTGGGCTTTCATTTCGGGCAGGTGCTTGTGCGCCATGCCATAGCCGTAAGCCATGAAGGCGGGTGCCCCGGCGGCTTCGAAACGCTCGATCAGGGCTTTTCCACCTCCCGAATACCCGCTCACCGCATTGACGGTATAGGGCCAGTCGGCGGGCAGCAGCCCTTCGCGTACCAATGGCGCTACCAAGGCGAGGAAGCCGGTGGGATAGCAGCCCGGGTTGCTCACCCGGCGCGCCTCGGAAACGCGTTCGCGTCCGACCAGCTCGGGCAGGCCGTAGCACCAGCCTTCCGCAGTGCGGTGCGCGCTGGAGGCGTCGATAACCCGCGTGGCGCTGGTACTGTCGATCAGCTCGACTGCCTCGCGGGCGGCGTCGTCGGGCAGGCAGAGGATCGCGATATCGGCCTCGTTGAGCGCCTCGCGCCGCGCCGCGCTATCCTTGCGCTTGGCATCGTCGAGCGCCAGCAGTTCGAATTCGGACCGGCCGGCAAGCCGTTCGGCGATTTCGAGCCCGGTTGTTCCGGCTGCCCCGTCGATGAAAACCTTATGCATCGATGACCGGTGCGAGCTGCCCGAGCCGGACATAGCCGCTGGGGCCTTCGGGGCCGCAGGTGATCCACGCCCAGTCGCCTGCGCAGTCGAGCAATTCTATTTCCTGTCCGGCGGGCAGGGTCGTGCCGTCTTCGGCATCGTCGCGCATGTTCAGCTTGAGCGTTGCGGGCGCCGCCCCGACAGCGCGCGGCTGCGGGATGACATAGTGTGCAGCGAGATAGGATTGCGCCAGCGCGATATGCGCCAGATCGCCTCGCAGGGGCAGCGTGCCCGGCGCAGGCTTGTCGACCGGGCCGTTCAATCCGACGACGCCTTCGGGAAGGGAATAACGGTCTGGGGCAGTCACGCTGTGTGCTAATTCCGGTTGTGAACGTTGCGGGCGCTTAGCCGCGCCCGCGCTTTCCCGCAAGCGGGCGGCCTTCAGCCTCCCCCGAAACGGGCCTGCAGCATGTGCCACGCGGCGCGCAATCCGTAGGCTTCGCCGCCCTTGGGACGGCCCGGTTTAGCCTGCGGGCGCCAGGCGAATGTGTCGAAATGCGCCCAGTCGATCCCTTCGCCGACGAACTTGTCGAGGAACAGCCCCGCCACGCTGGCACCCGCAAAGGCATTGCCATGCGCGTTGTTGGTGTCGGCAATGTCCGAGGCGAGCCATTCGCGATAGACATCGGGCAAGGGTAGGCGCCAGGGTTCGTCGTCATGCGCCTTGCCGGCTGCGATCAGCGCTGCGGCGGTTTCGTCGCGGCGCGTCATCAGCGCCGGGTATTCGGGGCCGAGCGCGACCCGGGCTGCGCCGGTCAGCGTAGCGAAATCGAGGATCAGTTCGGGGTTCTCTTCGCTGGCCCGCTGCAAGGCGTCGCCGAGGATCAGCCGGCCTTCAGCATCGGTGTTGCCGATTTCGACAGTCAGTCCCTTGCGCGTTTGCAGCACGTCGCCGGGCCGGAAGCTGTTCGAACTGATCGCGTTTTCCACCGCAGGTACCAGCAGGTGCAGACGCACGGGCAGATGTGCGCCCATCACCAGTCCGGCCAGCGCGATCGCATGTGCGGCGCCGCCCATGTCCTTCTTCATCAACAGCATGCCGCTGCTACTTTTGACATCGAGCCCCCCGCTGTCGAAGCATACGCCCTTGCCGACGATCGCGAGCACAGGGTCGCTTTCCTTGCCCCAGGTCAGGTGCATGATCCGCGGCGCATGATGGCGCGCGGCGGCGCGGCCCACCGCATGCACCATGGGATATTCCTGTTCCAGCGTATCGCCCCTGGTTACCTCCAGCCTGGCCGCATGGGTCTTGGCCAGCGCTTCGCATTGCTCTTCGAGCGCGGCAGGGCCCATGTCCTCGGCGGGCGTGTTGACCAGATCGCGGATCAGGCACACCGCCTGCGCCTCGGCCAGCGCGCTGTCGATGGCCTTGACGTCCTTGGTAAGCAGCACCCGCGGACCGACGGGGCGTTCGGGTTTCTTGTAGCGATCGAACACATATTGGCCGGTCTGCCAGCCGTGCAGCGCTGGGCCGGGTTCGCCCCCGGCACGGCGATAGGTTCCTTCGGGAAGGCTCTCGGCCAGTTTCGCCATGCACCAGCTCGACAACTCGTCCGGATTGGCAACGCCGCCGACTGCGAACCAGCCATCGCCATCGGGGACGATGCCGACCTGATAGCCGCCACCATCGAATTTCTGCGCATCCAGCGCTGCGCGCTGGCTGGCGGACAGGGACTTCTTCCATTCGGGGAAACCATCGCGATTGACGAGGTGGATGGAAATAGCGTCCTGGCCCCGGTCGGTCTGGATTAGCGGTTGCTTGTCGGCCATATTGTTGGTGCCCCAGATCAATTCGTTCTTCGCAAAAGGAAACCGCGATGCGTGCGCCCCTGTTCCTGATTTCGTTCGCGCTGTCGAGTGCGGCCTGTTCCGGGACCGCCGACGATTCCGGACAGGGCGCGGCGAGCCAGGACGAAAGCGCGGCTGCCGCCGAGGGTGCGGGTGACGCTGCAGTGCCAGCCGAGGATTACGCGGAGGAAGAGGAAACCGAGCGTTATGTTTTCGAATATTCCTGGCCGGCCGCGGTTGCTGCCGAGGCAGGACTGGTCGAGGTGCTCGGGGACAGGGCACAGGGCATGAAGGCCGAAGTCGCCGCGCGCGCCGACGAGGATTGGGAGGCGGCAGGCGAGGGCGACTGGACGCCGCGCCAGCACAGCCTGTCCGAAGAATGGAAAGTGGTTGCCGACCTGCCGCGCTATCTCAGCCTGTCGGGCCATCTGGCCACCTATTCGGGCGGCGCCCATGGCATGTACGGCCTGCGTTCGCTGGTGTGGGACCGCGAAGCGAAGCAGGCGATGAAAGGCATTGCGCTGTTCAATTCGCCCGTTGCGCTGGAGCAGGGTCTCGGCCAGCGATTGTGCGATACGCTCAACGCCGAGCGGGCGAAGCGGCGCGGCAGCCCTGTCGAACCCGGCAGCGGCAACACGTTCGACGATTGCCCGGGGCTGGACGAAGCCAGCGTGTTGTTGGGATCGTCCAACGGCAAGACGTTCGACCGGTTGAGTGTCTATTTCGGTCCCTATGTCGCGGGCCCCTATGCCGAAGGCGATTACGAGCTCGATTTCCCCGTCACCGCCTCGGTGCTCGACGCGGTCAAGCCGCATTACGCCGACGCCTTCAGCGTAAAGCGCTAGTCCTCTCGCAATTCCGGCCACAACCGCCTATGTGGGCCGCATGACCGAATATCAGGTAATCGAGGCGGATGAGACCGTCTATCGCGACGGCACGATCAAGCTGCACGGCGAAGCCGGCTTCGAAGGTATGCGCAAGGCCGGGCGGCTGGCCGCGGAAATCCTCGACGAGCTGACCGACTTCGTCCAGCCGGGTGTTACCACCGGTGCGATCGACGACAAGGCGCGCACCATGATGTTCGATGCGGGCGCAGTCCCGGCAACCATGGGCTATCGCGGCTATACGCACAGCTGCTGCACCTCGATCAACCATGTCATCTGTCACGGCATTCCCTCGGACAAGGCGCTGAAGGAAGGCGACATCGTCAATATCGACGTGACCCCGCTGCTCGACGGTTGGCACGGCGATACCAGCCGCATGTTCTTTGCCGGTGAACCGTCCATCAAGGCGCGGCGGCTGGTCGATGTAACCTATGAATGCCTGATGCTCGGCATCGAAGCGGCAGGACGGCCCGGCGCGCGGCTGGGCGATATCGGCGCGGCGATCGAGGCGCATGCCCGCCAGTATCGCTACGGCGTGGTGCAGGAATTCTGCGGACACGGCCTCGGCCGGCTGTTCCACGACGCGCCCGAGGTGATCCACGCGGCGCGTGCCGGAACCGGTCCGGAAATGAAGCCGGGCATGTTCTTCACCATCGAACCGATGATCAATGGCGGCCGCCCGCATGCCAAGATCCTGCGCGATGGCTGGACGGCGGTCACGCGCGACAAGTCGCTTTCGGCGCAGTTCGAACACTCGATCGGGATCACCAAAGACGGGGTCGAAATCTTTACCGAGAGCCCCAAGGGCCTGCACAAGCCGCCGTATTAGGCCTCGCGCGCTGCGCGCAGCGCGGCGCCAGCGATGAAGGGCGTAACCGCGCACAGGCCGAGGCTGATCGCCGCGGTGAGCAACAGCGCCGCAGGGTCGGGACGGCCGAGCGCGCCGGCCCCGAAAATCAGGATCGGCACGGCCAGCGGGATCACCATCAGCCCGGCAAGCGCCGCGCCGCCGCGCAGGCTAGCGGTGAGCGCCGCCACCGCGAGGCCCACGGCGGCGAGCCCTGGCGTACCAGCGAGCAGGCCGAGCAGGACGGTCCGGGTGGTGTCCGCGTCCAAGCCGAGCAATGCGGCGGCGGGCAATGTCGCCAGCAGCAGCAGCGGGGCGAAGGCCAGCCAGTGCGCCAGCAGGCGCGAGGCCATAGCCCATTCCTCGCTGATCCCGCGCAAGTGCAATTGGTCGAACACCCCCGCTTCGAGATCGCCCGCCACCAGCTTTTCGAGCGGGAGGATTGCTGCCAGCAGCGCCGCGACCCAGATGACACCGCCGCCGGTCCGTGCAAGCAGCTGTGCGTCGGGGCCGACCGCGAAGGGATAAAGCATCGCCACGGCGAGGAAGAACAGCAGCGGCAGGATGCCCCCGCCGCCGCGGCCGCCCGGCAACAGCAATCCGAGGTCGCGTCTGAGCAGCGCCGCTATCATGCCGCATACTCGGCGAGATCGATGATCGCGGGCGCAGGCAAAGCAATCGGCTGGTGCGACGCGGCAATTGCTATCCCGCCACCCGCGCAATGCCGGGCGATAAGCGTTTCGAAGGCCGTCTGCGCCTGACTGTCGAGCCCGTTGAGGGGTTCGTCTAGCAACCAGATCGGGCAATCGCGATTGAGCAGCCGTGCCAGCGCCGCACGTTTCTTCTGGCCGGTCGAAAGATAGCGCACCGGGACATCCATCAGCGGTTCGAGCTGCAACAGTTCGAGCGCGCGGCCCGGATCGCGGCATCCGTCGATCCGTTCCCAGAATGCAAGTGCCTGGCCCAGCGCGAGATTGGTGTCGAGTGCCAGGCGTTCGTCGACCAGACCCGCAGCGCCGGTCCGTTCGACCGCTCCTGCGAAGGGACGCAGAAGGCCTGCCAGGATACGGATCAGGCTCGATTTTCCCACACCGTTGGCACCCACCACGTGGACAGCTTCCCCGGCTTCGCATGCGAAGGAGAGGCGCCGGAACAGCAGCCGCTCGCCGCGACGGCAGGCGATATCCTTTGCGACGAGGCGAGCTTGCATGGGCGAGGGCGATAGGCAAAAGCCGCGCCAGCGACAAGCCGGAGGAGATTCGCACGCCATGACCGTCGAGCAGCTAAGCGAAGAAGAGCGCAAGACCTGGCTCAGCGCCTTGCCCGAGTGGTCGCTGTGCCGCGACGGGAACGCGATCGAGCGCACGTTCGAATTCGGCGATTTCTCCGCGGCCTTCGCCTTCATGACGCGCGTCGCGCTGATTGCGGAAAAGCGCGATCATCATCCCGAATGGTTCAATGTCTACAACCGGGTGGAAATCACCCTGACCACGCATGACGCCGGCGGTCTGTCGCTGCGCGACGTTAAGATGGCGCGCAAGATCGACGCGCTGTCTGCCTGACATTCTGGGCACGGGCGCAGATCTCTGCGCCCGGCGAATTACTTGCCCATTGGCCGGATCGATGAGCGTGTCTGCTTGCGCACCCTGCCGGGAAACCAGCGTGCGGCAAAGGCCATGGTTTTCGCCGTCTTTCCGACCGTCGTGTGCAGACGGTCGCCGTGCACGGCCTCCCAGGCCGCCGCGGCCACGTCCGCCACGGGGGTTATCTCGAGCCCGGCATCGGTGACGCGCTGACGAATACCCTCGTTCGCGCCGGCGTGCGGGGTATGGTCGAGCAGCGGCGTTTCGATGAAGCTGGGCATTAGCGAAGCCACCTTGATCCCATCGGCCGACCATTCGCCGTCGAGGCTTTCGGTGACCGCCCGCACCCCGAATTTCGTTGCCGAATACACGCTTGCGCCAGGAGTGCCGTAGATCCCGGCAGCGCTTGCGGTGTTAAGCAGGCAGGATCCCGGGGCGGTTTTCTTCAGATGGGGATGGGCCGCCTGAGCGCCGAACAGAACGCCTTTCAGATTGATGTCGAGACAGCGTTCGATTTCCTCGGCGCTGTTCTCGATCAGCGATCCGCCCAGCGGGATGCCGGCATTGTTGAACACCACGTCGATCCGTCCGCCGCTCGCCACCGAGAACGCCTCGAGCGCCTCGTCCCAGGCAGCGCGGTCGCGCACGTCGAAGACATGCGAATAGACGAAGCCGTTGCCGATCAATTCGGCCGTCTCGTGCAGGCCGGACTTGTCGATATCACCGAGCCCGACGAACCACCCGCGTTCGGCGAAATGCAATGCGACCGCGCGTCCGATGCCCGAACCGCCCCCGGTAATGAAGATCGCCTTGCGATCGCCCATGCTCTGTCTCCCTCGGTGCGCGCTAGAGCGCGGCATTGGTGTATGCGTGCCAGGTGAAGATGGCCATTGCGCCGCGATGCGGCCGCCAAGCTTCGCCGATGGTACGGGTTTCCTTTTCGCTCGGCCGCTCTGCGAGTTCGAGCATGCGTCCGACCGCTTCCTGGACCGCCAGGTCGCCGGCCGGCCAGATGTCGCCGCGCCCCTCGGCGAAAAGCAGGTAGATTTCCGCCGACCAGCGCCCGATCCCCTTGATCCGGGTGAGTTCGGCGATGGCTTCCTCGTCGTCGCGCGGAAGGTCGGCAAGGTCCAGTTCGCCGCTGGCCACCAGTTCGCACAGGCTACGCGCATAGCCCTGTTTCTGCCGCGACAGGCCGCAGGCCCGCAGCGTATCGAAATCGCGCGCCAGCAATTCGTGCGCGGGCATGGCTTCGCCCAGTTCTGCTTCGAGCTTGGCCCACACCGCATCCGCCGATGCGACGCTGACCTGTTGGCCGACGATCGTCCGCAGCAGCGTGCGGTAACCGGTGGGGCGCATGCGTTCCTCGGGATAACCGCAACGCTCCAACGCGCCGGCAACCACGGGGTCGGCCGCCGCCACCCGATCGAGGTCAGCGCGCAATTGTGCGTTGGTCAGCCCCATGGCGAGTGCGCTTGCCTTCCCCGTCGCGATTGAATAGCAGCGCGACGCATAGGGTCGACCAGTAGCCCTTTGCAACCGAGGAAACACGCAATGCCCAAACTGACCGTGACCACCCGCGAAGGCGAAACCAGCGAGATCGACGTCGCCGACGGCCTGACCGTGATGGAAGCGATCCGCGACAATGGCTTCGACGAGCTGCTGGCGCTGTGCGGCGGGTGCTGTTCCTGCGCGACCTGCCATGTGCATATCGATCCGGCGTTCACCGACAAGCTCCCCGAAATGAGCGAGGACGAGGACGATCTGCTCGAATCCACCGATCACCGCCAGCCGACCTCGCGCCTGTCGTGCCAGATCCCCTTCACTGCGGAACTCGACGGGTTGAAGGTTACTATCTCGCCTGAAGACTGATGTTGTTTGCAGCGTCGGGTTGGCAAGCCTAATTCGGGTCTCATGACTGCAATCCCCGTACGCGAGCATACGCTCGATCTTATCGGCAACACGCCGCTGGTCCGCCTCGAGGGACCGAGCGCCGAAGCCGGCTGCGACATCTTCGGCAAGTGTGAGTTTGCCAATCCGGGCGCCAGCGTGAAGGACCGCGCGGCGCTCTACATCATACGCGATGCGGAAGAGCGCGGCGAACTCAAGCCCGGCGGTACGGTGGTCGAAGGGACTGCAGGGAATACCGGGATCGGCATCGCGCTGGTGGCCAATGCGTTGGGCTATCGCACGATTATCGTGATGCCCGACAACCAGTCGAAGGAAAAGATGGACACGCTCCGCGCGCTGGGTGCGGAACTGGTCACCGTTCCGCCGACCAAGTATGCCGACTCCAACCATTTCCAGCACGTCTCGCGCCGCATGGCGGAAGAACTCGACGGCGCGGTCTGGGCCGGCCAGTTCGACAACACCGCCAATCGCAAGGCCCATATCGAAACCACCGCCAGGGAACTGTGGGACCAGCTCGAGGGCCGGATCGACGGCTTTACCTGCGCGGCGGGCACCGGCGGCACGATCGCGGGTGTCGGAATGGGGCTGAAGGAACTGGACGAAACCGTCACCATCGCGCTGACCGACCCGCATGGCGCGGCGCTGTACAACTACTTCGCCAGTGGCGAGCTGAAGGCCGAAGGGTCTTCGGTCGCCGAAGGCATCGGGCAGGGGCGCATCACCGGCAATCTCGAAGGTGCGCCGATCGATACGCAGTTCCGCATTTCGGACGAGGAAGGTCTCACATGGGTCGCTCGCCTGCTTCGCGAAGAAGGTCTGTGCCTTGGCCTGTCCTCGGGCATCAATGTCGCCGGCGCGATTGCGCTGGGCAAGCAATTGGTGGCCGAAGGGCGCGAGAATCCGCGCGTCGCCACCATCCTGTGCGACACCGGCTTCCGCTATCTCTCGACGCTTTACAGCGCCGAATGGCTGGCCGCGAAGGGCCTGCCGGTGTTCGATTGGTTGCAAAGCGGCGATTGACTGTTGCCCGGGCGTGCCTAGGTTCGGGGCGTGCACCAATTCTTCGACATGAGCCGCAAGCCGCCAATGGGCGAGTTGCCCGACGTTCCGGGCAAGGATGCCCGGCGTGAACGGTCGATGCAGCGCCTGCAGATCGGCACGACCGGTATCGTCATGATGATCCTGCTGGTGGGCCTCGCCAGCGTCATCCAGAACCGCGCGGCCGAAACCGACGCGACGACCGTACCCGCGGCCGCGTCGACGACCGAACCGACCTCCGCCCCGGCCCGCAACGACCCGCTGGTCGAAGCCGGTGTCGTGCCGGACCTGCCCGCCCAGCCCTCGGCGACGCCCAGCGCATCACCGACACTCGACCCCCCGATGCCCAGCGATGCGCTTCCGCCGGCGAACTAGCCTGTCGGTAGCGCCGGCGCTGCTGATTGCCGCCTGCTCGGCGGGGCCGGCGGAGGAGACGGCCCCGGCTAAGCCGCGCCTCGGCCTGTTCTCGACACTGCCGATCTATTGGGGTGAAGGCGATGTCGCCGCGCTCATCGATTCCGGGGCGGAGCCGGACTGGGTGCGAGTCGAACTGGAATCGCGCTACGATCTGGTGCCGCTCGACACGCTCGAACCCGACGCACTGGCAGGGATAGACCGGGTGATCCTGGCGCAGCCGCGCGCTCTGGCGCCGTCGGAGAACGTCTCGTTCGACCAGTGGCTGGCCGCTGGCGGGGAGGCGCTCATATTCGCCGATCCCATGCTGACGCGCCATTCGGAATACCCAATCGGCGATCGCCGCCGGCCGCAGGACGTGGTGCTGCTCTCGCCGCTGTTCGACCATTGGGGGCTGGAGCTGACTTTCGACGAAACCCAACCGGGCGAGGAGCGGGTGTTGCCAGTCGCTGGCCTGCCCGTACCTGTGCGGCTGCATGGCCGCTTCGTGCGCAACGATAGCGGCGCGGAAGAGCGCACATGCACCACGCATGACGAGGGCTTGGTCGCGCGCTGCGCCGTGGGGCAGGGCACGGCATTGGTGCTGGCCGATGCGGCGCTGCTCGACTGGGACGGCAGCGCACCCGTTCCCGCCCGGCGGAAGGACGTGCTGCAGGCGCTGCTCGGCGGGTTCGGCGCGCGGGAATCGCTTCCGCGCGATTGAGCGGGATTTCACGGGAAAACTGCGGGGAAAGCTGGGGATGATGCTCATTCTCGCCGGAAATGCGTGCGCTTACAGCGTGTTCGTTAGCGATTTGGTAACGAATTCGAACCCTCCCGCCGACGAAATTAGCTCAATAAAACAGGTGCTTGTCGGCTTATCCCGTAAAATCCCGCAAATTTCCCTTCCATCCCCGCCGTACCCGCGATAAACCGCAATCACATCGGACACCACTGTCACTGCGCGTTTCGCCGGCAGGCGATGCGTCTCGCCCATGCGTTCGGGCGGGCCGGGAAAGTTTTGTCCGATGAGGAGGTAAGCGAAACCGCAATCGAGGTTCGGGGAAAGTGTCATTCGGAGGGTATAGCGGTCAGGCTTATTCGCCCGCGGGCGACAAGGGCCGCTTTGTGCTTCCTCCCCTTTTTCGCAAGGCCGTGAAGGACAGCAGCGACGGTCGCGTCCTGTGTCTTTCCAAGCATGCCAGCTGGAATTGCCTCGTCGGCTTCGGCCTTTCGCGCAAACCCGAACTGGAAGCGCAGCTCGACCGCGAGGAAGAGCTTGCCGTCCGCCTGGGCCGTGAATTCGATCGCGATACCCGCTCGAGCCAGCTGTTCGGTTTCCAGGAGCTGCCCTTCGACGACAGCGGCCGCTTCGTCATGCCCGATCACCTGCGCATCCTCGGCAAGATCGAAGACGGGCTCTATTTCCAGGGCGGCGGACGGTTCTTCACGCTGTGGAACCCCGTGGAACTGGCCCAGATGGGCGACGATTGGGCGGGCGCGAAGGCGGCCTGCGCCAGCTTCCTTGCCGATGCGAAGGCCAAGGGCAAATGACCGGTGCCCCGCATATTCCCGTCCTGCTGGACGAAGTGATCGCCGCGCTCGATCCGCAGCCCGGCGATGTCGTGATCGACGCCACCTTCGGCGCCGGCGGTTATACGCGTGCGCTGCTCGAACGTGGCGCGACGGTCCACGCTTTCGACCGCGATCCCGATGCGATCGCGGCGGGCGAGGCATGGCCCGAGACGAAGGTCGATCCGCCGCGGCTGGTGCTGCACCCGCACCGCTTTTCGGAAATGGCGGAAGTCATGACGGCTGCCGGCGTCGCTCGGATCGACGGGGTCGTGATGGATATCGGTGTTTCCTCCATGCAGCTCGACCAGGCGCATCGCGGCTTTGCCTTTTCATCCGACGGCCCGCTCGACATGCGGATGAGCCAGGATGGCGAGAGCGCGGCCGATTTCCTCAACACGGCCGACGAAAAGTCCATTGCCGATGTGCTCTACCTCTACGGCGAAGAGCGCCAGTCGCGCCGAGTGGCCCGCGCCATAGTGGCCGCGCGTCCGCTGGAGACGACCGGCGAACTCGCGCGCATCGTGCGCAAAGCGCTGGGGTACAAGCCGCACGACAAGAAGGATCCGGCCACCCGAACCTTCCAGGCGGTGCGCATTCATATCAACGGCGAGCTCGACGAACTGTCGCACGGACTGTCGGCCGCCGAACGCTTGTTGTGTGAAGGAGGCCGCCTTGCGGTGGTCAGCTTCCACAGCCTCGAAGACCGGATCGTCAAGCGCTTCCTGCGCGAGGCATCCTCAACCCCGAGCGCCTCGCGGCACGTCCCATTGGCGGCGCAGGACGATCCGGTCTTTTTGCAGGTCAGCAAGGCAATCAAGCCGGGCGAGGCCGAGATCGAGCGCAATCCCCGCGCCCGTTCCTCGGTGCTGCGTCACGCCACGCGCACCGCCGTGCCCGCGCGGGAGGCCGCGTGATGGTCGGCGGTTCGCGCATTCGCCAGATCGGCTGGGCACTGGTGCTGGCCGTGTGTTTCGCGCTGCTGCTCGCGCTGACCTTCAAGGTCAACGCGGTGAAGAGCGACGTGCGCCTTGCAGAACGGCAGATCATCGCGGCGCAGCGCGCCAAGCTGATGCTCGAAACCGAGTTCGAAACCCGCGCCAGCCAGCAGCAATTGTCCGACTGGAATGCGGTTGAGTTCGGCTATGCCGCGCCGCGCGCGGATCAGTATCTCGAAAGCGAGCGCCAGCTTGCCGCGTTGGGTTCGCCGCGCGGGATCGATGCACCAGAGCCGGTGCGGGTGGCGCTCAACCGGCCCGCTCCCGAAAGCGACGGCCTGCTGGCCGAATGGATCACGGGTGAAGAAGGCGATGCCGCGCCCGAACGGGCGGAGCGCTCCGAAAGGCATGACCTGATCGCCGCCGGCGGGCTTGCCGAACGGCTGGCGAGCCCCGTGGCCGGAATGGCCAGCGTCGCCGAGGCGGGCCAATGAACGCCTTTTCCGGCTTCGGCCCTGCAATCGCCGCGGGCAGAAGCGGATATGGTGCGGTGAGCATGGCCGTGGCCTCGGGCCGCGTGCAGCTGGTTACGATCCGGCAGGAATCGCTCTCGCTGGCACGCTGGCGCCTGCTGTGGGTCGCGCTCGGCTTCGTCTTCGTGACGCTGCTTGCGCTGGTGCGCATCGGCTATCTCGGGGCGTCGGACAATGGCGCGCGCGGCACTTCGCTCGAAGAAGCGCTGCTGCCGCCTCGCGGCGAGATATCCGATCGCAACGGCGTGCCGCTGGCGCGGGCCTTCCCCGCCTATGCGCTGTGGTTCAATCCCACTGCACTGGGCGAAGACGGTGCGCCTTTGGTCCGCGATCCGGCGGTGGTCGCGGGCAAGCTGAAGGACATTTTCCCGGATCTCGATCAAGCCGCGGTCACCGCGCAGCTGGCAGCGGGCAAGCAGGGCTATATCCGCCGGCGGGTGCTGCCCGAGGATGCCAACCGGGTGCAGGACATCGGCGAACTCGCACTCGAGATGCCGATGGAGAACGACCGTCACTATCCGCAAGGTTCGATGGCGGCGCATGTGCTCGGCTATGTCGCGGCGGATGGAACGGGCCGCGTGGGGATGGAGCAGGTGCTCGACGCGCATCTGTCCGATCCGGCGACGCGCGGCACCCCGATCGCCCTGTCGATCGATTCCCGCGTCCAGGGCGCGCTCGAGGACGAGCTGCGCCGCGGGATGAAACTGGTGCAGGCGCAGGGCGGTGCGGGCATCGTGCTCGATGTCGACACGGGCGAAGTGCTGGCGCTGGCTTCCCTGCCCGAATTCGATCCCAACAAGATCGATGCGCGCGGCCAGAAACTGATGTTCAACCGCGTGACCAACCAGGTCTACGAACTCGGTTCGACCTTCAAGCCGCTGTCGGTCGCGGCCGCGATCGATGCCGGTGTGGTACGCAATCTCGGCCGCCGGTGGGATGCGAGCCCGGTCAAGGTCGGCCGCTTCGCGATCAAGGACAGCCACCCGATGGGGCCCGATCTCAACGTGGTCGAGGCGCTGATCCATTCGTCGAACACCGTGACCGCGCGGCTGGCGGACGAGCTTGGCCCCGAACGCATGCGCCGCACGATGATCGATCTCGGCATGAACGAGCGGCCCTATATCGAACTGCCCGCCAAGGGCTTCCCGATCTGGCCGGGCAAGAAGTGGCCGCGCCTGCGTTCGATGACGGTCGGCTATGGCCACGGTATCGCCGTTACCCCGCTGCATCTCGCAAGCGCCTATGCGGCAATGGTCAATGGCGGCATCTGGCGCCCCGCGACACTCAGGAAGCTGGGGCCGGGCGAAGCGCCCAAGGGTCGCCGCGTGTTCAAGGCGTCGACTTCCAGCCGGATGCGCCAGCTGCTGCGCGCGATCGCCGTATACGGCACGGGCAAGAACGCCGATGCGCCGGGTTACCGCGTGGGCGGCAAGACCGGCTCGGCCGAAAAGCCCGGCGGCAGTGCCGGCTATCGCAAGACCGCGCTGGTTTCGACCTTCGCCGCCGCCTTCCCGATGGACCGTCCCCGCTATGTCGTAATTGCCATGCTGGACGAACCCCGCGGCACGCTGGCCAGCTCCTACCAGCGTACCGCCGCGTGGAATGCCGCCCCGATCGTCAAGCGCCTGGTGCCGCGCATCGGCCCGCTGATCGGCGTGCGCCCCGACGATACGCGCGATGTCGATATTTCCGATCTCAAGCCGCTCATCCCGGAGGCGAACAAGTGAAGCTTGCCAAACTCTGCGCCGCGGCGGGATTTGCCTGCGATGGCGATGCCAACGTGACCGGCTTCGCAATCGACAATCGCAAGGTCGCACCAGGCACCGTCTTCGGTGCGTTCCAGGGTACGCAGGTAAACGGCGAGGACTTCATTCCCGCGGCGATCGAAAGCGGAGCCATCGCGGTGGTGGCGCGGCCCGAAGCGACAGTCGAAGGCGCGGTCCATATCGCCGATCCGGAGCCGCGCCGCGCTTTCGCGGCCCTCGCAGCGCAGTTCTTCACCCCCGTGCCCGACCATATCGTCGCGGTGACCGGCACCAACGGCAAGACCTCCACCGTCGAGATGACCCGTCAGATCTGGCGCATGGCGGGGGAACGCGCGGCAAGCATCGGCACGCTCGGCGTCACCACGCCCGACGAAAGCGTTTCGACCGGACTGACCACACCCGATATCGTGACCTTCCTTTCCAACCTCAGCGGCCTGGCGCGCGAGGGCGTTACGCATGTCGCCTATGAAGCGTCGAGCCACGGACTGGCGCAATTCCGCAATGAAGGCGTGCCCGTGATGGCCGCCGGCTTCACGAACTTCAGCCGCGATCACCTCGATTACCATGCCGACATGGAAGACTATTTCGCGGCCAAGATGCGGCTGTTCGATGAAGTCGTAACCGATGGTGCAGCGGCAGTGATCTGGATGGGGTCGGGCGACAGTGGCTGGAATGCCCGCGTGGTCGAGCATGCACGCACCCGCGGGCTCTCCGTGATGACCGTCGGCGAACAGGGCGAAGCGATCCGCCTCGTCAATCGCGAGCCGACCCAGCTCGGGCAGTCGCTGACCGTCGAACATGCCGGCCAGGAGCGGACAATCGATCTGCCGCTGATCGGCGCCTATCAGGTGTCCAATGCGCTGACGGCGGCGGGCCTTGCGCTTGCCACCGGAACCGAAGCCAGCCGGGTCTGGGATGCGGTCGCGCGGCTCCAGCCGGTTCGCGGACGGCTCGAGCGTGCGGCGATCGCGCCTTCGGGCGCACCGATCTATGTCGATTACGCGCATACGCCCGATGCGATCGCGGCGGCGGTTGCCTCGCTGCGCCCACATGTGTCGGGCAGGCTGATTACCGTTTTTGGTGCGGGCGGCGACCGCGATCACGGCAAGCGTGCACCGATGGGTGCTGCTGCGGCCAAGGCGAGCGATGTCGTCATCGTCACCGATGACAATCCGCGCGGCGAAGATCCTGCGGATATCCGCCGGCAGGTGCTTGAGGGTGCGCCGCAAGCGCGCGAGATAGGCGGGCGTCGCGAAGCCATTCTCGCAGCCATCGCCGAAGCGGGCGCTGAGGACATCGTCCTCGTCGCCGGCAAGGGACATGAAACGGGTCAGATCATCGGATCGGGAGATAACATGCGAGTGCTGCCCTTCGACGATGTCGATGTCGCGCGCGAATGCGTCGCGGAAATTGCCAGGGGTGCCGCATGAGCGCCGCCATCCTGCGCCATCCGGCCTATATCGAATGGCCCGCCGACCCGCGTGACCGGCTGCCGCTGACCCTGTGGGATGCGCGCAGCATCGCCGAAGCGGTGGGCGGCGCCGCTAGCCATGATTTCCAGGTCGCGGGCGTCGAGATGGACAGCCGCGATGTCATCAATGGCGATCTTTTCATTGCCTTGAAAGGGGAGGCGATGGACGGCCACCGTTTCCTCGACAAGGCCTTCGCCAATGGCGCAGCGGGAGCGATCGTCGACCGCGCTGTCGACTGGCCGCACATTCTCGTCGAGGATACCACTGCCGCGCTCGAAGCGCTGGCACGCGCCGCGCGCAGCCGCGTCGAGGCGACGGTTATCGGGGTGACCGGTTCGGTCGGCAAGACCGGGGTCAAGGAAGCGATCTTCGCCAGCCTCGAACGTGCCAGCCGCGGCGCGGCGCATCGGTCGACGCGTAGCTACAACAACCATGTCGGGGTTCCGCTCAGCCTGGCGCGCATGCCCGCGCGCAGCCGGTTCGCCATTTTCGAAATGGGCATGAACCACGCAGGCGAAATCGCGGATCTCACCGCGCAGGTCCGACCGCATGTCGCTGTCATCACGACGATCGCACCCGCGCATATCGAGAACCTCGGCAGCATGGATGCCATTGCTGCGGCCAAGGCGGAAATTTTCGCCGGGCTCGAGCCGGGCGGAACGGCAGTGATCCCCGCCGACAGCGAGCATAGCGCGGCGCTCGAACGCGCCGCCAGGGATGTCGGCGCGCGCGTGGTCAGCTTCGGCCGTGCCCGCTCTGCCGATGTCCGCCTGCTAGACGCGATCCCCAGCGCCAATGGCGGCAGCCTGGTAACCTGCGAATTTCCCGAAGGCCGCCTGTGCTACACCGTGGCCGAACCCGGCGATCATTGGGTGATCAATTCACTTGCGGTGATGGCTGCAGTCCGGGCCGCGGGCGGCGACATGGCCGCTGCCGGACTGGCGCTGGCGGAAATGGGTGGGCTCAAGGGCCGCGGCGCCCGGCACGGCATCGCGGTGCCCGGCGGCAAGGCGCTGCTGATCGACGAAAGCTACAACGCCAATCCCGCCAGCATGCGCGCGACGCTCGCCCAACTGGGGCAGACGCCCTCCGGACGCCGGATCGCCGTACTCGGGTCGATGAAGGAACTGGGCGATTTCGGTCCGCAGTTCCATGCCGCGCTGGCCGAGCCCGTACTGGCGGCCGATGTCGACTACGCCTTGCTCGTCGGCGACGAGATGGCCGCGCTGGCGCAGGAACTGGGGAAACCGCAAAGCCCCGTTCTTGGCAAGCCGTTCGCCTGGGCGCATTGCCAGACCGCCGACGAGGCGATCGGGTTGCTCGAGGACTTCGGCGTAGTCGCGGGCGACGCCGTGCTGGTCAAGGGCTCCAACTCGGTCGGACTTGGCCGGCTCGTGGATCATTTCACCCGCGCCAGCTAGGCGCGACGAGAGGCTCGATTGCTTTATTTGCTCGCCGAATGGTTGAATTTCGAAGGCGTCTTCAACCTCGTGCGGTACCAGACATTCCGCGCCGGCGCGACGCTGATGACCGCGCTGTTCATCGGTCTCGTCATCGGTCCGCGGTTCATCGACATGCTGCGCGTGCGGCAGGGCAAGGGGCAGCCGATCCGCGAGGATGGCCCGCAGAGCCACCTCGCCAAGCGCGGCACGCCGACCATGGGCGGGCTGATGATCCTGATCAGCCTCAGCCTGGCGGTGCTGATCTGGATGGATCTGAGCAATCCGTTCATCTGGGCCTGCCTGGCGGTCACGCTGGGCTTCGGGCTGATCGGGTTTCTCGACGATTACGACAAGGTTTCCAAGGCCAGCCACAAGGGCGTTTCGGGCAAGGTCCGGTTGCTGCTGGAATTTGCGATCGCAGGCGTTGCCAGCTATCTGATCGTCGGCCAGATCAACACTTTCCTCTACGTCCCCTTCGTCAACGATTTCGGGATCGAACTGGGCTATTTCTACTTCGTCTTCGCGGCTTTCGTGATCGTGGGGGCGGGCAATGCGGTCAATCTGACCGATGGGCTCGACGGGCTTGCGACCATGCCGGTGATCATCGCGGCAGGCACCTTTGCGCTGATCGCCTATCTGGTCGGCCGCGTGGACTATTCCGAATATCTCGGCATCCCGCACGTGGCGGGCGCGGGGGAACTGGCGATCTTCTGCGCCGCGATCATGGGCGCGGGGCTCGCCTTTCTGTGGTTCAACGCGCCGCCCGCCGCAGTGTTCATGGGCGACACCGGTTCGCTCGCGCTCGGCGGCGCGCTGGGCGCGATCGCCGTCGCCACGCACCACGAGGTCGTACTGGCAATAGTGGGGGGATTGTTCGTCTTCGAGGCATTGTCGGTCATCATTCAGGTGTTCTGGTTCAAGCGTACGGGGAAAAGGGTCTTCCGCATGGCCCCCATCCACCACCATTTCGAACAGCTCGGCTGGTCGGAGAGCAAGGTCGTGATCCGCTTCTGGATCGTCGCCATCGTGCTCGCACTCATGGGGCTCGCGACGCTCAAGCTACGATGATCACTTCGCCCGCCTGGAAGGACAAGAAATACGCCGTTCTCGGACTGGCGCGGTCCGGCCGGGCAACGGCCGAAGCGCTGCTGGCGGCGGGTGCCGACGTGCTGGTGTGGGACGACCGCGCCGAAGCGCGCGCGGCCTTCGCCGGGCGCTGCGCGGTCGCCGACCCGCTGGAAGCGGACCTTGCCGGCTATGCGGGAATGGTGGTCAGTCCCGGCGTTCCGCTCAACACCCATCCGATCAAGCCGCATGCCGACAGTTCCGGCGTGCCGGTGATCGGCGATATCGAACTTTTCGCGCAGGCGCGCGCCGCGCTGCCGCGGCACAAGGTCGTCGGCATCACCGGTACCAATGGCAAGTCGACCACCACGGCGCTGGTCCATCACATGCTGAAAGAGGCGGGCGTGCCGGCCACCATGGGCGGCAATATCGGCCTGCCGATCCTCGAGCAGGAGCCGCTGCCCGAAGGCGGGGTTTATGTGCTCGAACTGTCGAGCTACCAGATCGACCTGACCCATTCGCTCGCTTGCGACGTGGCGGTGCTGCTCAACATCACGCCCGACCATCTCGACCGCTATGACGGCGATTTCGCCAAATACGCTGCCAGCAAGTCGCGCCTGCTGGCAATGCAGACGCGCGGCCAGAACGCGATCGCCCGGTTCACCGATGCGCGGGTGCTGGGGCAGTTCGCCGAAGGTTCGATCGCAAGCATTCTCGAGGATGTCCTGCAGAACCGGGGAATCGCGCCGGGCGAGCAGGCCGAGTGGCCGTCGCTGCAAGGTCCGCACAACCGCGAAAATGCCGCAGCGGCCATTGAAGCCTGCGATATCCTGGGCATCCCGACCGCGCAGATCCGCGCTGCGCTCAAGAGCTATCCCGGCCTGCCGCACCGCATGGAGCGCGTCGCGGAAATCTCCGGCGTTGCCTATGTCAACGACAGCAAGGGCACCAACACCGCCGCTTCGGCGCCCGCGCTGGCCGCGTTCGAGAACATTCACTGGATCGTCGGCGGGCTCGGCAAGGAGCCGGGACTGGGCGAGTGCGAGGCCGAACTGGGCCGCGTCAAGGCGGCCTATACCATCGGCAGGGCCGGACCCGACTTCGCCGCGCTGCTCGAAGGCCGCGTCCCGGTCGAGCAGTGCGAAACGCTCGACCGCGCGGTGGCCAGTGCCGCTGCGAAGGCCGCGGCGGGCGATACGGTCCTGCTCAGCCCCGCCTGCGCCAGCTTCGACCAATATGCCGACTTCGAGAAGCGCGGCGACCATTTCCGCGCGCTGGTGGAGCGGCTGGCGTGAACACGATGCAGCCCTACGTTCCCGGCAAGCGCCAGCCCGCGCATATGCCCAAGGGCAAGCTGTCGCGCTGGTCCGAGCTCAAGATCTGGTGGCGCGAGATCGACCGCGTGCTGCTGCTGCTCGTGCTGCTGCTGATGAGCTTCGGCACGATCGCGGTGGCTGCCGCCAGCCCTGCCAGCGCCGATCGTCTCTCCACTTCCAGCCAGACGCTCGATCCGCTGTATTTCTTCTACCGCCACCTTGCCTGGCAGGTGCTTGCGCTGGGTACGCTGTTCGGCGTGTCGATGCTGACCCGCGACAGCGCGCGGCGGTTCGGGCTGCTGCTGGCCGCGGGCATGACCGGGCTGCTGTTCCTCGTCCCGCTGGTGGGCGCGGAAATCAACGGCGCGCGGCGGTGGATCAATCTGGGGATGCAGTTCCAGCCGTCGGAATTCCTCAAGCCCGGCTTCGCCATCGCCACGGCCTGGATCCTGTCGTGGCGGGTGCGCGATCCCAACATGCCGGTGGCGGGCATCGCCACCGCCTATGTCGCGCTGATCGCCGCGCTGATGATGATGCAGCCCGATTTCGGCGGCACGATCCTGTTTGCGGGCGTGTGGTTCGTCGCGATGATCCTGTCGGGCATCGACATGAAGCGGATGGGGGCAGTGATCGGCGGCGTGATCGTTGCGCTGACCGCGACCTATTTCCTCTATGACAACGCCCGCCACCGCATCGACAGCTTCATCGGCGGGGGGACCGCCTACGACCAGGTCGATCTGGGGGCACGCACGCTGACGGCGGGCGGCTGGACGGGCGCGGGTTACGGCCTCGGCATCCGCAAGATGAGCCTGCCCGAAGCGCATACCGATTACATCTTCAGCGTCATCGGCGAGGAATT
>PVBE012599309.1_pt1 | contig 20103 bp, 16 predicted proteins | sample 1631181 | NCBI WGS metagenome assembly PVBE01 (sample SAMN08397723, study PRJNA350692) | Marine metagenome, whole genome shotgun sequencing project. | isolation source: water | place: Pacific Ocean | collected 2012-04 | reverse complement strand
TGTAGCGCGGGGGCTCGTCCCCCGCGTCCGGGCCAGGCGGGGGACAGGCTTGTGGCTCACCGCGGAGCCTTTGCAAAAGGCGAGCACCACAAGCCCCCGCCCTACATCAATCAACGCAACTGAACGCCGCTGTAGTTCGCCAGGGATGGCGCCAACTATAACAACATTGTCAATGGAGTGTGCCCGCTCAGGACGAGCGAACGAACATCATCACCAGGGGCAGCAGGATCATGGAGAGCACCGCGCCGATCCAGAGCGTGCCGAGCACGGTGCTGATGATGCCGCAGATGCGGCCCACGCGGGTGAAGAAGAAGCCCTCGCGGTCCATCTGGCCGGCTGCCATCTTCTTCAGGTCGGCGCTGCCCATGACCCAGGCCGCCACGCCGAAGAAGGGGATGAAGGACATGACGCCGATGGCGCCGAGCACCAGCACGGTGATGCCGCGGTGGGCCTCGACGCCGGGAGGCAAGGGCGCCTTGACCATCTGCGGAGGGCCAGGCGGGTGGCCCTGAGGAGGGTGGCCCTGGGGAGCACCATGAGGGTAGTGGTAACCAGGGGCCTGTCCGGGCGGCGGAACAGGACCGGGTTGCGGGTAAGGACGCTGAGGTGGCGGCGGCTGCATGGTCGGCTCCCGATCGATGCTACGGGTTGAGGTTGATCATTTCTCCCTGGACGTTGACGTCATCGCTGGCCCGCAGGTCCACGTCGCCGCGGGTGGCCTCCAGGCAGATCTGCTCTGCCTTGATGCGCAGCTCGCCCGGCAGCTCCAGGTCCAGGTCGGGATCCAGCAGGCGCACAACCGGGCCGCCCTCGCGCTGAAAGACCTCCAGCAGCTGCTGGCCGTCCTCGCCGAGCACGCGCACGCTCTCGTCCTCCCGCAGGTCCACCGACGGGCCGGCCAGGCGCGGCGCCTCCGGCCGCATGGCGAAGCCGTCCACCACGCCGGCCACGATGGGCTCGGGCCAGTTATCCGGCAACTGCAGCATCACCCGGTCACGCTCTCGCACCGTCACACCGAGCAGGCAGGCCAGCCACTTCTCCTGCACCTCTCCGCCCTTGTGGGGCTCGGTCCAGCGCACCCTTACCCGGCCCAGCAGCGTGGGGTGCGCGTCGTCCACGCACTCGCCCACCAGGCAAGCGGGGGCTGGCAGCGGCGGCGCGGCCACCATCGACTCCAGCAGGGGGGTATTGTCCTCGGTGGTTTCGACAGGTCTCTGCTTGTCACGCTTCATCGCTCTCTCCTGTCCTTCTTGCGCCGCCTGCGCCGGCGCTTGCGGCTCTTCTGTCCGGCCTGAGCCTGGGTGGCAGCCAAGCGCTCTCGCACGGGCGTGGGGGTCTCGTAATCAACAGGCGCGTCGCCGTCCACCGTCAACGAAACAGGGATCTTGCCGTGGACGCCGGGGATCAACGGCCGGGTCAGCGGTCGGTCCGCGGCGTAGGTCATGGTCAGCCGCTCCTCGGCCGGTCGGATGACCACGCTATGCAGCCGTGGTTGTACGGCCTGGCGGTCTCCCTCCACGGTGATCTCCAGCCGCGGTGGCGCGGGCAGTGAAAACGATACCTCGGAGCGGTCCGGGTGCATGCCCTTGATGGAGATCGGAGTGTTCGGCTGTAGATCCGTAAAGACCATACCGTGGGACGCGCCCTGACAGAACGAGGGGTGCGGGCCACGCTCCAGGCCGTGCTGTTCCATTTGCGACCGGTAGCCCTCCATCAGGTAGCCCCGCCGCACCTCGGGCAGTGACGCGTCCTCGGGTCCCGGGTACCAGGCGTCTGCCGCGGCGGCGAAGAGCACCTTGCGCGGGAAGGTCTCGGGGTGCACCCAGTCCAGGCACCAGGGCAGCGGCTGCATGTACCAGCGCCGCGCGTCGCCCACCACCAGCCGCTCGGCCGTGAGCAGATCATCCGGATCTTCGAGCTGCGGCATGAGCACGTCATCAATGGGCTCGGGGTCCACCAGGTAACCGTAGCCCGCCGCGTTGCGCGGGTAGAGCCCGGGCAGGTCCACGTCGAGCATCAGCCGGGTCATGGGATCGTCCAGGTCCTCGGGGACGACCCTGGCGTCCACGCCACCGTAGGCATGATCCCAGGTCATGGGCACGGCTTCGAACGGCTCCGGCGCCCCGATGACGGGCCGGCCGTCGCCGCCCCAGGTGACAGCCCGTGGACCGAACACCGCCACCCGCTTCTGCGAGGCGCCCACCTGGGCCACGACCTCCATCTGGCGCACCCCCGAAGTCTGGGCGAAGGCGCTGCCCCGCACCACGACGTCCGTGGCCTCCTTGAACCAAAAAAAGTCGGTGCCAGCCACGATGCGCGGCTGCAGGTTGGGGTCGCGCAGATCGTGTAACAACGGCTCGGGCTCTGCCGCGCGGCATCCGCCGCCGGCCAGGTCGTAGGTCTGCTTGACCCAGGCGTGGGCCCGCCCCGGCTCACCGGGGTTGGGCATCACGTCGATCTCGGCGTCGTAGGTGTCGCGGGCAGGCGTCCTCTCGTCGGTCTCCATGATGATCATTTCCCCTTGTCGGGTAGCTCGGTCCCCCAGTTGGCGCCACCATCCTCCGAATCCCGATTCCACCCCAGCACGTTGCCGCCGTACTTGATCTTCCAGCCCTCCTTCTTGTCTTTCCTGACCTCCAGTTCAACGCCTAGATAAGGGATGCCGATGCTGACATCGTACTTCGGCTCACCTGTGATACGACGTGGTTGGCTGCCGATGACAGCCTCTATGGACTTTTGGGCAAACCACTTGTTCGCTTCCTCTGGCTTGAGGAGCAGACCAGCGTGCTCTTTCAGTATCTCGAAGACCACGTGCCTTAGCAGTTGTTTCGTGGTTCTTTGGGCAGGATTCAATGCGACGCTGCCACCGCCAGAAAGCGCGGCGAACGCTGAATCGATCAAAATAGAGAGATAGATGGAAAGTGCGCCCTGAATGATATCCATCAGACCCATGCCCACCGTGACTGTGTTGCTGCCGTTGGTGATGGGCGCGGTCAGAGGCAGGGAGACCGGGTTGCCGCATGAGAGCATCGGCATCAGCGTGCCGAGGTTCGCGCACGCCACAGCTTTTTTGTTCGCCTTCACCGTGGAGGCCATGAAGGTGGTCTTGCGGCTGGAGAGGGGCCACATGATGTAGTAGTAGGCGTTGGTCGGTATGGGGATGCACGGCGGGACGATGAGCAGGTCGGGGATCAGCACCCCGCAGTCGTGCCCGGCCTGAACCACGGTCTTTTTCTGGTGCGTTACCGTGGTCGTCAGCTTGTTCTTGTTCATGGCGAAGCCCGGCGGCCACTTCATGTTGACCACCATCTCCATGGCCGGAGCAGGGATCGGTACCGGGATCACCGGCGGGAGCCAGAAGTTGTGGGAGCCCAGCCCCATGGACAGGTCACTCTCGGTGTTGACAGGCACTCGCACCTTCATCGGGTCCCTCCTACAGGGCTGCTGGCGTCAAAATGCAGGCGCATGGAGCGTTCCTGCCCTTTTTGCCAATAGAGCTTGAAGCGGTGCCTCAAAACCATATAGAAGCGCTGCTCATCGGGGAGCAGCACCAGCACCTGGGGAGCGAGCCGCACCGTGCCCTGCTCCTCTCCCACCACGTAGTCCGCGCAGACGTCTGGCTCGGGCAACGTGAGCGCCACCCGGCCGCCCGGCGTCAAACCATCCATTTCGACCTGTGTGTCTGCGGCCGGGGGAGCGACGACCCAGCTGGGAGCGGCCCGCCAAAAAGCGCTGTCTGCGACCTCGAAGGTGGTGGGCAGCTCTGGCATCTCGTAGGCCGGATCGGCGAACCCCTCCGGCGAGGTCGGCCCCGGCAGCTGCGTCGCGATGCAGCGCCTGGCGTGCATGGCGGACGTCACCGGCACCGTGGCCCAGCACGCTGGCTCCGGATCATCCGCCCAACCGCGTACCGCAGTCGCCGGGCTCTCCACGTTGGGCAGCCGGCGCTGACCAGTAATGCGCGGGTATCCGTCCGGACATTGCATGGCCTGCTTCAACGCGTCCGGGTCCGGCAGGGGATCCCAGCCGCTGCCCGCCGGGTTCCCCAGGTGCTGCGTGTCAACGATGGTGTGGGGGTCCAGCTGCACCTCGGCGCTGCCGCCGAAGGCACGGGCCCAGGTCAACGGCATGCGGATAAACGGCACCGGCGCCGATGGACCGAGCACGCCGCGCTCCCCCTGCCACGTGCGGTCTCCTGTGACCAGCAGCCTCTGCGTCTCGGCGCCCACCGTAAGCGACACGGTCATCTGCTCCACGGCCCGCCCGCCTGGCGCGTGTGCCGAGCCGAGGCAGATCACCTCGAACACGTCGTCGCGGCGGGGCAGGTCGTCCCGGGGCAGCAGGCCCAGCTTGGTCTCCTCGTCGTCTGCCAGCAGGGAAAACGGCGCCTCGGTCTCCGGGGTCACCCGCCCGGCGGCGTCGAAGCGGTAGGTCACCTTGGCCGTGAGCGTCCCCTCTCGCAGGTCGGGCTCGTCCGTCTCGGTGACGAGCAGCCTGGCCGGCGCCGGGGTCTTGTTGACGAGGTCCATGGCTAGTTGAGGTCCACGCTGAGCCCCTCCACCTTCACCGCCTTACCGCCCGCCGCCTTGATCTTTATGCCGGACGCGCCGATCTCGATGCTGCCCCCGGCCCCCTTGAGCTCGATGGTGCCGTCGTTTTTCATCTCCATGCAGCTCTTGCCGCAGGTAATCGTGAGCTCGCCCTTGCGGACCTTCACCCGACCGTCGCCCTCCTGCACGTCGATGATCAGGTTCCCCTGCTCGAGGTTAGTGCGCTTGTTCCCCTTGCGGACCGTGGTCTTGTGCTCCTCCTTGACGTCCACGCGGCGCATGCCTTCCTTGACGATGAGGTACGAGCTGCCCTTGTTGACGAAGGTCTTTTCGTTGCCCGTTTTGACGGTCTTCTCCGCGTTCTTGTGGATGAAGACGCGCTGCCGCCCCTTCATGATGTTCTTGGTCTCGTCCCCCTCGGTGACCACCACGCTGCGGTCATCCTTGACGATGTCGGATGAGGTCAGCTCGACGAAGGTGTCCTGGTGGCCCTTGAGCACGTGCACGCTGCGGTCCCCCTTTTTGACCGTGATGACCTCCTTGTTGGCCACCGTGCGCGTATGATTGTGCCCCACCACCTCGTCCATGTTGACCTGGGCGTGGACATAGATCTGCTCGGCGCCCTTTTTGTCCTCGAAGCGGATCTCGTTGGAGCGGCGGCCCTTGGCGTCCGGCGAGGAGTTGGACTTGATGGTGCTGCGCGTCTTGTGCTTCGGCAGGTCGTAGGGCGTTGGATGCTCGGCGTGGTACACGCTGCCGGTGATCAGCGGGCGGTCGGGGTCGCCGTTTTCGAAGCTCACCAGCACCTCGTGCCCCACCCGCGGCAGGAACATCGCCCCCCAGCCCTTTCCGGCCCATGGCTGGGCGACGCGGATCCAGCAGGAGCAATCGGCGATGCTCTCTCCCTTCTTTTCCTTGGCGTGGGCCCGCCTGTCCCAGCGGAACCTGACCTTCACCCGACCGAAGTGGTCCGTGTAGATCTCCTCGTTCTTCGGCCCCACCACCACCGCGGTCTGCACGCCGGGGATGGCCGGCCGCGGCGGTCGGTGCGGCGGCCGAAAGGGGAGCCGCCGTGGAAGACAGCCGAAGACGTTGTGGTAGGTGCAGTGGCTCTCGCCAGGGACTCGATCGCCGCCGAGGTTCTCACCAGCGGTGGCGTGGTGCTCCACGGTGGTGAGCATCATGTCCGTGTTGTCGAACACGTCCCCGGCGTCCATGGCGAAGAGGCTGAAGTAGTGACCGGGGATAAAGCGCAGGCACGTACTCTCACCCACCCCCTGCAAGGCCCCTGTGCGTTGCTGCTCCAGGCGCCGCTGCGTGGTGCCCTTGATCACCGAGACATAGTCCGCGACCTTGCTCTTGTCGCCGGGCTCCTGCGTCGGGTGGATCCCCGGGTACTCGTAGTGCTCGAGCCTCTTGTCCAGGGGGATGTACTCCTTCAGGTCGCCCTCTGCCTTGGCCACGCGGGTGGACTCCACCTTCACGGTCTGCTGCTGGAAGAAGTAGTCATCCAGGTGCGCCTGGCCCGGGCAGACCTCCGAGGAGAGGCTCAGCTGGTAGATGCTCTCCCGCTCCGCGGTCTGCCCGGTGATGGGCTGGAAGACCACCGGGCGTGGCGGCGTGGCGCCGGCCCCCTGGGCCTCGTCAGCCGCGGATCCCGGGGAGATGGGCCAGGGCAGATTGGAGCGGCTGGTCATCACCAGCGCCGCGCCGGACTTTTCGTGATTGAAGAAGTAGTAGTACCCCTCCTCGTCCAGCAGCCGCTCCACGAACTGCCAGTCCGACTCCTGGTACTGCACGCAGTAGTCCCGCGCGGGGGGCGGCTGCCGCCGGGAGAACAGGTGGTTCTTCTCCGTGGCGTAGCCCAACTTCTTTAGCGACAGCACCTCGTCCACCACCTGCTCCATGTGCTTGTCCTGGAAGATGCGGCTGTCGGTGCGTTGCAGCAGGGGCGCCACCTCGGGCACCAGCATGACGCGGTAGAGGCAGCCCTTGCCGTCGCGGGCGCGCTCCAGGCGCTGGAACCGCCCCACGATGCCGTGGACGCGGCGGGTGAACACGCCGTCGTCGTCGCCCGGGCGCTTCATGGTGAGGGTGGCCTTCTTGCCCACCACCTTGGCGAAGGGCACCTCGGCGGCGGCGGCGAGGGTCAGCTCGAAGCGGAACAGCTGGCTGATACCCTCGGTGCCGGTCATCTGTTGCAGGTGGAAGGTGGTGTCCAGGTCGGACACCACGAAGGTGATCTTCACCAGGTCCATCTGTTCGGCCATGATCGCTCTCCTGCTCTGTTCGGGAGGGTTATCGGACGCGAGCCCCAAAAGGTTGCGTCTTTTGCCCAACTTTTTTCGACTACCGTCTTTTTTTCTGCTTCTGCGCCCCTTCGGACCTCAGCAGGAGGATCACGGGCGGGATGCCACCCGTGGTGAAGCGCAGCCGCTGCGGCGACGGTGCCCCCTCCTTGAAGACCAACTTCACCTCCACGGCCCGCTCCCCGGCGGACCGGTGGCTCCAAAAGTCCGGCGGCGCAAAGCTGCCCCCACGGCGCAGGGCGAAGAGCGCCCCGGGCTGTTTGGGTGCCTCGCGCGCGTGGCCCAGCCTGACCGAGACCTCCAGCGGCCCTTCCCCGCCTTTACCCCGGGGCAACAGCTCCAGGCGCCAGGGCCCCACGGTCAGTGGGGCAGCGCCGGCTCGCAGCTCGAGCACCCGCGGCGCAGGCGCCGGCGCCCACAGATAGCTCACGGCGCCGCCCGCCCCCAGCCCGAGCACACAGACCGCCGCCACCAGGGCCACCAGGCGAGGCCATGCCGCGCGCGGGGCGGCCCGGGTCTCGGTGCGACGGGAGACGTCGGTGGCTGCCTCCGCCAGGCCGGGGCCGGGCGCCTGCTCCACCCTGCCCTCCTCGGGCGACCAGTGGAAGATCTGGGTCTGGCTCGCGTTGTCCACCACGAAGGCGTCCTCGGCGGACCAAAAGAGCGTGCACTCGCGCGCGGGCTCCTGCCCGGCGAGGGTGCGCTGTAGGTCCTTCTGTTGCAGGAGCTGCATCAGCTCCGAGCAGTGCAGAAACTCGGTGCCGTCGTACTCCCCCTCGGCAACGGGGGCGGCCATGACCTCGGTCTTGCGGTCCGCCGCGGACGCGTCGGCCGAGCCCGGTCCCGCCGCCGGCTGCGGACCCGTGGGGAGGATGGCGGTGGCCCACTGGGGCTGCGGATCGGCGGGCATGGGCCCTGTCTGCGGCGGCACAAGCGCCATGGGCGGCGGCAGGTCGGCCGCGGCCGGGGCCTGCGAAGGCTCCGCTGGCGCCGCCTCCACGGCCCGAGCCCGTGCGCCGAGCTCCAGCTGGCGGGCGGCCATGACCCGGGGCGTGACCTGGGAGACCAGCCTGGCCAGGGCGACGCGGGCGGTGGCCACCTCGGGCAGCCGCAGCAGTGGCTCGAAGGCGGCCAGCATCTCGCGGGCCGTGGAGAAGCGCTCCCCCGGGTCCGGCGACAGGGCTCGCCCCACCACCTCGCACAGCTCCCGGGGCAGGCCCGTCACCTGCTCGTCGAGGGGCACGATGTCGGCCTCGCAGATCACGTCGTCCAGCTCGTTGGGATCCTCCAGCTCGTCGGCGTCGTAGGCCGGCGCGCCGGCCAGGGCCTCGTGGAGCAGCAGGCCGACGCTGAACAGGTCGGTGCGGTGGTCCACGGCGTCCCCCGTGGCCTGCTCGGGGCTGCGGTAGAGGGCGGCCCGCGCGCGGCGCGTGCTCCCCGGGGCGCTGATCATCAGCGACGTGATGAAGTCCGCGATCTTGACCTCGCCGGTCTGCGACAGCAGCACGTTGCCCGGGTGCAGGTTGCCGTGCACCACCGGCAGCGCCCGCCCCTGGGGGTCGCGCAGCGAGTGGAAGCAGTCCAGGCCCGAGAGCAACCCGCGGGCCACGTGCAGGGCCAGGCCCACTGACAGCCGTGAGCCGTCCCCCGCCATGCTGGCCAGCAGGTTGCCCAGGTCCACGCCGTCCACCAGCTCCATGGCCACCACCATCACCTCGTCCACGGTGCGTAGCTCCAGGGTGCGCACCACCGCCTCGTGCCGGCAGGCCAGGGCCGGCCCCATGGCGCGGGTCAGGTGCTCGAAGACCGCCGGATCGTCGCCCGCGCCGAGGTAGACCTTGAGCGCCACGTCCTGAGAGGTGCCGTCGGCGAGGCTGGCGCGGGCATGGTACACCTCCGCCCCTCCCTCCGAAGCCAGACACTGCACCAGGTGATAGGGGCCGAGTGACATCCCCGCCTGTGGAGAGACCCCCAGCATGAGCGGACTATACAGATAATAGTCGAAAAAATCCTGCCCTACCCTGCAACTTCTCCGCGCCTCCGTTCGATAACCCCGGCAACAACAAGGAGGTACCCATGAGCGTGCTTGCACAACACATCCGCATCAGGCTGCGGGACGACCGCGTCATGGCCCCCACCCCGGAGGAACGCCGATTGCTGGCCCGCGTGGTCTTGCACCAGGCCCGGCACGAGAATCTCCTGACGTTCGGCCTGGCCGACACACATCTGCACATGGAGAATGTCTGCTCCTGGGAAGCGGCCGGACAGCGGGGCCGCCGCGTGGAGTTGAGCCTGCGGTACCGGCTGCGGTTGCCCGTGGGCTTTGTCAGCGTCTATCGAGAACCCATCCGCGACGGACGCCACCTGGTTAACGCGTTCAACTATATCCTCAAGCAGAGCAGCCACCATGGCTTGCGCTGGGATCCCCTTCACGAGGCCAGCAACCTGCCAGACCTGCTCGGGATGCGGCCGCTGGGCCAGTATACGGCCGCCAACGTCCGCAAGCACCTGCCGCGGGTGACACGGCAGAGCCTGTTGAGCCGACTGGGTGTTGACGCACTCGAGCCACACGATGGCCCGGTAGAGCGTATCCCCGAGGCGGTGATCGCCGCCGCCGGGCTCGCCGACCTGCGAGGGTCACAGCCGGAGAAGGTGGGGGCGCGGCGGGCGGTGGTGCACCTGGTGGGTGACCGCATGAAGGTCGGAGAGCTGGCCGAGGTGTTATGTGTCAGCCGGCGGACGGTGTTCCGGTTGAGGCGGCAGCCTGTGGACGCGTCGTTGATCGAGGCCGCGAGGTTGCAGTTCGGGCTGATGCAGAAGCTGCAGCAACCAGAATCCACTGCGTTCCTGGCCAGCTGAGCCCAGGTTGCCGAAACTCGGGGGGATAAAATATCCCTGGTAGGTTGTGGCGCAGTTGTGGCGTTCAACCTGCCACCACTTTGGAGAGATGGTCCATCCCTTCGCTCTTTTGGCGCGCAGGTGTCCATGAGCGTGACAAAACTCGGAGGAGACATTTCATCCCACAGGCATGTTGTCACTATTGCGCAGGGAGAGGTGACGCTTCCCGGGAGGGACGGGCCATCTCCGTGCATATTTGGCGGCCCCCGCACGCGTGTAGTGACACAGGCTGGCTGCTCAGCCCAGGCGTTCGCGCAGGTGGCCAGCCATCTGCGCCATGGCCAGGCCCCGGTGGCTGATGCGGTTTTTCTGCTCGGCCGGCAGCTCGGCGAAGGTCTGGTCCAGCTCCTCGACGTAGAACACCGGGTCGTAGCCGAAGCCGCCGGTGCCCTGCACGCTCTCGAGGATGCGCCCCTCGCACGCCCCCTCGAACAGCGCCACGTTTTGCGGGTCGTCCGGGTGGACGAAGGCCATGGCGCAGCGGAAGCGAGCGGTGCGGCGCTCGGTCGGCACACCCTCGAGGTTTTCGAGCAGCAGGACGGTGCGGTCCATGTCCGAGGCGTCATCGCCGGCGTAGCGCGCGGAGTGCACGCCGGGCGCGCCGTCCAGGGCGTCCACCTCGAGGCCGCTGTCGTCGGCCAGGGCGGGCAGCCCGGTGGCCTCCATGATCTCCACCGCCTTCTTGGTGGCGTTGCCGGCGAAGGTGTCCCGGTCCTCCACCACCTCAGGCGCCCCGGGGAAGTCGTCCAGGAGCAACAGCTCCAGCCCCTCGGCCGGCAATAGCTGGCGCAGCTCCTTGACCTTTCCGCGGTTGCGGGTGGCGCAGACGAGCTTCATTTCATCCTTGCTCTATGGCGCGGGTCTGGGCCTCGCACAGCTGCTGGACGCCGGCCCAGCCGAGGTCGCACAGCTCCAGCAGCTGAGACCGCTCGAAGGGCTCGCCCTCGGCCGTCCCCTGGACCTCCACGAAGCGGCCGCCGGCCGTCATCACCAGGTTGAGGTCAACCTCGGCCCTGGAGTCCTCCTCGTAGGGCAGATCCAGCAGCAGGGCGCCGTCCACGATGCCCACGCTCACCGCCGCCACCGGCTCGATCACGGGGTCCTCCTCCAGCAGCCCCTCGGCGCGCAGCTTGCGCAGCGCCAGCGCCAGCGCCACGTAGCCCCCGGTGATGGAGGCCACGCGCGTGCCGCCGTCGGCCTGGATCACGTCGCAGTCCACGGTGATGGTGCGCGGCCCCATGCGGTCCATGTCCACCGCCGCCCGCAGCGAGCGCCCGATGAGGCGCTGGATCTCGGTCTCCCGACCGCCGCGCCGCCGCGCCTTGCGCGTGTTGGTGGAGGCGGGGAGCATATTGTACTCGCCGGTGATCCACCCGCCGCCGCTGCTCAGGCGGAAGGGCGGGACCTTCTCCTCCACGGAGGCCGCGCAGAGGACACGCGTGTTCCCCCAGTCGATCATGACCGATCCCGCGGCGTGCATCAGGTACCCGGGGCTCATCTTCAACGGGCGGAGTTCGTCCGCCGATCTGCCGTCTTTTCGCATGGCGGACAGCTACGCGATCCTGGGGCAAAAGTCAACGCGCCCCGGCGGCGCGCCGGCAGCGGGCTACTTCTTTCTGGCCGCCCGGCGCCGCCTTTTTCTGACGCGAGGCCGCACGCGCGTGCGCCGCGGCGGCGGCGAGAGGTGCTCGACGATGGCCTGGGCCAGGGCCAGGGAGATGGCCTTCTGAACCTTGAGCGTGTTCAGCTCCGGGCCCTCCTTGCGGTGGTCGATGAACCCCACCTCCACCAGCACGCCGGGCATGCTCAGCCCCATGAGCACGTCGAACGAGGCCTGTCGGATCCCGCGGTTGAGGGCCTTGCCCCGGGCGCGGGTCAGCGCCTTCTGGACGCTGGCCGCCAGCCGCACGGAGGCGGTGTGGGCGCCCACATGGCGGAGGTTTGACATGATGGAGCTCACCGTGGGCCCCCGCCCACCCGGCGCGGGCTTGCGCGCCTGGGTCCGCACCTTGCGCGCATCGTTCTCCTTCATCGCCACCCGGGCGGCCTCCTTGTCCGACGCCTGCCGGCTGAGGATGAACGTGCCGAACCCCTTTTGAATGTGGGTCTCGCACGCGTTGAGGTGGATGCTGACGAACACGGCCGCCTTGGCCGCGTTGGCCATGCGCACCCGCTGGGTCAGGGTGAGGTACCGGTCACGAGTGCGCGTGAGCACCACCTTCACCGAGGGCATCATGCGGCGCAGGTAGGTCGCGGTGAGGTTGGCGTAGGCCAGGGCCAGCTTCTTTTCGTAGACGTCGACGGTCTGCCCGCGGGCGCCCAGGTTGGTGCCGCCGTGGCCGGGATCCAGCACCACGACCCTGGGCGCCGCCAGGACGCCTGCCGGGGGGAGGCAAAGCGCCAGGACAAGTATTATATGTCGGAGGGTCATCCGTCGTTGCCCGTTTCTTCGATCTCTATATTATCGCTTCAATGGGATCCATCGTCCACAGATTGCCCCTGACGCTGCTGCTGGTCATCTGCGCCCTGGCGCACTTGATCATCCGGCGCCTGGCCGTGCCCGTGATGCACGCCACGCCGGCGCGGTACGGCACCGCCTACAAGGTGGTGGGCATCAGCGGACAGTACTTCTTTTACCTAGCAGGTCTGCTGGCGCTGGCCATCTTCGTCTGGGCCTCCATGGTGGTGATCCGGGATCGCGGCCTGCTGAAGATCCCCCAGCGCATGCTCTTCACCCTGCTGGCTGCGCTCTTCATTCCCCTGGCGGCCATGGGCGTCACCGTGGACGTGCCGAGCGTCGTGGCGCCACACATCAGCGTGGTCTACGGCCTGTTTCTGCTCTCCTTCGTGGTGAGCATCATCAGCCAGCCGGCCCCGCTGGGCGCCAAGCTGGGTGTGCTCTATCTGGCGGCGCCGCTGATGCTGCGGTGCTACTGGCGCCTGACGCTCTATTTTCCATCGTTGACCATGCCCCGGCTGCACGACAACTTCCCCACCCTGGTCTTTCAGGCCAGCGAGCACCTGCTGGTGGTGGGGGCATATGCCATCTTCCTCTTCTTCGTTCCCCTGCGGCGGCGGGCGGACATGCTGCGGCCCGTGCCTCTGGCGGTGGCCGTGACCGTCACTGCCGGGGTGGCCATCTTCACGCGGCAGAACTACGACCTGGCCCGGCAGCTGGTGGACCTGGGGCTCGGGCTCGTGCTGCCCGAGGCGGGCGGCGGCCTGTGGAAGCACGGCTCGCTGCTCTACCTGCTCCACCTGGGCGGCCTCTTCTTCGCGGTGCTCACGGTCTGCACCCTGGCCAGCGGCGACCGGCGGCAGAAGGGGACGATGTTCGGGCTGGTGCTGCTGGGCCTGGCCGGGTTCCACGTGCAGCTGCCGACACAGCCGCTGATGTATCAGTTCCTGCTCACGCTGGTGGGCATGATGCTCATCGTGCGTAGCGCCCTGCCCGAGGGCGAGGCGGCGCCGGGTGAGCCCTCCTCGACGCCCACGCTCAAGGACTGGAACGGCTACCTCCAGCACCTGGCGCGTGCCTGCTCGTCGCCGCCGGAGTCCGGCGAGTCGGTGCTGCTGCAGACCGGCTTGCAGCACGTGGGGCACGTGCGCGGCGAGGTGGGCGGCCAGGCCTACTCGGTGCGCCTGCTGCAATCCGACGGCGCCCTGCAGCAGTTCGAGGTCAACGTGGGCGCGTCGGTCAAGGAGCCGGCGCCCGTGTCCCTGCAGCGCACACGGGGCGTGCGCGGCGGCCGCGTGCGTGGCAAGGGGTTCGGCGACAAGGTGCGCACCGGTGACCAGGCCTTCGACCGGCAGTTCGCGCTGCGGGACAGCACCGACGGGCTGGCGCAGGTGCTGGCCGATGACGACCTGCGCGACCGGGTCGAGCAGCGGATCCATGGCTGGCTCGGCGTATGGCCCGGAGAGGGGCTGCGCTACGAGGCGGCGCCGGGGGCGGACGGCTGGCCGGTGCCCGTGGCCGAGGTGGCGTTTTCGCCCGCCAGCGCGGACACCGCCGATATCGAGGAGCTCGTTGCGCTGCTAACAGAGTTGATCCGACGGCTCGAGGACTGAACGCGCACCCTCAGGGTCTGACCGTGAAGCGGGCCAGGTGCAGAACGCCGCTGTCCCACGGCCGGCGGGTGCTGTAGAGCAACACCAGATCCGAAGACGACCTGGCCAGGCGCGCGGCCAACAGGCGGCCGGGCTCGTAGGCCAGGGGCAGGGTGTGGCTGGCCAGGCGCTGGCCTGCCTCGTCCAGCAGCACCAGCACGAGGCGCCCGCCCCGGTAGCCCGCCCGGTTGAGCAGCACCATGTAGCGGCTGCCGTCCCACAGCAGGTCCTCGACGTGTACGGTCCCCCGCTGCTCGGTGTCCAGGCGCAGGGGCTTGGCGAGGACCTTGCCCGCGGGCGAGATCACCTGAGCCATGGGCACGGGGTAGGTCACCGTGCCCGGGCCGAGGTCGGGATCGGGCACGCCCCAGTCCACCGCTGACGGGGCCAACGCCTGGTGGTAGAAGGTCAGCAGGTGGGAGCGACCGCTGGTGGCCAGGTTGCAGGGGCCCATGGTCACACGGTCCGGGCTGGAGAGCTTCACCGCCGGCGCGGCCTTGCCGCCCGTAAAACGGCGCAGCGACACCGCCCCGCCGGGATCCGCGGTGCAGAGGGCCAGGTTGCCCTGGCCGGCCACGGCGCCGCCCACGCCGGTGCCCGCGGGCAGCTTGTCGGCCAGCGAGCTCGTGCCGGTGACGCCGGCCGTGGTCCGCGACACGCCGGTCAGGCTCAGGGCCAGGGCGCCGCTCTTTTGCTGTGTCCAGAGCACCTGGTGGGCCTTGCCGTCGTGGACGCCCCGGGCCAGGCCGGTGGTGGCGACCACCTTGATCATGGCCTTGGTCTGGAAGCGCCCCTGGCGGTCCGTTAGGGCGAGGTAAGTGCCGGCCGCGGTGACGCCGTCGCCGGCCCAGCGCGCGGTGAGGCCCAGGCCCGCGCCGTCCCAGCGGGCAGCGTGGACCAGCAGCGGCGCCGTGGATCCTGCCGTCGCCGCAGGCCAGGCAGCCCGTCGCACCACGCGGCCCTGGTCGTCCAGCAGGTAGAGGGCCCGTTGGGTCAGCGCGAAGAGGCGGCCGGGTGAGGCCAGCACCAGGTGGGCCGGCACCTCTCCCTCCTGGCCGAAGGAGCGATCCATGGCCAGGGTCACATGGCCGCCGCCGTCAGCGCCGGCCCCGGCGTCGGGCGTCGGCGTGGGCCCCGCCTCGGACACCGTGTCCGGCTGGGGCCGACATCCGGACGCCAGCAGCGCCAGCACCACCAACTGCCAACCAAGTTGACACTTCCACCGCCGGATCTCCGGTATCCGGACGCCAGCCGCCCATCTGAGAGTAGGTGTCACCCATTTGGTGACAAACGGCTGGCACCTGTTCATGGCGCATCCCAGGTGGGCAGGGCGCAGCGAAGATCGGGCCGGGAGGTGACCGTGGTGGCCCCCTTGCCACAGGAGCGGGTCATGTCCTTGCAGCGCTCCCGGCAGTCCCAGTGCAGGCTGGGGCAGAGGCCGTCCCGCAGGGTCGGGCGGTCGTCGTGGTCTCGGAAGTGGACGGCCTTGTCCGGGATGCCGTCGGCGTGGGGGATGTGGCGCACCTTGAGCGGGAAGCGGTCGGCCTGGGCGATGAAGGCCGCCAGGCGGCGCCCCTGGCGCAGGGCCAGCGCCGGGCCGCTGCCGGTGATGGCGTCGGTGTAGCCAAAGGCCTCGTAGTGATGCCACCGCCCCAGGGTGAAGGCCGCGGAGGTCTTGTCCAGGCGCCCCCATGTCCACAGGTGACGGGTGCGGGTGCCGCGGTTCCACCAGATGGAGAGGTAGCCCCGCCCGTCGGACAGGGGCTGCCCCTTGCCGTCGAGGTGGGGCACGAAGGCCATGGCCGGCCGGGACCAGGGCACGTGCTCGAGGCTCGGCACACCGTCGGCGAAGTGCAGGCCGTTTAGCTCCTCGTCCTCCAGGGCCAGGGGCAGGCCGGCCGAGGACTGCCGGTAGAGGTGGAGGCGGCCCACGGGCCCGGTGCCCACGGGCGGCTCGGGATCGCCGCTGACCAGGTAGACCAACCCCCGGGGCCCCACGGCCAGGGCCGGCGTCACCGTGGAGCGCAGGGGCGCGCCCTCGGCGGTGACCCGGCTGAACGTGCCCGACCAGCCGGCGGGGCCCAGGAGTGTCTGGTAGACCAGGTCGCCTCCGGCGGCGCTGGCGTCGCGCACCACCAGCAGCACGTCCGTACCCACGCGGATCAGGCTGGCGTCCCGAGCCCGCAGCCCGGCTGGCTGGCCCGGCACCTTCTTCCAGGCGGGCGCCGCGCCGCCGTCGCGCAGCACTATCTGACGCAGCGGGTCGGCGCCGTCGACGCAGGCCACCACGTGGATCCGCTGGCCGCCGCCGTCGCTGACAGCCACCGCCGCGGGTTGCGCGTCGGCCCGCAGGACCGGGTCGCCCAGCTTCTGCCACTTGCTCCAGCCCTTGTGCCCCTTGAAGGTGTAGCTCACCTGCAGCTGGGCCTTGCCGCCGCTGCTGGACGGGGCGAACACGTGCACCGCCGGCGCGCTGCCGCCCGCGCGCTTCATCTCGGCGGCCGCCACCCCGCCCGAGACCTGCAGCCCGTCGATGTTCTCCGAGTCCAGGGCGTTGCCGTGGATGTTTTCGCAGATCCAGCCGTAGTTCGGCATGGGCGACAAATACGCCCGCACCGACGGGTCCAGCCGACCGTCGCGGTTGAAGTCCACCTTGCAGCCCTTGCCGGGCGAGGCACAGTCGTACAGATCGTAGAAGAAGGGCCGCGTGGCCAGCCAGCCCACGTCCGCGTCCTTGCCGCCGAAGGGCGTGGTCTCGTTCATATCCAGGGGGTTGAGGTCGCCCTTGCCCTTGAGCGATCCGTCGGAGAAGGTCACCTCGCGCCCGCCGTAGTAGCGGTCGGAGTAGGCGTAGTTCATCAGGCTGCGGTAGTTGGGCTTGCAGTTGCCGCCGCCGGTCTCCAGGGTGCCGTAGTGCCGGGCCAGGCCGAGGTTGTGGCCCAGCTCGTGGACCATGGCGGTGTAGCGGTCGCAGTCGAACTCCAGGTTGTCAGACAGCACCGGCGCCGACCCGGCCACGAGGCAGTCGGCGATGGCCAGGTGGAAGCGGCGCACCCGCGGCGCCGACAGGTTGTCCCGGCGGACGAGCGCGTTGCCTTTATAAATGTTCTGTCCGCAGCGGCGCTTGCCGTCGCGCCCGTGGGCGCACATCTCTCCGCAGACAGCGTCGATGCCCGACGGCAGCGCGCCGCAGGCGTGCCCCACGTCCAGGTGCAGGCGGATGCCTTCGGCGCCGTCGGGGTTGTCCATGCCGCTGAGCCGCGCGAAGACCCGGGCCGCGGCGTGAGCGTCGGCGGTGGAGAGGGTGCGGCCGAAGTGCTTCACCGGCGGATGCTTCTTGGCGTCCACGTACTGGGCCAGGTCGATCTCCACCAGCAGGTCCTTGTGCCGCGGGTCCACCCCCCAGCGGGGCAGCAGCTGAGGGAAGGTGGCGTGGTCCATGCCGAGCACCTCCTCGGCGTCGGCCAGCCCGTCGCCGTCTGTGTCCGTGGGCGTGGCCCCCTTGCAGGAGAAGCCGCAGGCGGCCTCGCCCGCGGCGGCGCAGGTGCACAGCGCGCGCTCCAGGCCGTCGCCCAGGCCGTCGCGGTCGGTGTCCTTGACCCCCGCGTCGTTGACCACCAGCCGAGCGCTCCCCTCGTCCTGGGCGCGGAAGGCCCCCACCATCGCCCAGGCCGCCGCCCCGCTGGCCAGCCGCGAGCCGAGCTCCACGCCCGAGTCGTCGTCCAGGGCGCGGAGCGCGCCGGTGGTCGGGTCCAGCAGCAGCAGCAGCGTATCCGTGGCGGCACGGGGCCACGGCGGCCACGGCTGATCCCCTGCGCGGTCGTTGATCAGCACGGCGTGCAGGGTACGACCCGCGGCAACGGGCACCACGGCGCCGCCGAAGCGCACCGAGGACCGGCGTACCTGCCCGTCCAGCAGCAGGTCGCAGCGGCCGTCGTCTGCGCCGGCGTAGGCCCGCACCAGCGCCAACAGCTCCTCGGTCTCGCTGGCGGTGTAACGGACCCGCGACGCGCCGGACCCGGCCCCGCCGTCATCGTCCATGGCCACCTGCCGCCGTCGCGCCAAAGACCAGAGGTGGATCACCGTGTCGCCGCCCTTGCTCAGGTTGCGGGTCTCCAGCTGGACGGTCTTGCCGGCAGGCACCACCAGCCGCAGGTGGGGCAAGGCCCCGGCGCGCAGGTCCCGCACACCGGCGGCCAGGGGCTTTGCCGTGGGGCCCAGAGCCTTGGCCTTGCTGCCCGCCTTACCGGCGGCCAGGGCAGCGAAGTAGGCCTGCTGCCGGGCCAGACGCGCGCTGTCCCGGGGCAGGGGCTCCAGGGCCCCGCGGCTCGCGTCTGCGGGCGGCTTGACCTGGCTGGAGGCGAAGGGCCCCCCGGCGGCAGGCACGGGGAGTACCTCATCCGGCACCCCGCCGCAGCCGACCTGCGCCAGCAGCGAAATCGCAAAAAGTACAAAGGTCAGGTCCGGGCGGGATCCAGGTCGTTGAAATTGTTGGGCCGCCGGCCGCAAAAGTACAAATGTCAGGTCCGGGCGGGGGATCATGGCCAGAAGTGGCCGCCCACGTAGCGGAGCGCGATGACGGTGACGATGAAGGCGAGGAAGGTCTCGATCAGGCGGGTGGGCAGGCGCCGCTGGAGCCGCGCGCCGACGTACATGCCCACCAGGCCGCCCAGGCCGAAGAGGCCGCCGAGCAGCCAGTCCGGCGACAGGTCGGGCTGGCCCAGCACGGTGGCGGCCACGGCGAAGTAGACCACCCCCACGAAGGAGGTGAGGCAGGTACCGGCCAGGGCGGCGCCGGCGATAGTGTGCACCGGCAGGCGGAAGACCGACACCAGGATCGGCGCGATGAAGGCGCCGCCGCCCACGCCGTAGGCCCCGCCCACCACGCCGATGACGGCGGTGATCACGAAGAGCACCGGCACGGACAGGCCGTGCACCTCGCCCTCGAACTCGTACTCCAGGCGCAGGGCGTCAAAGCGCGTGACCCGCACCTCGAACTGATCGGGGGCCGGCGGCTTGGGCGCCCCCTTGACCAACAGCTTGAACACCATGCGCGAGCCGATGGCCAGCAGCACCAGGCCCATGAAGAGCTTGAAGCTGACCGGATCGGCCAACGACCGCATGCGCACGTGGGACCCGAGCAGCACGCCCGGGATGGTGGCCACCAGGGTGATGAAGGTCAGCGGCCAGACCATGCGCCCCTCACGCACGTAGCGGTAGACCCCCGAGGGGATGGCCACCACGTTGAACAGGTGATTGGTCGGCGTGACCCCCAGGCCGGTGTAGCCGAGCACGCTCACCTGGAAGGGCATCAGCAGAAACGCTCCCGACACCCCGGCGGTGGAGGTGAACATCGAGACCACCAGCATCAGCAGCACGGGCCACAGCGGGAAGATCTCCACGCCCGGGCCGGGGAAGTGCACCGTGGGAAACGACAGGGGCATCGGCCCGAGGATGCAACAGGGGCGCATCAAATAAAAGGGCAAAGCAATGTTCGCCAGCCCGCGCCCATGGAGAGGTTGACAATCGGTCGCGATTTGGCGACCAAGAGAGAGCAACATCATGAGAAGAGATACACCATGCGTAACCTGTTCGTACTGATCAGCCTCCTGGCCTGGCTGGGCGCCGCAGCCTGCAGCGACGACGACATCGACAACAAGCAGGACAGCGGCCTGACCCCGGACGCAGGCACCGACGCCGCCCTGCCGGACCAGAAGGTCGCCAAGCCGGACGTCATGCCGGACACCCAGCCGGACCAGAAGAAGGTCACGCCGGACCAGAGCAAGGCCAAGAAGCTGACCAAGTCCCACTCGGGCTGGAAGAAGGTCTTCTGCTTCGACTGCCACGACAACGCCCAGGCCAAGTACACCCACGCCAAGGGCAAGTACAAGGAGCCGGACTGCAGCCCCTGCCACGGCTTCAACGGCGCCCCGCATACCGGCCACGCCACCAAGGCCAACAGCGGCTGCATGAACTGCCACAAGAGCGTGACCCACGCCGCCAAGTTCAAGTCCCCCGACGACTGCATCGGCTGTCACTTTCGCCCGTAGCTGTTAGATAGCCAGCTCTCCCGCGCTACTTCCTCCTGAGCACCACGAGGCCCGGGCCTCCGACCTTCTGCGCCGCGCCGCCGATGCCCACGCCGGAGACGTAGTCCGCGTCGCTGTTGTACGGCGGCGTCGCGCCGCTGCCCTTGGTTGTGGAACCGGACAACCCGGTGGACACGTACCCCGAGC
>PVBE010492890.1_pt1 | contig 20107 bp, 17 predicted proteins | sample 1631181 | NCBI WGS metagenome assembly PVBE01 (sample SAMN08397723, study PRJNA350692) | Marine metagenome, whole genome shotgun sequencing project. | isolation source: water | place: Pacific Ocean | collected 2012-04 | reverse complement strand
GTGGATTACCGAAACGATGCCATCGCGTTCGGCGAGAAGCTGGTTTTCCATTTTCATGGCTTCAACCACTGCCAGAGCTTCATCGGCTTTCACTTCCTGACCCTCTACAACCTCGACGGAAACCAGCAGGCCGGGCATCGGCGACACCAACTTCTTGGTCATATCAGCTTTTTTCTTGGGTGGCATACGGTCGAGAAATTCGGCCGCTTCGGGCGATAAAATTCTGACATCAGCCCGCAAACCCAAGTGCCACAGTTGATATCCGCTGCCATTGCGGTCAACCTGCAGGCAAACGTCTTCGCCGTTTACCGTTCCCTTTAACAGTTCCTGGCTGGTGCTCCAATCGGTCGCAATCACAAAATTCCTACCGTCAGCACGGACTTCGATTTCACCGTCAGACGGCGGCACGCTCACAGGATAGCTTTCACCGTTGATCACAACCACCCAGTCCTGGCCTAATTCAAAGTCTCCACGGGGCAATACCGTATTGTCCATGCTGCGACCGGTCAGCTGAATATCACGCTCCAGCACCCGGCAATGGATGGCGCCGGCCAGAGCCGCCAGCATGCCGAAATCCTCGTGAATGGTTTCTTCCGGAACAAAATGTTCACCGAATTCCTCGGCGATAAAATTGGTGGTTAGTTCGCCGGAGCAGAACCGCGGGTGCATCATGACCGCCGCCAGAAAGCCGATATTATTGCCGATGCCGCGTACGTAATATTCATCCAGCGCCCAGCGCATATGATTGATCGCCTCGTCTCGGGTGGCGCCGTGGGTAATCAGCTTGGACACCAAGGGATCGTAGAAACGGGTAATCTCGTCACCCTCATTAACACCTCCATCAACTCGGACATTTTTATGCGTTCCGAAGACACCCGTTACCGGTTCGCGGTACCTGATTAGACGACCGATGGCTGGTAGAAAACCACGCTTCGGGTCCTCAGCGTAAAGTCTTGATTCCATGGCCCAGCCATTGATCTTAATATCTTCCTGATTAAAGCTCAGTTCTTCACCGGCGGCAACGCGGATCATTTGTTCAACCAGATCGATGTCGGTTATGAATTCAGTAACCGGATGTTCCACCTGGAGACGCGTGTTCATTTCCAGAAAATAAAAGTTTTTGTCCTTGTCGACAATGAACTCCACCGTTCCAGCCGAAACGTAATCGACGGCTTTGGCCAGTGCGATGGCCTGGGCACCCATTTCGGCGCGCATCTTTTCATCGACAAAAGAACTAGGTGCTTCTTCGACGACCTTTTGGTGGCGGCGCTGTATCGAACATTCACGCTCCATCAGATGCAGGACATTGCCATGGCCGTCGGCTAGGATCTGGATTTCAATATGACGAGGGTCGGTGATAAACTTTTCGACGAACACGCGCCCATCGCCAAAGCTGGATTCGGCTTCGGCGGTTGAAGCCCTCAGGCCTTCTTCAATTTGTGATTCATCTTCGACCAACCGCATACCTTTGCCGCCACCGCCGGCGGAGGCTTTAAGAATGACCGGATAGCCGATCTGCTTGGCAATCTTTTTTGCATCAGCCACACTAGTAACGGGTTCAGCGTGTCCGGGAACAGTTGGGACACTGGCTTTTTCAGCTAGTTTTTTGGACCTAATTTTATCGCCCATCAACCGAATAGCCGTGGGATCGGGACCGATGAAGGTCACACCCTTTTCGCTCAACCGCTCGGCGAAATCGGCATTTTCAGATAGAAAGCCATAACCCGGATGCACGGCGTCCGCACCGGTTTCTTTTATCGCGGCCATTATTGCTTCAACATTGAGGTAACTTTCCGTTGCCGGCGCCGGACCGATATAGACAGCGTCGCTGGCCATATCCACATGAAGCGCATCGCGGTCGGCGTCGGAATAGACGGCAACGGTCTTTATGCCTAACAGTCTGGCTGTCCGGATGATGCGGCAGGCTATTTCGCCACGATTGGCAATCAATATTGTATTGAACATAGGTTATCCGCGCACCGCACAATTATTTTGACAAATCTCAACCTGTTCTTGCAAAGTCTTTTTAAAATTCAATTCAAACCCTATGTAAATAATTACGAAAATTTTGTTAATTTATTGTTTTTATTACTTTATTTTAGAACGGCGTAAAAAAAGAGTATGGGTTTGGTGATAATATTATTGAGCCCAAAATTCAAGTGATAATTTGTCGGCAAACAATCATTTTCGTTGCTGACATTTTGTCAGCAGAGTTACATTCAATATGACAAATACCTCGCTCAACTATAATTCATTGTCATGCATTTGTCTTCGGCGCTCTAAATTTCGTACCCCAATATCATAACCGGGCTCGAAAACGTGGTTTGTTGGCAAAATATTCCGGCGCTCAACTACACATGGGGTTGAGCGTTTGTAATTTGCGGCAATCTCGAAAACCAGTTTTCGCCAAATCGCCCAGGCAAAATCCTTGAAATCATCGGCGACCACCAGGAAGGCGCCAGGGCCGCCGATCAAACAGGCGCGTCCCGTTGGCATGGTTATAATCATCGTCCAGGAGCCACTCCCCGACGTAAATATTTCTATTACCTCCCCCTTGTGTCAGCCCGGTAGCGACCGGCTTTTCGGCATAGCTGTCATTTAACGTATTAATAATATCACCGCGTTGTCCGCACGGTATATTCATCTGCGCCGCTGCGCCAGATACCAGTATTAACTGGTCGACACCGACGAACATCGCGCTCAATACATAGGGTGAAATATACCTGCAGCCATTTAACAATATTTTTTTGACACGGTCTGCACCAGGGAAATCAGACACCCTGCCCCCCTGTGGACATTCTCACTGGCACACTTGAGGTTACAAAATATTGTGGCTATCAAGAATAGCCACAATATATATTGTAAAGCTTGTCAAGCTGCCGACTATTTCGGATAAATACCCGGGTTGGCAGAGGCGTCTTTGAATTTTTGAAAGCTGTTTTCTCAGGGGATCCTTATGGCAAGAACAATACACGAGATTATCGCTTCGGGAAAAGCGGACGCCGTCGCATTGTCCGCGCCGGGCCGGGCACCAATGACGTATAGCGCACTGGCGACTCAAATTGAGCAGACTGTCGACGGGATGAATGCCAGGGGGATCGGCCGCAATGAACGGGTGGCTATCGTCCTCTCCAATGGTCCGGAGATGGCGACAGCATTTTTGGCCATTGCCGCCGGCGCCACAACCGCGCCTTTGAATCCCGCCTACCGAGGCGAGGAATACGATTTCTATCTATCGGATTTGAATGCCAAGGCCTTGGTGGTCGAACGGGGCAGCAATTCACCTGCTTTGGCCGTGGCGAAAAAGCGGCATATCCCAATTTTGGAGATTGAATGGTCCGACGAGGACCCGGCAGGGACGTTCCGGTTTTGCGGCGATGCTGCTTCAGCAGGCGTTTCCAACGGCGGATACGCCGACCCCGAGGACGGCGGTCTAGTCCTGCATACCTCTGGTACGACATCGCGTCCTAAAATCGTACCGTTGTCCCAGGCCAATATCTGCGCCTCCGCCGAGCATATCAAAAACACCCTGAACCTGCAGGCTTCGGACAAATGCCTAAACATTATGCCGCTCTTTCATATCCACGGACTGATCGCTGCGGTGCTGTCGTCGATCCGGTCCGGCGCTTCAATATGCTGTGCCACCGGCTTCAATGCCTTAAAGTTTTTCTCCTGGTTGGAAGAAGCCGATCCTACCTGGTACACGGCGGTGCCAACGATGCATCAGGTAATCCTGACCCGCGCCGACCGCAACGCTGCCATAATTGAAAATTCAAATTTGCGCCTCGTCCGATCTTCGTCGGCGGCCCTGCCGCCGCAAGTGATGGCAGAGCTGGAGAATACCTTCGGCTGCCCGGTGATTGAAGCCTACGGTATGACCGAAGCAGCACATCAAATGGCCAGCAACCCCCTGCCCAACGCCCCTCGCAAGCCCGGCAGCGTCGGTCTCGCCGCCGGTCCGGAAGTCGCCATCATGGATACCGATGGCAATATTTTGACATCTGGAGAAGTGGGCGAGATCGTGATCAAAGGCCCCAATGTTTTTGCCGGCTACGAGGCCAACCCGGAAGCCAACGCCAAAGCTTTTTCAGGTGAATGGTTCCGCACCGGTGATCAGGGTATCATCGACCAGGACGGCTATATAATCCTCACCGGGCGTCTCAAAGAGATCATCAATCGGGGCGGTGAAAAAATCTCTCCCAGTGAAGTAGATGAAGTATTGATGGATCATGAAGCCGTACAGCAAGTCGTCTCCTTCGCCCTACCCCATGAAAAGCTGGGCGAAGAAGTTGCCGCTGTCGTTGTGTTGAAAGAAGGCGCTGCCGCAAAGGAAAAAGAGCTGCGAGATTTCGCCGCCGGGCGCTTAGCCGATTTCAAGGTACCGCGCACCATTTTATTCAAAGATGAAATTCCCAAAGGCGCCACCGGCAAATTGCAACGTATTGGTTTGGCGGAGAAACTAGGGCTGGTATAGCCCTACCGCACCAGCGCACTCAGTTCCTTGAATTCCGGCGTTCCGGCAATACGAAGCCATTCGAACACGACCATTTCGGTGGTAACGATGGTGACGCCGGCCTCTTTCATTCTGTCCAAAGCGGTTTGCCGATTAAGCGGCGTCCGGGACGTAACGGCATCGGCTACAACAAAAGTGTCATGCCCGCGCTCAATCAGGTCAAAAGCCGTCTGCAGGACGCAGACATGAGTTTCAATCCCGGCAATGACCGCCTGGCAACGCGCAATTTCATCGAAGCGTTGAACGTAGGTATCCTCGCCCATGCATGAAAAGGTCAATTTTTAGACGGCTTCGTTTTGCCCGGATATACTGATCAAATCGGATAAAGTGTAGCCGAGGCCCTTGGGATATTGTTCGCTGATTAAGATCGGTACGGACATCCTAGCAGCGGCTTTCATCAATATAATGCAATTGTCGGCCACGGTTTCGGGTCCGTCGGTTACGGGCAACAGCTTTTCCTGCATGTCGACCATCAATAGGCATGATTGATCTGAACTCAGAAGCATTTTTCACCTTATAATTTATCAATTGGTTCCTATTCAGAAACTACAGAACCATAAGCTCTTCGCCAAGCGGGCACGTCCTGTTTGACATGCGTCTTAATTTCGCCTATCTCGCGCTACATATTGAATGATTATGAGACATTAAATTCTCTGAATAAGCTCAGCTTGGAAAACATTGTATGAGTTTCACCGACCTCGGACTTAGCGAGGAGGTTCTGAAGGCTGTCAATGACGCCGGATATACGGAACCTACTCCGATTCAAGAAAAGGCTATTCCCACAGTTCTCATGGGACGCGACATACTAGGTTGCGCTCAGACGGGTACGGGCAAAACCGCTTCCTTTACTTTGCCCATGATCGATATCCTGGCGGCAGGACGCGCCCGCGCGCGCATGCCCCGGACACTGATCCTGGAGCCGACCCGCGAATTGGCAGCCCAAGTAGCGGAAAATTTCGACACCTACGGTAAATACAATAAGCTGACCAAAGCCTTGATCATCGGCGGTTCATCCATGGTCGAGCAGACCAAACTCCTGGACCGGGGCGTTGATGTTTTAATCGCCACGCCAGGCCGCTTGCTTGATTTGTTCGATCGGGGCGGGCTGCTGTTAAGTGATGTCAAAGTACTGGTGATCGACGAAGCCGACCGCATGCTCGATATGGGCTTTATCCCCGATGTCGAAAAAATTGTCGGTTTTCTTCCAAAGATCCGCCAGACCTTATTCTTCTCGGCTACCATGCCAAAGGAAATCAAACGCCTGGCCGACGCCTTTTTGATGAACCCGAAAGAAATATCCGTGGCGCCCCCCGCCACCACCGGCGAAAACATTATTCAGGGTTTGTTGATGATCGACCACCGCTCCAAGCGGGATCTTAGCGGACTGCAAAAGAAAAAGCGGGAGGCGCTGAGACTATTGATCAAACAGGAAAATGTTAAAAACGCTTTGGTCTTCTGTAACCGCAAGCGCGATGTCGATGTCGTTCACAAATCTTTCATGAAACACGGCTTCAATACGGGCACGTTGCACGGAGATATGGTCCAATCGGCACGGATGGCAATGATGGAACGCTTCAAGGCTGGAGAAGTCGAAATTCTCGTCTGTAGCGATGTCGCCGCCCGGGGACTCGACATTAATGATTTAAGCCATGTTTTTAACTTCGATGTACCCATGCACCCGGACGACTATGTCCACCGCATCGGCCGAACTGGCCGAGCCGGCAAAGAAGGCCACGCTTTTACCATCGTCTGGCGCGACGATCAAAAATACATCGACGCCATCGAAACCCTCACCAAAAAGAGAATTCCCCTTATCAAGCTTGCAGGTTTTACCGCCGCTTCAGAAAATGCCGGTGATGAATTCAGTGAGGACACCGGGGAAGAGAAAAAAACCAAACGCAAATCGCGCAAAAAATCTGCCGCCAAAAAATCGGCAGCAGAAAGACCAGCCGAAAAAGAGCCACGACAAAAGCAGCGTCCCAGCAAAGAAGACGACAGCTACAACGATGGTCCCATCGTTGGTATGGGCAACCACATGCCTGCCTTCCTTGCCCGCCCGGTAAAGTAGTTCCCTTTAATCGCGCAATACTGGCTTTTCATCGCTGAGATTGGGTAGCGGATCGCACTTGCCGCCTCAGCTCGCAACTGCTAGGGCGCGAGCCGCCCAAGTGTTGAACAGGTGAAGGCTACCCTTGGCCCAACAGGAGCGTCTGAAAGGGTAGAGCCCCGGTCCGGTTGTCATGGCACGATTTCCGCCGGATCGTTCGAAACCGGCATCAATGTATTCGACAAGGCGGTGGAAGTCTTTCGATGCCAATCGAAAATTTAACAACCCCCACTTCAGCAAAAATACGTGATGTTTCCGTCCTGAGGCTCGCCAAATGAACCACTGCCGGCATCTGCACAAAAGCCGCGTTTAACGTTAATCCGAGCGTCTCCACCTTCGCCCAGTAAAACCCAGCGGCACCCCAGCCGAATTCAAAATATTGGGTCTGCGGAAAACCCGCCTTCGCCAGGACAGTCCCAGTGTGCTAGCCATTGCTGGTGATGACGATTACTTTATCTGTCAACTTCTGAGTTTACCCATGCAACAACATGGTAAAAGCAGGCAAATAACCGCCAGAACAATCATACCGGCTAATCAGCCTCCAGTGTGCCGGAACCAAATACAATCCAGTTTTGGAAACAAATTCCCATGGCGATATTCTATATGACCATGGGATATCCCTGTTAACAGAATTATCGAAAAATCATCTGCCGGTTTGCGGAATTATTCCGCACCTCACCCCTGGAGCCACCGGTCATTTCGTGTATGATATCTGCCAAATCAGGGAGGGTTTGATGCAGACGATTTTTATTCAGGTGAAGTGCGATCTCGGGAAAGTTTACAAAGTCGCGGAAGAAGCGGTTGAAAATGTCGAACAGGTCTCAGAAATCCATTCAATTTCGGGCCAGTTCGACTTGCTGATTAAATGTTATCTGGAAGACAGCGACGATATCGGTCATTTTATCAGTGAAAAAATTCAGACCATATCCGGCATTAAAGATACCTACACTTTGATCACCTTTAAGGCCTTCTCTTAGCATCCGGCAACAGACTGGAGCAAAAATTCCATCGGCGGGAGGCGATTGATGATCATCGATATTTACACGCATATATTTCCGGAAGAGTTTTATAAGAAATGGAGTAAGGCGGCGCCAGATATCGGCGATATTGCCATGCGCATGCGCGAAATAGATGACGTCCACAATCTTGATGCGCGTTTCAAAAGCATGGATGCCGCCGGGGATGATTACCGCCAAATTATCTCATTGCCCAATCCGCCTCTGGAAGCCATCACCACACCTGAAGTCGGCACCAAGTTGGCCCGCATCGGCAATGACACCATGGCCGAATGCGTCGATAAATACCCGGACCGGTTTCCCGCCTTCGTAGCCTCCGTCGCCATGCACAAATTTGACGGCGCCATGGCCGAAGCCAAGCGGGCCATTGATGATCTGGGTGCCCGCGGCGTACAGATTTTTACCAACGTCAAAGGCCGCCCGCTTGATGATCCGGAATTCGAGCCTATCTTCGCCATGATGGCTGACTACGATTTACCCATCTGGCTGCACCCCGGACGTCCCGCCATGGTCAAGGACTATGCGGCAGAAGACGTGTCCCGCTATGAAATATGGTGGGCATTGGGCTGGCCGTACGATACCAGTGTTGCCATGTCCCGCATGGTGTTCACCGGCCTTTTCGACCGCTATCCGAAACTCAAAATAATCACCCATCATTGTGGTGGGATGATCCCGTTTTTCGAAGGTCGGCTGGATACGGGTATGGTAAAATTAGGCTCGCGCACCAGTAACGAAGACTACTCCCATATTTTACCGTCCCTCAAAAAACCACATGGTGACTATTTTAAAATGTTCTATGCCGATACGGCCATGTTTGGTGCTTCCATCGGCACCAAATGCGCTATCGAATATTTCGGCACAAATAATGTAGTATTCGCCACCGATGCGCCCTTCGCCGCGATCCCTGAAGGTATCGCCATGATCGACGAACTCGGGCTTAACGTCACGGACCGAGAATCCATCTGTATCGGCAATGCCGAAAATCTGCTGAACATGAGTTTCCATTGAGCCGGGTCACCTTGCCATGACTGCATGGAATTAAATATGACTGTCGCCATAAACTTTGACGGCCAACAAATGGATCCGGACAGCCCCGTAGGAATCGGTGTTGCAACGGAGGAGTTCCTGCGCGCTCTTTTTCGCTTCGGCAGTCAGGATACCTTTCCCGTTGTCTGCTCCGACGAATCGGCCTTCGGGATATTCCGGGAATTTTCCCAGGAATCTAGAATCGACGCTTCCCGTTGTATATCCGTAAATCAAAACGACGCCGCTAAACTGGAAGAGATCGGCACCCTTTTCCGCTACGACCCCGCCTTCATCAAACATGTCTGGGCGCGGCGCTATCACGGTCAGCGCCGCTATAGCCTGGCCGGGATCGTTCACGCCAGTTCTACCGATGCGGTCATGGAAGTGGCGGGACAATACCTTACGGCGCCGACACAGGTCTGGGATGCACTGATCTGCCCGTCCCAAGCGATCCGGGCGACGATCCTCAAGGTGATCGAAGGCTGGCAGGAATATCTGGGCGACAGATTTAAAGCCGATCAACCCTGCCCGATGGAATTTCCAGTCATTCCACTCGGGACCGATATCATAAAGTTCAAGAAATTGACCAGTGAAGGATTTCGAACTCGCCAAAGGAGTAATCTCGGCATCAGCCCGGCTGGCGAGGATGTCGTTATTTTGTTTGTCGGCCGCCTTAATTTTGTCGCCAAAGCAAACCCCCTGCCCCTGATGATCGGATTGGAAAAGGTGGCGACAAAGTTGGATACGCCGGTAAAACTCGTTTTTTCAGGTTATTTCAACGATGATCTCAGCGAAGAAGGGTTTAAGGAAGCAGCGGCAAAAATCTGCAATAAGCTCGAGGTCGTTTTTGTCCGGCATAGCGATCCCCAATATCCCGACGGTCTCTGGGCCGGTGCGGATATCTTCTGCTCACTGGTCGATAATATTCAAGAGAGTTTCGGACTTACTCCCATTGAAGCCATGGCGGCGAATTTACCGGTCGTGGTCAGCGATTGGGATGGTTATCGTGATACCGTGCGGGACGGCATCGACGGGTTTACCATCCCGACGATCATGCCGGCGGCAGGATTTGGCCGCGACCTAGCTTACGATTATTTCGCCCGTCCCGGCCATTACGGCGACTATCTGGGCGGCACTCAGCAGTCTACTGCCGTGGATATTGATGAGTTGGTCAACGCCCTTAAAAAATTAATCGCCAACCCCGGGTTGCGCCGGACTATGGGTCATTCTGGGCGGGAAAGGGCCACCTATAAGTACAACTGGTCCCTGGTTATCTCGGCTTACGAGGACTTGTGGAGAGAATTGGCCGAGAAGCGGGAATCGGCTGACGAAGTCGCCCCCATGCAGCAGTCCGGTTCCTTTCACCCCTCTCATCCCGATCCCTTTGCTATGTTTGAAAGCTTCGCCACCCATAACATTACCGCAGATTCAAAGGTTGAGTTGGTGACGACTGATTGGGCCGAAGTGATGAAGCTAATCAGTTTAAAAACCGGATTGGTTTACAGCGGTTCCTTGATGGAGTTGGAGGACCTACCCTTCTTGATCGGCCAGCTGGAAAACGGCAAAAAATCAAAGGTCAGCGATATATTACGCCTGCTGCCGCAAATTGAACCGGCGGCTGTAGTCCGCACTTTGGCCTGGTTGATCAAGCTCGGCATCTGCCGATATCATGTCTAGCGATCAGACACGCTGGACCAATTAGCCACACTGACTATAAGGACATAAACAACTCCGCCCTGGAAAACCCGGTTCCAGAGTCCTACATTGGTATCAGATAATTCACGCGCCAACTTACTGTTTGAACGCTGTGCGATCAGTCAGACATTCAACGGAGACCAAGCATGTTTATTCAGACCGAGGCGATGCCCGATCCTCATCGTATGAAATTTTTCCCAGGTGAAGCCGTCCTCACAGCCGGATCAGCTGAATTCCCGAATCCGGAAGCGGCTGCCAAATCACCCCTGGCCACCAAGCTGTTCGGCGTTGCAGGCGTAAGCGGTGTCATGCTTTATGAAGAATTTATCACCGTGGCCAAAGAGGGGCCTTTTGATTGGCAGATATTGAAGCCGATGATCCTGGGCGCCATCATGGACCATTACGCCACCGGCCAACCGGTCATTGTCGAGATCGGCGTCGGTGAAGCGGACGGGGAAGTTAATTTCGAGGACCGGCAAGAAGACCAGGAGATCATCGATCAAATCAAGGAAATTATGGAAAGCCGTGTACGTCCCGCTGCGGAGCAAATGGGCGGCGATGTTCTTTATAAGGGATTCAAGGACGGCGTATTTTATGCCGAGTTTGTTGGCCCAACCCTGGCTTTGGCCGGTGGTATGAATCAGGTGATAAGCCATTACGTCCCCGAAGTGACTGCCGTCAAAGACTATCGTGACGCCATCCCCAAACCCGGCTTGGACACGACCGAAGCGCAGGCAATTCTTCAGGTTTTGGACGAACGGATTAATCCGTCTATTGCCGGTCATGGCGGGCACATTTCGCTGATCGACGTCAAGGAAGATACCGCATTCGTCAGGCTAGAGGGTGGTTGCCAGGGCTGTGGCATGGCTGATGTCACGCTGAAGCAAGGCGTCGAAGGCGAAATCAAAAGCGTGGCACCGAGTATTCTCCATGTTCTTGACGTAACCGACCATGCCGGCGGCACCAATCCTTACTATTCACCCGGCAAGGGAGGCGCACCCGCTTAGGCTGACCGCTACTCTGGTGAACGTACACCTCCTTTCCACTTATGATCTTGGCCATCAGCCGCTTGGCTTGGCTTCGCCCGCCGCCTGGCTGCGTGATGCCGGTGCCCAGGTGACCTGCAACGACCTCTCCCTCGACAATCTTGACGAGGACGCCGTGCGGAACGCCGATCTGATTGCAACTTACCTGCCGATGCACACTGCCACACGCTTGGCGATAGCGGCCTTGCCGAAAATTAAATCACTGAATCCAGGAGCACACCTCTGCTTCTTCGGCCTGTACGCGCCATTGAACGCAGATTATTTGAAATCTCTGGGCGGGGGCAGTTTTATTGGCGGAGAGTTTGAGAGTGAACTGGTTGATCTTTACCAAAAACTGCAAAATGATAAGCAATTCGCGAAAAATACCGTCATTAATCTGGAAAAACAGAAATTCAAAACGCCGGATCGTACCGGCCTGCCGGCCTTGGATCGCTACGCCTATCTTGATCCAGGAGACGGTAGCAAACAGATCGTCGGTTACACCGAAGCCAGCCGCGGCTGCAAACATGTATGCCGCCATTGCCCGGTCGTGCCCATCTACAACGGCCAGTTTCGTATTGTCCAAATGGACGTGGTCATGGCCGATGTTGCCAGACAGATCGATGCCGGTGCCCAGCATATCAGCTTCGGTGACCCGGATTTTTTTAACGGGCCCAAGCATGGTATTGGCATCGTCAAGGCGCTGCATAACCGCTTTCCCGAAGTCACCTATGACGTTACGATAAAAGTTGAACATCTTTTGAATCAGGCTGAATATTTAAATGATCTGGCGGCCACCGGGTGTCTTTTTGTGACAACCGCCGTGGAAACGACCGAAGACGAAATTCTCCGTCTTCTAGATAAAGGCCATGACCATCAGGACCTCATCAAGGCCGTCAGATTAACCCGCCGGGCCGGCTTAACCATTGCGCCGACGTTCGTTCCCTTTACACCCTGGACAACCCTCCAGGGATTTCGCGATTTGCTAAAAACGGTTGCCGAATTGGGGTTGGTTGAAAACGTCGCGCCGATTCAGTTGGCCATACGATTGCTTTTACCGCTTGGCTCACCGCTTTTACAATTACCGGAAATGGCCAAATATATTGGCGAATTCGATCAGCAGGCATTGAGCTATAGCTGGAAAAACCTTGATCCCCGGGTCGAAAAACTCTGCCTCATGGTTCAAAAGATTGTCGAAGAAGGGGCAAAAAATGATCAACCCCGGGCTAGCACTTTCGTCGATATTTGGCAGGCTGCACACACCATAGATAGTTCCAGGATCGGTATTCTGCCTGTAACGTCCGACCTGTCCGGCGGCGCCATGCCCAGTATGAGCGAACCCTGGTTCTGCTGCGCCGAACCGACGAGCGAACAACTCTCTCGATTATGATATTCTAATCGCATGTCTCGGCTTCTTCTGCTTATTCCCTCTACCTCCTATCGCGTCAGCGACTTCCTCGCAGCTGCGGAGCGTGTCGGTGTAGAGGTGACGGTCGGATCGGACGAGAAACAGGTGCTGGAAGAATTCTCACAAGGCGGCACGACGACGATTGATTTCAAAAATATTGATGTTGGCACCGATCAAATCATTGCCTTCAACCGGCACTATACTGTGGCGGCCATTATCGCTGTTGATGAAGTAACCGGTGTCTTGGCGGCGAAAGCATCGGATAGATTAGGTCTACCACACAATGACTGGACGGCAATTGCAACCACCGGCAACAAACTGGACATGAGAGAAAAACTTGCCGTAGCCGGCCTGCCATCGCCTAAATTTCAATTTTTCTCCATCGACGATAATCCCGAGAAAATCAGTCATCGCATCGATTACCCTTGCGTTCTCAAACCGCTAAATTTATCGGCCAGCCGCGGTGTTATCCGTAGCAACAATTCATCGGAATTCGTCAGTGCCTTCAATCGCATCCAACGCCTGCTGGCGGAAATTAGTAAAACCGCTTCTGACGTTGTCCTGGTAGAAGATTATATCGAGGGGGAAGAGGTCGCCTTGGAAGGTCTGCTGGAAAATGGCAGGCTGACGACGCTGGCCTTGTTCGACAAACCTGATCCATTGGAAGGACCGTATTTCGAAGAGACGCTTTATGTCACCCCTTCCCGCCATGACACGCAAACACAGGAATCAATTCGCGCCATGACGGAGCAGGCAGCCGCGGCCATTGGCCTTACCGAGGGGCCCATCCATGCTGAACTGCGTGTCCTGGACACTGATCGTTTTGCCAATGAAAAAGGCCCGTGGATCGTCGAATTGGCAGCCCGCTCCATTGGCGGACTATGTTCCCGCAGCCTGTCATTCGGCGAAGGCTTGTCTTTAGAGGAAATAATTTTGAGGCACGCTCTTAGCATGCCCATCCTCAATAAGGAGCGGGAAAACATCGCCTCGGGTGTTATGATGATCCCGATACCGGCAGCCGGCGTTGTACGGAAAGTAACGGGTCTCAATGAGGCACGCGGTGTAGACGGTATCCTCGACATCACCATTGGAATCCCCATGGGCCGAGAGGTAACCCCAATACCCGAAGGTGATCAATATCTCGGATTTATTTTCGCCAAGGCAGAAACCCCAGAAAGTGTCGAGAAGGCTCTACGAGAGGCGCATAAATTAATCGCTTTCACCATTGAGCCGTCACCCGGAACCGGCTAATTGTTCCATCAAGGGCACACCTCCAAATTCACGGGGCTAGTCAATTTCTTCGGTGATGAAATCCGAGAAATAGGTGTCGAGGAGAGTTTCCCGCTCATGCTTCAAGGGCGTGCGCAAAGCAGATTTCCGACCAGCGCGATACGCCGTCATCACCTATACGCGCCCGCGCCATCGATTCGACCATTTCCTCACCGCCTGGTTCTTGACTGGCAATGGTGCCATCGGATAGGCGTTGCAAGAATTCTGCCACTTTTTCTTCTTTTAATTTGGCGGCAACTGCATAGATCATCAGATCATCCTATCTTTCCCCGCCCTCTGGTCTGGAATAGTACCAAGCCATAAGTTCGCCGGGCTGGTCCCGCTATTCCAGCACAGTTTCAAATGTTTTGGACGATTCGCGACATGGTATAAGCAGCCTCTTCCACCCCGGCACGGTCCACATCCAAATGGGTAACAGCGCGAATTTGATCGGCGTTTATCATGCCGACCCGGATACCGTAGGTCAGCAATTGCTCGGCTATTTGTGGTGCGGACAGTTCCGTATTCTCGACGCTGAAAATAACAATATTGGTTTCCACTGAAGACACATCGACGGACACACCTGAGATATTACTGATGCTCTTGGCGAATAATTTGGCATTGGCGTGATCTTCAGCCATCCTAAGCACATTGTTTTCGAGCGCATATATCCCGGCCGCCGCTAAAATACCAGACTGGCGCATGGCCCCGCCCAGCCTTTGTTTCCACTTCCAAGCTTCTGCAATGAATTCTTCAGACCCCGCCAATACGGCGCCCACCGGACACCCCAGCCCTTTCGAAAGATCAATCCAGAGGGTATCAACCGCCGCGCCATAATCCTTGGCCGAAATTCCCGACGCCACAACGGCGTTTATAAGCCGGGCGCCATCCATATGCATGACCATCCCGTTTTCCAGAGTAAGCGCAGACAACCCGTGCAGCATTTCCAACGGCCAGACACCGCCCCCGCCCATATTGGCGGTTTGCTCCACGGCAATCATGCGGCTGTTCGGCATATGACGCATTTCGGGACGCAAAGCACGGCGCGCCTGATCAACCGTAAATTGCCCCCTCTCACCATCAATGGGATGGATCATTGCCCGGGCCAGTACGGCCGCCCCGCCGGTTTCAAAGTTGATGATATGAGAAGTCCGCTCAGCAATGATCTCATCGCCCGGACGGCAATGGACGGCGAGTGCGATTTGATTGCACATAGTGCCGGAGGGCAGAAACAGAGCAGCTTCCTTACCAAGAAGTTCACAAACCTTTTCGCACAAGGCCAATGTGGTTGTATCCTCACCAGCCTGTTCGTCACCAGTTTCAGCACGCATCATGGCTTGTAACATGGCTTCTCTGGGCCGGGATTTGGTGTCGCTGAAAAGATCTATTCTTGGTTGTTCTATTTTTCCGGCCATTGTCTCGGCTCTCCATCCCTCTAACGTGATAAACATAAAATTGCATCACTTTACAGCCTCTGCAAGCATACCGTATTAATAATCAACCATGGAATTTTCATTGAATAAATACACCAAAATACTTATCGCCGGATTGGCGATCATACTGATCACAGGTGCACTCATTGTACGAAACAATGAAGCCGCCTAGCTGGCCTTTAATAGGGGTGACTACATTGTCGCCCTGAAATAGATTTTGAAAAAGGCAGAGTCAGGCGATGTCATCGCGGCCTATTATATTGGTGGTAGATATTCTGACGCTCAAACGAAAATTTAGGATTGCAGCAAAGCAGCTCAGTGGTTCTGATAAAGCACCAAGATCGGTCACATGGATAGCGCTGTACTATATCTATTTTTTTCGCGGGAGGCGGACCGGCAGAGTATCGAATACGATGTCTAAATGAATCTTTTGCAACAAACAGCAAAGACAAGAAATGTTTTAAGCACACTGATTCTGGGAGATGAATACCAACACGGAACATGCGGACCGCTAGATTATCCGACCGCGGCTTGTTATCTATTTTGGAGAAGTGATTTAGATTGTAAAGTTAGCGGTAAGTTTCAAGTTCACCAGAGCAGATTGACCAAAGTTCAATTCGCCATCTTCGAAAAAATAAAATACGACAGGCCACCGAAAATTTCTGAGCGCGATTTTTTTAAGCAGTATTTCGAATTAGCCGAGGAACCCGAAAACCTATATACTTGATCGGACAGGGTTATTTCTTTTTGTTACTCTCCACACTACCAATATGGTGCCAAAGAAGACGGGCAGCAACGCTTCGCCACGGCCGCCAGGCTTTACCTATAGCCAACATCTGATCCCGATTGGGCCGTTGGGCCAATTCTTTAAGGTGAGTCAGCCCCTTGATGACTCCCAGATCATCCACCGGCCATAAATCGGGACGTCGTAAGGCAAACAACAGGTATACTTCCGCCGTCCACTGTCCTACCCCTTTCAAGCTGGATAAAGCCGTGATGGCGTCTTCATCGTTCATACGCGCGACTCGGCGAAAACTAAATCCTTCATCGACGACCGCTTCGGCGATGCTGCGTCCGTAAGCAGCCTTTTGTCGACTGAGCCCGATTGCCTTAAACTGCTTTTCGGTCAAAGTGAGAAACGTTTCCGGCCGCATCGGTTTTTCGATGGCGTCAAGTCGCCCATTGATCGCTTTGGCAGCCGCCACCGACACCTGCTGGGCATTGATGATTTTGAGAATGGATCCATATCCCGTCGCCCGAGATCTCAGGCAGGGCAGACCAATGGTCTCATAGAGGCGCTTAAAATCTTTGTCTCGCCGCGCCAATTCCTCGGCACCCTGTTTGAAGGTCTTTGTGTCTATTTTTACTGTCATCCAGCTAATCTAGCTTGCCCATCCGGCTTGAACAACAGACCTTTAACGGGTCGATGAAATGATGACGTATGCTATCAGACATTCTAAAATAGATACTGAATCATTTTAGCGAGAACCAAAAAGGGGAGAGAACATTGCTCGTCGAACAAGTCTGGACCGGAAACGACTACCGGAATTTTAACTATCTGATTGCCAGCCCCGATACGGGTGAAGCAGTCGCTATTGATCCACTGGAATACCAAATGTGCCTGGATGCCGCCAAGGAGAAAGGCTGGCAAATCACGCAGATTATCAACACTCATCACCACGGCGATCACATCGCCGGCAATCCCGGCATGGTGGCCGCGACCGGTGCAAAAATTCTCGCCCATGAAAACGCCCGGGACAAAATTCCAAATATGGATACGGGTCTCAATGCCGGTGATACGGTGAAGATCGGTAAATCGGTGGTGTTGGAAGTATTGGACACGCCGGGACATACCATGAGCCATGTCTGCCTGTTATCACATACCGACACCCCTGCCCTGTTCGCCGGTGACACGATGTTTAACGCGGGGGCCGGTAATTGCCACAATGGCGGTCACCCTGAGGCTCTCTACACGACTTTTGTAGAACAACTGTCAAAACTGCCTGATGAAACATTGATTTATCCCGGCCATGACTACATTAAAAACAATCTCGAATTTACCCTGGACCGAGAACCCGACAATGTGTTTGCCAGACAGCTTCTTGCCCGTGTGGAACACCAGGATCCGGCTAATGCCATGATCACCAATTTAGGTGGTGAGAAAGAGTTCAACGCGTTTTTCCGCCTCCGCAGCCCGTCGGTAATCACAAGGCTTCGCGAATCTTTTTCTGACTTGCCTGACCAACCGGACGAAATGACGGTATTCCTCAAACTCCGGGAGTTGCGTAACGACTGGTAGTTAGCTACTCCGCCGCCTGTTCAGCGATGTGTGGCCGCGCCAAATGGGCTGCTGCCAGGGCGGTGACAATCACCACCGCCATGAACACGCCGGAGCCTATATAAAGACCTGGAATATACCCCGAATCCATGATCCAGCCGAAGATCAGCGGCCCGGCAATGGCGCCGTATCCAAACCCTGAATTGACGAAGCCGAACGCCTTGCCTGACGCTCCTTTCGGCGCCACCGAGCGTACCAGCAAATCCCGGGACGGCATGACGATACCGGTCATAAAGCCGGTGGCAAAAATTACCAGAACGATCACCGGGGCCGGCATTCGCATGAAGGCAACCATCAGTACCAGGATGATGGCGATCAAATAGGAAACGGTGGCCACAATTTCTAGTTTGCTTGATTTTTCCGCCACGATTCCGCCCGCTAAAACACCGAGCGCAATACCCAGTCCGAAACCCAAAAGCGCACGGCTGGCCCAGCTTTCATCGATCCCGTACATAATTGGCAAGGCGGACGGAGTGAACTGTTGAATACCGTTTCCGGCCAATGCTGCGGCGATATAAAATAGAAACAACATCAATAAGGGCGGCGAGCGCAGAAAAGCGAGCGCACCGAGCGACCGGTTGTTTGGCGCTGTGGCGCCTGCTTCGTTGTTATCGCCCTCCTTTGATGCTTCACCAATTAAGAGGTTTCTACTAAGCAGCAACAATAACGCCATAACCAGGCCCAAGGCACCGCATACCATCGCCGCCACATGCCAATCCCAATTGCTGCGGAGCGGATCAACGATGAGCGGCGCCGCGGCGAATCCGGCAAACCCCATAAATGCGTGAAAAGCGTAAGCGCGGCCCAACCGTTCCTGGCGAATAGAAGCGGTAATGACAATAAAATCTGTGGGATGAAAAATACTGTCGCCAAGGCCTGCCAATAAAGCCAGAACAACGAGCGGCCAATATGATTCGCTTACTCCCATCAGGATGTAGGCTGCGGAAACAACAATCATCCCGCAGATCATAAACCAGCGCGGCCCGAACCGGTCCGCCAACACGCCCATGGGATATTGGCCGATGGCCGATCCGGCGCCGTAAAGGGCCGTGATCAATCCCAGTTCTTTAAAACTGACGCCATATTCTGACTTGATGGCCAGAAACAGTAGCGGCAGAGCCAATATAAAAAAATGACTGAAAAAATGGGCCGCCGACACCAAACCCAGCACCGCCCGTTCGCGGCGGATGATCTGTGCTTCGTTAACGCCAGCACTGTCCATTTATTCGGCGGCCCCGGAAGAAATTTCAGTGGATTTTACCGGGGAGGTTTGAACCGCAATCTGGCGGCGTGCGAAATGGCCTGCCATTAAAGCGGCAAGGACAACCAAAATCATGAATACGCTCGAGGTGAAATATACACCCGATACATACCCGGCATCCATGATCCAACCGAATAAAATCGGCCCAAAAAACCATCCATAGCTGAAACCCGAATTTACAAAACCAAACGCCTTACCCGAAGACTCTTTCGGGGTGACAGAGCGCACCAGCATATCCCGTGAAGGGAAAACCATCCCGGTCGAGAATCCGGCGACGAACAGTGCGCCGACGACCAGATAAAACGGCATGACGACAAAGGCGACAATCAAAACCATATTCGCGGCAACGAAGTATCCGACCATGGATACCAACTCGACCTTGCTGATTTTATCAGCCACATAGCCACCGACTAGTATACCAACCGCAATGCCCGAGATGAAAAATGACAAAGCTCGTCCGGCGGTCGTTTCGTCAACGCCATAGAGCATGGGTAGAGCCGCCGGCGAGAACTGTTGTATCCCGACACTGCCGAGCGCAGCGGCGACATAAAACATAAACAACGTAAAAATCGGCAAGGATTTCAAAAATTGAATAGCGTTCACCTGATCGTTTGGCTGACTCCCTTTATCAGCCTCCCCTATCTTCTTTTCAACAGCCAAGGAACCTTGATTCAATATCAAGATAAGCACCAGAACCATCCCGGCAATACCGATGGAAATCGCCGTCACGCGCCAATCCCAGTGCATTCTCATTGGCCCAACGATTAAAGGAGCAGCGGCGAAACCGACGAACCCAAGAAATGTATGCGCGGCAAAGGAGCGACCCATTCTTTTTTGATCGACGGAATTTGTGATTACAGTCAAATCGCAGGGATGAAATACACTATCGCCGAAACCAGCGACAATGGCCAGCGCCACTAACTGCCAATAGGACTGGCTGAATCCCATGAGGATAAAGGACCCGCAGACCGTAAACAGCCCGCCAATTATGAACCATCTCGGACCGTAGCGGTCGG
>PVBE010623459.1_pt1 | contig 20108 bp, 8 predicted proteins | sample 1631181 | NCBI WGS metagenome assembly PVBE01 (sample SAMN08397723, study PRJNA350692) | Marine metagenome, whole genome shotgun sequencing project. | isolation source: water | place: Pacific Ocean | collected 2012-04 | reverse complement strand
TGCAGCAGGAGGCGGAGGCCACTGCCCCCCCGGTTCCCCCGGCCCCCCAGCCACCCCCCGCACCTGAGGCGCTACCACCCACCAATCCCACCCCACGCTCCGCTCCCTCTCCCGACATCCTTCCCCCCGACCTCCTCGACGAAGCTCGCCGCCTGCTGCGAAACCGCACCGATTCATCGTGACAGTCACCTTATGGCTGGAGGCGTTGCCAGGACCAGGCAGTGTCGCAATGGAGGTAACGAATGCGGTCGTGGAGGCGACCATCGTGGCCCTGCCAGAATTCGATCTCGTCCAACGAGATGCGGTACCCACCCCAGAATTCCGGCCGAGGAATCGAACGACCGACCCACTTCGCGGTGAGGGCGGCGACCTTCGCCACCAGCACCGCGCGGCTTGTCAGCGGCTGTGACTGATGACTCGCCCACGCACCAACCTGACTCAGCCGGCCCCGCGTAGCAAAGTACGCATCGGACTCCTCATCGGACACCTTCTCGGCGAAACCCCGAATCCGAAGCTGCCGCTGCATATCGTCCCAATGGAACAGGAGTGACACCGCGGGGTTGGCCTCGATCTCCTGCCCCTTCTCACTGGTGTAGTTGGTGTATATGACCGCACCACGCGCATCAAACCCCTTCAGAAGCACCATCCGGTTCGATGGCCGCCCCTGCACATCAATCGTCGCGAGCGACGCCGCCAACGGATTGGGCTTGGAACGCGCCAACTCCGCCTCGGCAAACCAGGCCTCGGCAGAAGAAACAGGATCGGATGGCGGCGTATTGAAGTTCATGGATTTGGCCCGCAGCCCGCGGGGCGTGTAGAATACCGGCGACGCAGTGTCGCGCCATGCGGTCGCACTTCGGTCGCATGACGCCCTTTTCAGCGTGGAGGGCCGGCATGCACGAGAAACGCAACTTCGTCCTTGTTATCGCCTTTGTCGGTGCGTTGTTGTGGTGCCTCTGGGCATGGTTCTTCGAGGCAGGCGGGGTCACCCGCACGCTCTCCTCCGTCGTGACCCTCCTTCTGGCCTGGTGGCTCGTTCGGGCGCTCGTCTTTGAAGACCGTCTTCCCGACCGACTCCGCGACATCGTCGGCCCACTTTACTTTGATGCAGACGGCGTATGCCTCTTTCCGCTCATTCGGCAAGGGCAGACCGGCCCCGAACTCTCCATCTACTATCAAAATCGATTTGAGAATCCCGCCTCGGTCGTCGTGCATCTGCGACCGCCCGATCACTCGTTTGTGGTCGTCGAAGGCGCAAGAGATGTGCACATCGCGTTCACGGTGGGCGGCGGCGATGTCGGCGTCATCCACCAACCGATCAGTGTTCCCAACGACCTCCGCGGAGAGACTGTCAATGTCGACATGGTCGCAGTCAGCCACTATCCAAGAAGTCACGGTACCTGCCTACGCAGAAATGAAGGAAAACCATGCGGCTCGATGCGCGTTGATTGGGCCGGCAATGCCATGCGGATCGGTGTGCAGGAAGTGGACGGCTCCAGAGAACTGATCGAACCGGTCACACTGCATCTGGCCATGCCCCGCGACATTCCGGACACGGAAGGTCGCGACACAACATGGAGACAGGAACAACTCGCCGCCGAGTAGGTCTACATCGTGTAGACCGCGTCGATCGCACGTCCAAGCCGCTCGTGAAGGTCCTCAAGATGCGCCTGCGAGTATGTGTCGATCTCGACCTCGGTCTCGAGCACCTGACCAATCTGATCACGCAGATGTCGCACATGATGCACCGCGAGCGTCTGTACCGGGCGGGAAATCCGCACGCGACCCGTAGACAGAGCAACAAGCCGATCAGCCATCTCCGCCTGCAGATTGCGGCGGAAGGATGAGATCATCGGCTGGCGGTTGCTGTACTCGCCGACAACATCGCCCATGCCGACAAAGATCTCGTCGACAAGCGTGTTCATGATCTCGGCTACGGTCAACGCGTCCTGGTCTTCCGGGACGCGGAACTCATTGTCGTACACCATTCCGAGTCGCGACGGGCTCAAGATTGCCGTCAACATGCTGGCCTGCATTCCAAGAATGCGATCGTGAATCGGCCATGTTGCTTCGCCTCTGTCACCGCCTCGATCGAACCACTTGACAACATTGAAGTGCGCCAACATGTCGGTAGTAAGACCGTACGCGTTCTCGTCGAAGATGGCGTCGATGGCGTGCTGAAGGGCGGCTCGCTGTTGTTCGACCGGTACCACGGAAATGGGCGGACGATCCTCATCGCCAAAGTCGCCTTTCTTGTTTCGGTTGACATGCGCCCCGCCAATCCAGTCAACCATCATGCTCGCGGCCGACAATTGCATGCGCAGCGTGGTCTCATACCCCTTGCGGGCCTTCGACCAACTGTCGCCGTCCTTCATGTGCGATTCGAGCAGTTCTTCCCGCAGTTTCGCTATGACCCGCGTCTGATTCTCGGCATATGCCAACGGATCGCGGCTGAAGTCGTACCGCTTCGCCAACGGGTCTGGACCACTCGTGTCCTCATCGGTCAAATAGGCGTGCTCCGGCTCGTTCGCCCGGGCCAGCACATCATCCGTCTTGCCAAGCGTGTAGCCGTACTCAATTGCCCAGTGATCGTAGGGCCCGATGCCGATCATCGCGAAATCGCCCTGGCACTCACCCGCTTCCAAATTGAAGTTAACGGGGTTGTAGTCCATGACCGATGCGGTGAACGGCTTGTTGCCCTTGATCTCCTCGGAGTTAATCTCCTCCAATGAATAGAGACCCGATGCCTTGAAGTTGTGCCGCAAGCCGAGCGTGTGGCCCACCTCATGCGAAACAAGCGCCGACATCAGAGGACCGATGAACCACTCCGGAATGCCGTCCAGTTCATCGCCCGAAGATCCCTCCGGTGGGTTGCCTTCCAACAATCCAAGGGATTCAAGACCGAGCCGTGCAAATGCCATCTGGCCCGCCAACTGGTATGCAGCGAGGCAGTGGCTTCGCTCGTCGCCAAGCCAACCGGCAATTTCCGCCAGTTCGGGCTCGCTCGCGAGGATTGGATCGGTGAAGTTGACAGTAGTTTCGTTGCCCGGTGCGGCTCGCTCTGCCAGTATCTGCGCGCGCTGCAACGGGTCCGCCAGGCGCACACGCGGGTCCCATTCCGGGTACTGGTCCAGCCAAACGATGTCCTGCGGAGTCAGTGCGCCCATGGCCTCGACCGCCGGCATGCGCGAGAACCACTTCCAATACGCACGAATCCAGCCGTCAGTCAGGATGATGTCCGCATCAAGAATCTCACCCGTCATCGGGTGCGCTCGCGACGGGCCAATTGCCGTCGCGACATCGTTGTTGATCCACCGGATGAAGTTGTACCGGACATCCTCCGGATCCTTCTCCATGTGAGCGCCGGTCGCGGAATCCTGATAGTAAACCTCGATGGCGTTGTCGATTCCGATGTTCGCGTAGGCATCATTCCAGTTGAGGATGCCGTCCCGCACCCATCGTCGATACCGAACGGGGACCGTGTGTTCAATGTAGAAGACGATCGGCTGCTTCGGCGGGCTCAGAGAGAGCTTCGGATCGCGCTTCTGCACATTCCATCGGTTGATGTATCGAATCCACTTGTCCTCGTCGTGGTACTTGCCAAGATCGAGGTAGGAGGTCGTGAAGTACCCGACCCGCTCATCCGCAATCCGCGGCTTGTAATCGCCACGCTCGGGAACTTCGCTGATGGAATAGTGAATTGTCTTCAGCGATCCGCTGCGCGTCGGCATCTCGAACGCGACCTCGATGTTCTTGGGGAAGGCCTTGGCGGTCTTGACGCTCACCAGTCGCTTGTTTGCACCACTGCCCACACTGCCTGCGATCTTCGATGCATTGGCGACCAGCAGTTCATCAAGGTCGATCACAGGCTGGCCCGACGGGCCAGTTGCAACAATTGGCACATCGATGAGCACTGAATCGGTGAACACCGTGTTGACACTATGCTTCGCCGTCTTGTCATCCGCCCGCACCGATATCTCCGGCTCGATGATCGCCAGTCGATCGTTATATTTGCGGAGATAGACATACCGGTCCTGCCCCTGCAATCCCGAGAATGTCACGCCGGCTGCCGGTGTCACGGCAATGAAGAACTTCTTCCGCTCCCATCCTCGCGGCAACTCCGCGAGGACTTGGTTCTCCTTGTTGTTGACCCAGAGGCCGAACAGCGACGACGAACCATCGGCCGTCGAAACTACCTGTCGGTAGCCCTCGTTGACCTCGTTGAAGGCCTTCGGCTTGCCGGTGAGGCCGGGGGTAATGGTGAGAGCGAGTCCGGCCGCAAGGACCGGTGTAGCAAGGCGATATCGCAGCATGGTGAACTCCTGATTCCTTCTCCTACGAGCCCAGAGCGGCTCAAGATCGCGACCGGCTCAAAGCCCGGCCATCCAGCATCGGTCGCTTCCACCGCCGCACTGGACACCCACCCAATTCTGGCTGTACATTGTGGTTCTCGGACGGACGAAAAGCAATGCCGAAAGACTGCTTTTCGTCTCTCAAGAGCTGGAAACGGGGATTTCGGCCACGGACTCCCCCTGATTTCGGCGAAATGCCTTCAGCTGGTCCCGAAGTTCGCCGTCGCCGCCGCTGAGAATCTGCACCGCAAAAATCGCGGCGTTGGTCGCCCCGGCGGCCCCGATCGCAAAGGTCGCCACCGGCACGCCCTTGGGCATCTGCACGGTGGAAAGGAGCGAATCCAGTCCATCCAGCGACCAGCCCTGCATGGGGCAGCCGAGCACCGGCCGGTCAGTATGGGCCGCAACGACACCTGCCAGATGGGCCGCGCCCCCTGCAGCACAGATGTAGACCTCCACGCCCCTGCCCTCGGCATCCTTCAGGTACTTCTGCAGGCGAGAGGGGTTGCGATGGGCGGAGATCACGTTGCACTCGTGCGCAACGCCGAATTCCCCGAGCATCGTGCTCGTTCGCTCCATCGTGGGCCAGTCCGAGGCGCTACCCATGAGGATGCCAACTCTGGCCCCCTCCACCGTGGTGTATTCGGCCATGATCCTCGCCATTGTATCGTGTGTCCCGCATGCGAATTGCAGTACTTGGCGCAGGTGGGGCAGCGGGCCGGGCCTGCCTGTCTGAACTGGAAGCCCGCGGGCATGACCCGATCGCCCTTGGAAGGGAGGAATCGCTCCCTGGTGATGTCGATGCAGTGATTCTCGCCGTGCCGCTGGAGGTGGCCAGAGCGGTAGAGAGCGACGCCCTGCTCGTGGATTGTTCGGGCGGTCTTCCACACACAACGTTGTTTCTTCCCGGGGTCACGCATCCGAGTGATGCCCGACGCCTTCGCATCCCGAACTGTACGACGACGCTCATTGCAACCGCCCTGTTACCGCTCCGCCAGTTGGGCATCAAGAGCGTGACAGCAACGACCCTGCAGGCGGCATCCGGCGCGGGCTGGCGGGGCGTCCAGGCACTTGAATCCGGAGACACGGAATCAATCTTCGGCGGAGTGTTGCAGGGGAACATCCTCCCTCACGAGCGAGCGGCCGAGGAGGAGTCGGAGGTCGCCGAACAACTGCACACGCTGCTGGGGTGTACAGCCATGATCACCGCCTTTCGCGTACCCGTGCGCGTCGGCCATGTCGCAAGCATCATGGTCGAGACCGAGGAACCGTGCCCGAACGATCTTCTTCCCGACAACAATCTGCTCGATCCCCTGTCCCTTGAGTGCAACGACCATGTCGCAACAGGCCGTGTTCGCATTGATGGCCTGCGAACATCTCTTGTGGCCTGCTGCGATCAGTTGCGTGCGGCCACTGCCGTCCCCGCAGTCAATGCGGTGCTGTCGGTACACTGCTGAGCCCCACTCGAAAGGACGCACCGTGAGTACATTCAGGAACATGCACATTCTCCTGGTTCATGAGGAACTGTTTGCGGATACCGCAGCGGGCGAAGCGCTACGCGCCCTCATTGACGCCCTTGTCGATGAAGGCATCGAACCGCGTACCGCAACAACATGCGAAGATGGGTGGCAGCGATTCCTCGCCGATCCGGAGATCGCGTGTGTCATTGTCAATTGGAATGGCGACACGCCGCACACGGCGCGGCTCCTGCATCGCATTCGCGAACATAACTGCATCATCCCCATGCTTCTGTCCACGACGAGGATGGATGTCGACTCGATCCCGATCGAACTGCTTGATGTGATCAACGGATACATGTGGGTAGCAGAGGACACGCCCCACTTCATGGCGGAGTGGATTCGGCATGAAATGCAGAGTTATGTGGAAGCGATGACGCCGCCGTTCTTTGGCGCGCTTCGCAACTATGCGGAAGAGGCCAAGTACGCATGGCATACGCCAGGACACATGGGTGGTGTCGCGTTCCTGCGAAGCCCTGCCGGCCGGCGAATGTTCGACTTCTATGGCGAGAACAGTTTCCGCGCAGACCTGTCGATCTCCGTCCCGGAGCTCGGGTCACTCCTTGAACATGACAGCGTCATCGGCGAGGCGGAACGGAATGCCGCAGATACGTTTGGTGCGGATCGCACATTCTTTGTCCTCAATGGCACATCGACTGCCAACAAGATCGTCTGGAGTGGTCGGGTAATCGCTGGTGATGTTGTGCTGGTAGATCGAAACTGCCATAAATCGCTGCAACACGCGATTGTCATGACGGGTGCGATCCCGGTATACCTCGTGCCCACCAGAAACCGGCATGGAATCATCGGGCCGGTGCCACTTGAGCAGTTCTCCGAGGACTACATCCGAAAACAACTCGCCGAGAGTCCGCTGGTAGAGGGTGATGGTCCAGAGAAGATCAAGATGACTGTGTTGACCAACTCGACCTATGACGGGTTGTGCTACCACACCGAGATCATCGAGCAGGCAATGTACGGCTTGACCGAGAACCTGCACTTCGACGAGGCGTGGTTCGGCTACGCGAAGTTCCATGAATTGTACGCCGGCCGCTACGGCATGCATGACACGCCGGAGAGCAATGACGCACCGGTCGTGTTCACAACACAGTCAACGCACAAACTCCTTGCGGCGTTCTCTCAATGCTCAATGACCCATGTGCGTGATCGCCAGGTCACCGATGAGAGTCGAAAGATGGACTACGATCGATTCAACGAGGCGTTCATGATGTACACCTCGACATCGCCGCAGTACGGCATGATTGCATCGCTCGATGTAGCGAGCCGCATGATGCAACACGGCCAAGGTCGTGTTCTCATGCAGGAGGCGATTGAGGAAGCTGTGTCGTTCCGAAAGGAAATGTTGAGGGTTGCCAGATGTCTCGAAGGCGATGACTGGTGGTATCACATCTTCCAACCCCCGGGCCTTGAACAGCGAAACGCAAAGCACATGTCGCGGCCGCTCGACGCCCCGGATGTCAGCGACGATGTCACTGCGGACGAATCATTCTGGTCGCTCGATCCCAATGCGCAGTGGCACGGATATGAAGGCCTGACGAAGGACTACATGCTGCTCGATCCGATCAAGGTCACCGTCATGTCACCCGGCTTGGATCCGGCGGGGAACTGGGAGGATCAGGGGATTCCCGCGGACCTTCTCTCCCGATTCCTGCGGAGCCGCGGCGTTGTGGTCGAGAAGACCGGACTGTACTGCTTCCTTGTGCTCTTTTCGTTCGGTATCACACACGGCAAGTCTGGCACGCTTGTTTCGAAGCTCTTCCGATTCAAGACGCACTTCGACAACAATGATTCCGTCGAAACTGTCTTCCCGGATCTTGCCCACGACTATCCCGAGCGGTACGACGGCATGGGCGTGCAGCAACTCGCGGCGGAAATGCACGCTTGTCTTCGGGAGGTTGATGCGGCCGGATTGCAGCGGGATGCATACAGCAAGTTGCCGGAGCCGGTTATCAGGCCAACAGCGGCATTCAATGCGCAGATCGGCGGCGGGGTTGAGCAGTGCACGCTTGATGAACTGGACGGGCGAACATCGGCTGTCATGGTCGTGCCGTATCCGCCTGGCATTCCGGTGCTCATGCCGGGGGAGCGATTCGACAATGCACGGATTCCAGCGATCATTGGGTTCTTGAAGTTGCTGGAAACCTACGACAACCGTTTCCCGGGCTTCGAGCACGAGACGCACGGTGTAGATCCAGTGCGGGACAAGGGTGGGCGGTTGCGGTACATGATCGATTGTGTGTTGGACAAGTAACCGTAGGTGTGACGGCGGACTGTCCGGCCTGATTCCGTTGTCGCTACAATGCCGCTTCCGACGGCTTCTGGTGGGGATTAGTGTAACGGTAGCACGACTGACTCTGAATCAGTTAGTCAAGGTTCGAATCCTTGATCCCCAGTTTCCCCGGGAGGTCATCGTCATACTGGGCCGAGTGTCACAGGTCTCAACTCGTTGCTGCAGCGGATAGTTTGTCCACTGTCCGTTTCGTAGTACCCGGTGATCTGCGATGGAATGCTCGGTAGTTCATCCCCGCCGAAGTTCTGAAGACTCAGTCTGAACCGATAGCACCGGCCGTACGCAGCGAGTGCTGCGGCATTGCGGACCTGCTCAGGTTCGAATCGCCAGGTGAACATCGGTTCGCCGGCGTTCACCCGACCCCGCGGATGCACTTCGAAGACAAATGCCCCGTCTGCTTCGACGGTTCTGCTACCCCTGTCGAAGATCGCCGCGGACACATGAATCGTGTCGCGGTATCCGTTGCCATCGGTGTCCTCGGCATTGTCGGAGGCAAGCAACGTCATGTGCCGCGGGATGCCGTCGGAGATTAGCGGCGGAGCGGTGCTGGGTCGTCCGGATCGCTGGCTGCAACCGAGTCCCGCTGCGATGCACAGGAGGATGATGGCGATTCTCATCATGGCGCCTCGGAGGATTCCGGCAGTGTTGATGGTTCGTCTTCTTCCTCACGCAGTTCGAGGGACACGCCGTCGGTCTTGAAGTAACCGCCTGTTCCCTCAATGAGGCTTCGCTGCAGTTGATCGCGGACTCGTTGTGGCAGCGAGAGGCGATCGATCTCAGCGTCGGTAATGGCGTCCATCTCGGAGAGTCTCGCAGGACTTCTGATTACATGCGGTGTGATGACAATCAACAGTTCGGTGCGTGTCATGTCCTCGGTTTCGCTTCGGAAGAGAGCGCCGATGATGGGCAGGTCGCCGAAGAACGGCACCTTGTCCTCGATCCATTCGTATCGCTCACCGATCAGGCCGCCAAGAACAATTGTCTGTCCATCCTGCACGGTGACGGTTGTGTCTGCGGTTCGCGAGAGGATGCGTGGCGTCCGGACATTGGGGACGGGTTCATCCTGTTGCTTTGAAAGTGCGGAGAGTTCGGGGCGAATATCGAGCCGAACAAACCCGTCTGGATTGATCGAGGGTGTTACTTCGAGACTGACGCCGACTTCTCGCTGTTGCAACTGCGTGTTGGATGTTCCTGTGTCGTAAAATGTGGTCGACTCTGGGATGAATATGGTTTCGCCGACCTGAATGTTCGCCACCTCGTTGTTGGCAGCCATGACAGATGGATTGCTGAGTACATGCAGCCGATTCTGTGACTGGAGCGCCTTCAGGATGATGCCGAAGTCGCTTGATGCGATCGCGAGACTGGGAACGCCGGTGGATGCAAGTGCCGTTCCCGCGGCCAGGCCGAAGGTTCCGTTGAGCGCCATCGGGCCGAGGCTGAATTCGCTGCGGTCAAGATTCACGCCCCAGTCGCTTTCCTCGCCGAGCGTGACCTCGGCCAACATCACCTGAATGAGAACCTGCGGCGGGTCGACATCAAGTTGTTCAATGATCTCCTTGACTCGATCCATGTAGCGTGGGCTGGCGCTGACGAGTACGGTGTTGGACTTGCTGTCGCCTTCGATGGTGACTTCCCGTTCGAGCAGCCGCGATGCTGACCCAAGTTGGTCGGCGCTCAGTGTCTCCACGAGTTTCCGCTGTTCTGCGTCAACGAATGCGGCGATCACTTCGGCGACCTCATTCGCCTTGGAGTTCCGCGGTTGATATACGAGCACCTCACGCTCGTTTGCATCCAAGTCGTCCAATTCATCTACAACATTGGCGACCAAGTCGATCTGCGCCGGTGTGCCGGAGACGAGCAGACTGTTTGTTCTGCTGTCCACGGTGATGGCGAGTTGCTGCCGGGGATCGGGTACTGCGGTCAGGTCGGTGGATACAAAAGTCGTCTCGTCTCCGGTGGGCGGCGCATCGGGAGTGGTCGGTTCACCGACTACCTCGCGCGGTTTCAGGACCAGGAGTTCGCCACTCTGCCGCAGATTGAAGAGATCAGCAAGTATCTCTCCCATTGCAGTTGCGTCCGCATTGGTGAGTTTGAATACTCGAATCGTCTTGGACCCCGTACTCGACTCGTCGAGATCGGTAATCATTTCCTCGATGAGTTCGATCGACTCCGGTGGTGCCTTGACGATGATCGTGTTCGTGCGCACATCGGGCGTGAGCGAGATCGTTTCTCTGATCGCCGAGGAGAATTCGATTTCGTCCGGTTCGCCGCCATCGAGTTGACCGAGATACTTCAATACGGTGGTTTGTTCGGCAGCTCGCCGCCGGCCGATGCCGCGACCACTCAGGACATTTTCGATCAGCGACACCGTCTCGATCGCATTGGCGGATCGCAGCGGAAGGTATCTGATCTCCTGCACCGCGGCGGGGCGCGCTCCGTCGAGTCTCGCAATGAGACTGCGGACCATCTGTACATCGGAGTCGCCCCCCCGAACGAGTACAGCATTCAGGCTCCTGTCCGCAGCGACAGAAATCGGATTCCCCGGACGAGTGCGATTTGTGTCGCGTACATAGAGATCGTTGAGCATGGCGACGACATCGGTCGCCCGACTTGAACGCAGCGTAATGACATCGAACTGTCGATCGGCGTGTGTCTCCGCGTCCGCCTCCACCAGCACACGCATGAAGTTCTCCAGCACCTCCATGTTTTCCGCGCTGGCGGCGACGATGAGTGTGTTGCTGGCGATGTCCGCCTGCACGCTGACGCGATCGCCATCAGTCGACGATTCGCCGAGTGACTGCTGACGCTCACGCATGAGTTGTTGGATCCGTGGCCCGAGTTGCGCCGCACTGCTGCCTGGGGGAACAGCGAGTACATGCAGTCCCACTGCTTGATTCATGGGCACCTCGGCGAGTTTGCGGACAAGGTCCTCGACGACCGCCACATCCTCCGGCCCAGCGCTGACAAGTAGGCTGCTGCTCCGGGTATCCGTGAGGATGAGGGGTTGCTGGGATGCACGAAGTTCGGCAGGAAGTTCCGCGTACCGCCGCTGCACGATCTGCCGAACAGTTCCCGCGATGCGTTCAACGTTGCCACCGGGTACCGGGATGACCTGGACGAGCGAGGCATCTTCCAGTGTCGAGATGTCCATTCTGGTCGCGAGCCTCTCGAGAATCTCAAAGGCATCGTTTCCAGCGGCGACAACAAGGCCGTTGGTGCGTGTATCCGGAACGATGGTCACCCTCTCCAGTTCCGCGGTTTCCGGATCGACTCGTCGTAGCCGTTGCACCCGTGCGTCCATGAGTTGCTGAAGCATCGGCCCCAGTCTGCCCGCGGAGGCATGTTCCAACTCGATGAATCGGATCTCCTGCAGTTCCGGCGGCAATTCTGCATCCATGAGCGTGAGCAGATGTTCGAGCATGACGAAACTTCGTGGGCTTGTCGACACGATGATGGAGTTCGTTCGCTCGTCGGGTTGAACGATGATGCGATCATCCTTTCGGATGATCCCGTTCTTGACCTGTTGTTCGAAGAGACTGGTGACATTCGATGCGACGACCGCAGCGGCGGCGTGATCGAGCGGATAGATGCGAACCGATGCACCTGGCGATGCCTCCTCCACATCGAGCATTGCGACCAGTTCGCCAATGACATCGAGATTGCCAGGTGTGCCAACAAGTAGAAGCGAGTTCAACTGTTCATCCCCGTGAATCACGAGCCTCGACATGGGCTGGAAGAAATCTGATTCGGCCGAACCATCGCCTTCGATCCGAAGCCTTCCGACCTGCTTCTGCAGCGGGCCGCCGCCGGGGAGATCAACATTGCCCTCAATCAGCACTGCTTCGAGCGTGGTGGCCAGTTTCTCGGCGTCGGCAAATCGCAGTTTCACCAGCCTGGTTTCGACCCAGCCGGATGCGATGTCCGAATCCAACCGCTGTGACAGCACTTCCACCATCGCCACCGCGTCCTCGCGCCCGGCCACAATGACGGTATTGGTTCGTGCGTCGATGGCGATGGCGACATTGTCAACCAGCGCCCGCCCGACGGCTCCAGACGGAACGCCAGAGGCCTGACTTCCCGGGCTCCGCTGCAACTGCTTCCCCTGCGCAAAGAGGTCGCGGACGATGCGAGAGAACTCGTCGGCTGCGATGTTCTCCAGCGGGAATATCTGCACAGTCACGCTCTCGGTGACAGGGACTCTGTCAAACAGAACAACGAGATCGGCAAGTGCATCCACATTGCCGGTGGTCGATGCGACAATGACGGAATTGGATGCCGCGTCGGCGATCAGGCGAATGGGGACCGACAGATCCAACTCGATCGAATCCTCCTTCGCATCGTCGCTGCGGAGAGCGAGGCGGCGGACCTGTTCCGCAACAGCGGCAGCCAACCCGGTATTCGCAGCCCTCGCGGCTGGATCGGTCACCTGCCGCAGCAGGCCAATCATGCCATTGGCCGTCGCATTCTGCAATGGGATGATGCGCATGTCGGACTCGGCGAGTTGCGGCTCGGTATCCAGTGCCTTCATGAGCGCGACGACCGTATCGCGATCGCCCGGCGCGGCAACGACGATGACGGCGTTTCGGCCTCGCAACACGCCGACGCGGATGGGTTCGCTGACCATGCGTGTTGCCGCATCCGATTTCTGAGGCTTGTTGAGACCCAGCGTGCTGATGACCTCGATCGCCTGCGCGGGTGTGATGTTCGAGAGCTCAATGATGAAGATCCCTTGCTCGCCGCCAGGAGCCATGCCGTCCAATTGCGATGCGACATCTCGAATCTGTCCGGCAAGATCCTCACCGGCTGCGACGATCAGGTTGTTGCCGGTTGCATCGACTTCAATGGAAAGCGGTTCACCCATGCCCTGAGCCCGCGCCTTGAAGGCAGCAGTTATCGCTGTAGCGACACGGCGAGCATTGGCGGAATCGAGATGGATGACATGAACGCCGATACCACCGTCCAGGCCCTCCTGCTGTAGCGCCTCGGCGAGCGCGGAGATTTCTTTCCACTCAGCCTCCTCCGCGCGAACGATGATTGATCCAGCGCCGCGATCGGCGACGATGCGAATGGCGTCTCTCCCCTCCCGGTCATCGCCGGAATCCCATGTCTGGCGCAGCGTCTGGGCAAGTTGTTCCGGGTTCCCCCGCTTTACCGAGATGATGCGTGGTGCAGGAAGACGGGCGAAGTCAGCCGTATCCAGTTGCGTCACTATTGTCTCGATCTTCGTCATCAACTGCCGGTTGGCGGAGATGACGACACTGTTAGTCTGCGGTTCAGCTGATGCCCGTACCCATTCATCAGCCTGCACGAGCGTCGGTGGCGCTTGCGGCCGATCCCGGTCATCGCCGCGTGTTTCGGGTTGCTGCTGGCGAGCGTGTTCATCTAGCCGCCCCTGAAATGCCTCGTTGATCGCCTTGGCGACGGATTTCGCATCTGCCCATCGAAGCGGAAGGACTCGCAGTTGCAGGGACGCATCGTATTCCTCGCTGTCCAGTTTCTCAAGCAATACTCTGATGGCGGACCACTCCGTTTCCACTGCCGAGATTATGAGGCTGTTTGAGGAAGTATCGGCGACGATCGACACATTCATCTTCTGTGGTGTGTCTGCGTCGAACGCATACGGACCATAGAAGAGGCGGAGCGCTGCTCGCACCTGTTCCGCATCAGCGAACTGAAGCGGGATGAAGTCGGTAATCCTTGGATGTTCCGCGGGTTGATCGAGTTCCGCGATGACCTGCGCGAACTGTTCGTACTGCTCTGGCGTCGCCCCGATGATGAGTTGATTCTCTTCACGCTCGTAGTCAACCGCTGGCGGGATTCCTCCCATGTTGCGGCCGAGTCGTTGCAAGGTGAAGTAGACATCACTTGCGACTGCGTGCTTCAGAGGAATGACATGGTATTCACGGGGGCTGGCGGCGGGCACTTCATCCAGTTTCTGAACGAGGTGCTCGATGATTGGGAAGGACTCCGCGGTTGCGGTCACAATGAGGCTGTTGGAACGCTGGTCGGCGACGATGCGGGCCTTGACCTCCACCGGCTCGCCTTCCCCGTCCTCCAGCCGAATGACGATGCCGTTGGTTTCGCCGCGGCTGTCCAGTTGCAGCGTTTCCCCGAGGATGCGAACTGCTTCTGTCGCCTTCGCACCGGCCAATGTGTAGGTGCGGATGATCGTCTCGTCACTCGCCTCGCGGGTATCCAACTGGGCAATGAGCGACCGCACCTGGGTGAGTTGTTGCGATGGTGCATTGATGATCAGGCTCATGGTCCGCAGGTCCGGCGTCACAATGACACCCTTTCCACCTCGCCGCGGGAACTGTTCTCTCAGGATTCGCGCGATCTCGTTGGGCTCTCCATCGCGAAGCGGAATGATCTCGATCTGTTGTTCGCCGCCGACATCGGCCTGATCGAGTCGAGTCAGCAGATCGCGGATCGTCGCCATCTCGGTCTCGTTGGCCGATACCAGCAGGCTGTTTGCAGCCGGACTGGGAGCAATCGTTGCCGTCGGAGCCGGGTTCCCAGACACGCGTGCCCGCTCGGCGAGGAAACCGCTCAGCGTGCGACTGATCTCGCCCGCGTCAGCGAATTGCACGGCGAGCACTTCCACTTCCTGCGGTGTGCCATCGACTTCCGCATCGAGCGATGCAAGGAGCTCCGTAATCTCATCCTGCCGGGCAGCCGGCGCAGAGACGATGAGCAGCCGCCGGGCGCCGTCCACTCGAATCAGAACGGCATCCGCATCGATCCCCTGCTGCCACCATCGCCGGTTGACCGTACCTCCAAATGACTCCCGCAGCACTTCCGCCATGATTTCGACCGGCACATTGTCCACGCGGTGGAATCGGACCTGGCGTTCCATGCCCGCATCGGCGGGCATGTCCAGAACATCAATCAGTTTCTGCACAATCTCGAAGGTGTCGCCCCTTCCTGTGACAATCAACGCGTTGAGTCGATCATCCGCCCGCACCGCAATACGACCAGCGGTATCGCCGCCTCGGCGCACGCTCGGGGAACGGTTACCTCCGCCCCAGAAGAACGGCTGGCTCCACACGAGGTCCTCGACGAGTCGTGACACTGTCTCCTGGATTGCCGAGGCCTGTGCATGCTGTAGCAGAAACACCTTGAACGCCAGTTCGTCGGCTCCCTGCTGTTGATCGAATTCCTCGACGAGTTTCCGGACCTGTTCAAACTCTTCGTCCGGTGCGGCGACAAGTAGTGTGCTGCCACCGCGCGGACCGATGACCGATACGCTTCGCCGCTGCCCCCGTCGTCCACCGGCAAGCCTTGCGCGGTCGTCATAGAGTTGCTGTATGGCCTGCGCTACTGCGCCGGCATCCGCGCGTTCCAGCGCAATGGTCCGCACTTCATACAGGCTGGTCGCATCGCGATCGATTTCGGCGACAACACTCTTGATTTCGGACAGCGTCTCTTCATCTGCACGAACAAGCAGCATGGATGCCTGTTCGTCCGGAAGAATGAGGGTCGACTTTCGCATCGCCTCGTCGTCGCCGATGACCGCACGCTGCAGCAGGTTTGCGGCGTTGGATGGCGACGCAACCTGCAGCGGGATCATGGTCAGACCGTGCCGGTCTTCTCCGTCCTGTACATCCAGCGTCGCGACCAGTGACTCGACTTCGGCGATCTGTTCCGCGGACGCGGTCACGAGCAATGTGTTTGTCCGCTGATCGGAGGAAAAAGTCGGGGCGATCTGGTTTGGGTCCGCTCTCCGTGTCGAGTTCCACCTTGCGCGGAAGACGCTTTGTAGTGTGCCCTGCAGGGACCTCGCGTCGGCGTGGCGGAGCGGGATGGTCTTCAGGGTCGTCATGCCGTCGACCGGCGACTGGTCAACCAGTTCGAGGAATCGGTCCACGAATGGGATTGCTTCGGGTGGAGCGGTGACGATCAGGGTGTTCGATGCCTGATCGGCCGAGACTCGAATGCGGTCCGGGTTGAAGACAGCCGAGTAGGCTTCGGTACCGCCAAGAAGTTCAACCGCGAGGTCCTGTACGCGCGACGCCTGTCGATTCTGCCTTGTGCCGTCGAGCATTGCGTTAATGCCGGCAAGAGCGCGGTTCGCAGTTACGGTGGTGAGTGAGTAGATGCGGACCACGAGCTTCCGTGGTTGCTCGTTCCCCACCAGTGCCCGCATGAGTTCCGTCACAAGAGTGAAGTCGGTGTCATTGCAGGCGATGATCAGGCTGTTGGCCTGTCGGTCGGCGACGATGGCGACCCGCCGGCGAAGATCTCCGCGGCGACCTCCTGCGGGTGTCACCTGCGACATGGCCTGGAGAAGCAGGTTTGACAGTGACTGCGCATCTGCGCGGTCACCGAGTTCGATGTACCGGACCTTGACTGGCAGTGCTCGCATTTGTGCCACGATCTGCGAGATGAGTTCTTCGATGCGACGGACTTGATGTTCCGAGCCAACGATGACCAGGGAGTTGCCGATGTCATCGACCGCGATCCGGGCGTCTGGTTCGTCCGCGGTTTGCGGGGAGTCCTCGGATTCCTGTGAGAGCGGTGGCGACGGGGAATCCGGTGGGGCGAACGCGGTGACGGTCATGGCGATGTGCACTGACAGTGGCAGGAGTGACTGTGGGGGCGTCGCCTTGGGCTCCGTCTTCTTTGGGTTGAGAAGGTCCTCGAGGTCGAGCACTTCGACCCGGGCTCCACCTGTTCTCTGCAGCAACTGCCGAAGGGCCTCGGCCACCTCCCTTGCCGATCCCTTTGCGGGATCGATCTGGATTGAGCGGATCTGGCTGGCCGACGCGATTGCAGCCTCGTCCAGTTGGTCGACGACTTCCTTGATCGTGTTGAACTGGGCATCCGTAGCCCGAACAAGCAGCGCATTGCTTGCACGATCGACGGTGATGACCGGTGGTTGTTCGACGCCCCTTCGATCTGTAAACAGTGTGGAGAGGCTTGCGGCAACATCGGCGGCCTCTGCATTCTGGATGAGCACGACATGAACATCGCGTGCCTGATCAGATGTGGGCACGGTGTCGAGTTGTTTGACGAGTTTCTCGAAGCCATCCATGCGGTGGATGGGTGCGTCAACGATAAGGCTATTCGTCTGCGTGTCGGCGCGGACGGCGATTTCCTTCGGTTCCTGCAGGTGTGGCATCGGTCGACCACGCCGATCCATGGGCATCGGCGGTTCTGGGAACATTGCGTCGATCGTCTGAGCCAGGTCCTGTGCTCTGGCGACGGTCAGGGGGAAGATGCGGATCTCGCGACCTTCTTCATCGAGTCTATTCGTGTCGTTCAGTTCGTCGAGGATGGCGGAAATCTCATCCTGCACATCGGACGGTGCTGTGATGATCAGCGTGTTTGTAGCAGCGTCGGGTGTCAGCCGAACCGGTTTTTCCCTTTGTTCATCCGGCGACCTCGCGTCGTACTGTCGTTGCAGCGTCGCGGCAACGACATTGGCGTCTGCCGAACGCAGTTGCAGGATTCGAAGAGGTTGCATTTCGCTTGCTCGATCCCTGTCGAGTTCAGATGCAAGAGACGCAATCGTGTTCACCTGTGATGGCAGCCCGGTAATGACAATCACATCAATGGCGTCAACGGCCGAAATGGTTGGGGCGATGAAGTTCTTGCCATCTTCGGCGCGCAGTACTTGTGAAGCGATCGCCTCGAGTGTCGGGAGCAGTACGCTGGGTTCGGCGTTGTGAATCGTGACGCGTCGGGTCTCGCGATCGATCGCCGTCGCATCCTCGACCATTGCAAGCAGTCGTGCGTACGACTCGATTGCACGGGGTGATCCCGTCATGGTGACAACTCGTGTTATGGAATCAACTGAAACCACCAACTCCTCCTCGGATTCCTTGGCGGCCCAAAGGTCGTCGGCGGCCTTTACCATCGCGGCGGCGTCCGGCGTGTCGAGCCGAAGCAGTCGCACCGACCGGTCGTCTGCCGTGGTGGAGTCAAGCGCGGGGATGATTGCTGCAACTGCTTTGACATCTGCTCCGGGTCCGGCGAGCACGAGGCTGCGACCGTCGGTACCGGGCACGAGCCGGGTCGTTGCTGCCTGCCTGCCGGTCAACAGCGAACGAAGCGTCGCGATCAATGAGCCCGGATCCGCGTGCTCCAACGGCAGCACGATCATGGCGTGGCCGGATGCATCCACCACCACATCTCCGTCGAGTTCGCGGAGTAGCGTGATGGCCTCGAGGATTCGTTGTTCATTTCCGACCAGTGTTACGGCCGCACGGTCATCCTGTTGCACGATGACCGGTCGTTCGGCCGCGGGGACGGTTGCGAAGAGTGCGGCAAGGTGCCGTGCCGCGGCGGATGGTGCGACGGTTGCAAGTTCAATGGTGCGAATGGTGCGGGTTGATGATGCGCTGGGGACATCCAGCAGATCAATCGTGTCCTGCAACTGGAGGATTCTCGCCTGCTGTCCCTTTACGATGATGGAGTTTGTTCGCGGGTCGGGCGAGAAGGCCAGGCCCGGCATCGTGTCTTCCTCGATCTTGTGTTGTTTGCCGTCGCCGCCAATCACATACTTCTCAACTCGCGTGCTCAGAAGCGCCTTCAGCGGCTCCATGATGGCCTCGGCCTTGGTGTGCCGAAGTGGAATAATCTCGATGATGCCGTCCGGGTCTTCTCGATCGAGTTCCTCGATTATCGAGAGGAGGCGGCGAACTTGCGCGGCCGTCTCGGTGATGACCAGTGAATTCTGCGCCTCCATGGCCGCCACCGACCCGTACGTAGCGACGAGATTCGCAAGTCGCTCTGCCAGCGGTTTTGCAAGTGCGATGTCGAGGGGACGAACAATGGTGACGATCTGGTCATCAGTGACTTCCTCGGGAAGTGTTCCGATGAATGTCGGGATATTTTCCCGCTGCATCTCGGTGAGGCTCTGCAGGTACAGCATGTCCGCATCGCGGCGCAACATGACACCGCGAGATTGCAGGATGATGTTCAGCACCCGCAATCCCTCATCGAGGTTGTAGGCCTCCGGCGAGAGATAGTCGAGCGTGCCTCCGGGAACATCGGTTTCTGTCACAACAGACAGGCCGGATTGTCTGGAGAAGAAGTCGAGTACTTCGTTGAATGTCGCACCCTTGAAGTTGAAACGCAGTTCGACCGGGTCATCCACTGCAGCGGCAGCATGACAGCCAAGAACGAGTGCGATTGTCAGTAGGAGTGTCTTGATCATGGTCTTGCATTCCTCTGCTCATCGAGCAGCGTGCCGAGCTGTACGAAGAAGTTCCGTTCGTTCTCTTTGAATTCCGCCCATTCACCGTCCGCTGCAACCAGCATGAGTGAACCGAGTTGGTCGCCCACAACGAGTTGCACGCTCTCTCCCGTGCGATCGTGCCGTAGCCAGACCTCGGTCCCCGCACTGCCCTGCACTACCCCGGTTACAAGCCACTGTCCGCTCGGTGTCTGCTCGTTCGGCGATTGAGCGGGTGGTGGTTGGGACATCTCAGTCTGTGGCACGCTGAATGGGTTGCTTGCCGCTGCAGCAACAACTACTGCGCGGCGGTTCGAATCGTACTCCGCGAAGACGGGCTCCTCGACGGTGGCGTCCGGCAGATAGATCGTTCGCAGATCGATGCGGGTCATGAATCTTCGGCCGTTGTCCTTTGCCTCAAGTCGAAGCAATTCGACGCGGCAGATCCATGGCTCCACCTCAAGCCGATCGACCAACTCCAGAACCTGTGCAAGCGTTCCCTGACCGGACACCCATCCCTCGACCTCTACAAGGTCCACTTCATCCGCAAGATCTCCGCGGAACTTCGACTTCGCCGGCGACTCCCGCACAACCATGCGGCCTGTTCCGACTGTTACTGATTGCAGCCCGACCGCTTCGCAGAGGCGATTCAATCTTGCCCGCAACCGGTGATCAACCTCTTCCCCGGTTCCACCGAGGCTCATTGTGGAAACGCTCTCGATGGCATGGCGCACACGGTCGTGGTCGTCGAC
>PVBE011410164.1_pt1 | contig 20113 bp, 16 predicted proteins | sample 1631181 | NCBI WGS metagenome assembly PVBE01 (sample SAMN08397723, study PRJNA350692) | Marine metagenome, whole genome shotgun sequencing project. | isolation source: water | place: Pacific Ocean | collected 2012-04 | reverse complement strand
ATTATATAAAATAATTTACTAAAGTTATGAAATAATTAAAAATTCCACCAAAAATATTAAACCCTAAAAAATTATCAGAAATAATTAAAATTAAAAGAATCCAAGGACCATTAATAGTTATTTTTCTTTTAAATTCATTACAACTACTAGGTAGAAAGGCAAATAATATTTTAGAACCATCTAAGGGGGGAATAGGTATTAAATTAAATACTCCTAGGACTAAATTAATAATTATTAAATTACTTAAAAAAATAAATAATAAATTATCTGCTGCTAAATTAGGAGCAAGTAGTTTAAATAAAATTATAAATAAAATAACACTTAAAAAATTAGAAACTGGGCCAGCAAAAGATACAATAGCTTCTCCATATTTTTGCCATTTTAAATTATAAATATTTACTGGTACGGGCTTACCCCAACCAAAACCAGCCATTAATAACATTAAAGTTCCTAAAAACTCTAAATGAGCTAAAGGATTTAAAGTAAGTCTACCATTAAATTTAGCAGTAGCATCTCCTAAACTCTCTGCAGCTAAGGCATGAGAAAATTCATGAATAGTAATAGCATAAACAATTGCTAATATTATGGTAATAAATAATTCTGGACTTTGAAATAATAAATTAAAAAGCATAAATCTTTACAAAAATTAATTTTTATGTTAGTTTACTTAACATTATATATTATAACTTAAATAACTGAAAAATCAAGAATATGTCTAAAATTTGTGAAATTTGTAAAAGAAAAGCTCTATCTGGTAATTTACGTAGTCATTCTAATATAGCTACTAGAAGAAAAATGAAACTTAATTTACAAAATAAAAAAATAGCTGGTAAAAAAACTATTATTTGTACTTCTTGTTTAAAAACAATAAATAAAAAACAAAAAGAAGTTACTATTTAATTTTTTTAATTAGAATTTATAATAAAAATCTCCATAGTTTTAAACTGTGAAGTTTTTTTTATTTCTAGCCTATTTTTTTTAATATACTTTATCTAAAACAAAAAGACACCCATACGTTTTATAGCGATAAGATGCCTTTTTGTCAAATCATTTCAGACATATTTTAGCCTTTAATTGATTTAAAAGGTTCATATCTTTTAAATTTGCGAACCCCTTTTAAAAAGGTTTAGTACTTGCAAATTAAAACCACGATTTTAATTAATATAAAATACTATATAAAAAATATTGTAGAATTGCATATATTTAAAAGAAAAGAACCATATTTATATGGTAACATATTATATTTAAAAATACAAATAATTATTAATCTAAAGTTTTATACTTAGTATGATCTGGTTTATAATCTTGCAATTCAAAATTCTGAAACCATAAACTTACCTCTAATTCAGCATCCTTCTTATCAGCTGAAGCATGTATTAAATTAAAAACAGCTGCTTTTTTACTATCAGCATATTGAAAAGAAAGATGAGCATAATCTCCTCTAATTGTACCGGGTGCAGCGCTTTTAGGCTCTGTTTCTCCAACCATTTTTCTAACTACTTCAATAGCCTCTACCCCTTCTATAACAAGAGCAATAACTGGTCCAGAAGTAATCATACTAATCATCAAATCTCTAACTTTTTGCCCCCTTCTTTTAGCTAAATCTTCATTATAATGTTTTAAAGCAGTATCTTTATCTGACCAAACTAATTTCAAACCAACTATTTTCAAACCAGTTCTTTCAAATCTACATAATATTTCTCCAACTAATCCTCTATTAATAGCATCTGGTTTTAATAAAACCAAAGTTCTTTCTAAATTATTTTCCATATTATCACTCTACTTATTTGTTTAATTTATTCTTAACTGCATCTACTACATCAGCAGGTGTAGTATTAGCTTTTACTAAATAACCAACACCACCTAATTCTTCACCTCTTTGTATGTCCTCTTCTTGTCCTAAATTAGTTAATAACATTACCGGTATATTCTTGGTTTTTTCATCTTTTTTTAAAGACTTTAAAACTGCAAAACCATCCATTTTAGGCATAATAATATCTAATAGAATAAAATCAGGTAACATTTCTTTAGCCTTTTTTAAACCATCTTCTCCATTTAAAGCTTTTTCAATATCAAAACCTTCATTCTTAAACTTGGTCTCATACATATTAGCTAACATCTCTTCATCTTCTACTAAAAGAATTTTTATTTTTTTATCAGGCATATTTTTTATTTAATTTATATTTATTATATGTTAAATAATCTTAAAAATCAAGAAAAAAGAGAGCTATTTTAATCAACTCTCTTTTTATTCTTGGCGAAAATAAAGCATCTTTTATTATACCTCACAATTTTTATATTAAAGGACAGTATCCACTAGTATAAGTAATATATATTCTAAATACTAATACTAATACAACTATAAAAATTACAAAAAATATAAAATTCTTTATTATAGATCCAAATGAAGTATCTTCCATTTTTGTACCTCCTATTTATTTTTAAAAGAACTAATTTTTTTAATTATTAAATGCTAATTCACTATATTTTTCTAAATCTTGTTTATAAATATCTTGTATTTTTGCTAAAGTTAAAGCATCTCTATAAATACGAACATCATCTATACGACCCCTGAAACCATAAGTAGCACTATTATCACAACCTCCTAAACTCTCTTCCATATTTTCCCCAATACCTATTGGTACCGATGCTGCTTGATCACCAATAATAACAAAATCTTCAGGATTAACACCAGTGTTCCAAGACTTTATTTTAACACCATCAACATAAACTGTTTTATAACTTGTCGAAGAATCATATGTAGCAGCTATATGATTCCATTTATCTTTTTTTAAACTATCAGGATCAGTTAAATCATTACCTCCATCACCACCGGGATTAGGATCAGAAAGAATTAATGACCACTCTATTCTATTACTTTCTGCTTGACCTAACATCCAGTAATCAGAACGATCTCTTGATACAATTCTATAAACAGCACTACTACCATCGGTAGTTGGATAAACCCAAACAGAAACAGTTAAATTTTTTGATTCAAAAGTTTTATCTATTTGAACACAATCATTACCATCAAATGATAAAGAATTATAAGTAGAATTAAAACCTCCATTAGCAGCAAGATTACCTTTTAATTCTCCATGACGAAAATAACCAGATGTGTCTTTACCTAAATTATTACTATCTTCAAAAGTCCATTCTCCTACTAAATCATATCCTAATTTTAAATAAACTTCACTATCAAAAGATTTAGCTTTACTCATTCTAGATTTCTCTCTTATTACATTACCACTTACTAAAAAAATAGTTGATAAAATAGCTATAAAAGCACATATCACTAACAATTCTACCAAAGAAAATCCTTTATTATTCATATTATCTTGTTAATATATTTGGTTCTAAGGGAAAATTAGGTAAACTATAGTTATCATCAGCCCAAAAAATATTCTTTTCTAATAAATATATTTGCATGTAATTTTCCTCTTTTGTTTTAACTCTAATTTTTAAATTTAAACCTTCTAAAGGTATTATTAAATTAGACCATTTAGTAGTTAATTTATTATTTTTAAGCTCTATATTTGTTTCTTTATACTCATCGTTAATTAAAACTTGAAGATCACTAAAATCACCCTTAAAATCCCATACCAAACTATCTAATTTAATTTCTGATCCTAAAGATTTAATATTTAAATCATAAATAATATTCCAATCATTAATTAATTTAGTATTCAAAGGATTAACAACAAAAACAGGAAAAGTATCTTTAATATTTACAGTATTTAAATATAATTTTTCTTCTAAATTAATTTTTTTTTCTGAATAAAAACCATTAGCTACAATATCAAATAAAGAAAAAGAATATTGACCTTCTGGTAATATTCCAGTAATTTCAAAATAAAGATCTTTATTTTGATTTAATTTAAAATTATTTAAAGAAAAGACTATTTTTTTATCTTCTTTTATGATATTGCCTGTACTAATAATTTGTTCATTGTATTTTAAATAAAAAATACCTTTGTCTGATTCTTGATTATAATTAATTATAAATTTATCAAGATAAATAGATTCACCAATACTAGAAATTAAAAAATTAGCTAAAGAAATTTCTGTATTACTTAATTTTAAATAATTATCATTATTTAAATTATAAACTTTAAAATATCCTTTATTTATAAAATTAAATAAATTACCTTCTAAAGGATAATTAGAATCAATAGATAATATATTTTGATTATAATTTAAAACTAAATCCTCTTTTTTTTCTATAGAAAACTGTAAAATATCATTTAATGCTAAATTAATATTATTTTCTAATATTAAACTAAATTTATTATCTCCAACTAATAAAGGATAATGATTAATATTAAAATAAATATAACCTTTATCATCTATTTCTATAATATTACCTAATTGAGTACCATTAACATATAATTTTAAATTATCTTGTAAAGATTTATAAAACTCTAAAGAATATAAACCATTAACATACAATTTTAATTTATCTAAATTTACTCTTTTACTATCTGTTTTAATAACAAAATTAAATAAATTTAATTTAGGTGTATAAATAGATAATTTTTTATTCTCTATTTCTTTAATACTAATATTAATTTGAGGAGTAGCATAAAAAGCTATGGCAGAAGGATTATAATCTGGTGAATTAAAAAAAATACCTAAAGATATAGCCCATAATAAGAGGAAAGAATAAACAAAAAAATCAATAATATTATCCTTTGGTTTAATAATTTTTATATCTTTAGGTGGTGTTAAATGATTAAACATATATTATATTATAACATAAAGATTATTTTTTTTCTAACTGAGCTTTAATAAAATCTATAATATTTCCATTCAAAATATCATCAGGATTATTACTTTCATAATTAGTACGATGATCTTTAACTAATTTATAAGGTTGTAAAATATAAGACCTAATTTGATTACCCCAAGCTGTACTAGTATATTCTCCTTGTAAAGATTTTTTTTTATCATCTAATTCTGCTTCATAATATAATTGTAATTTACTTTTTAAATATATTAAAGCTTGCAATCTATTTTGTAATTGAGATCTTTCATTCTGACAAATAGATATTAAACCAGTTGGTAAATGAGTAATACGAACAGCAGAATCTGTAGTATTTACAGATTGTCCTCCATGCCCTGATGATCTAAAAGTATCAATTTTTAAATCTTCTTCCTTTATTTCTAAATTTATTTCTTTTAATTCTGGTAAAACTTCTACCATAGCAAAAGAAGTATGTCTGGCTTTATCAGCATTAAAAGGAGAAATACGTACCAATCTATGCACTCCTTTTTCATTTTTTAAATATCCATAAGCATACTCTCCAGAAATTTTAAAAGTAACACTCTTTATTCCAGCTTCAGAACCAGGAGATCTAGTTAAATATTTTATAAGCCAATTATTATTAGCTGCAAATTTTAAATACATTCTTTCTAACATTGCTGCCCAATCTTGAGCATCTATTCCTCCGGCTCCAGCCTTAATGGTTATTAAAGCTGAAAAATTATCATATTTACCATTTAAATATAATTGTTGAATATTATTATTAAATAATTGTATTAAATCATTATAATTATTTTCTATTTCCTTACTAATACTAGAAACTTCTTTATCTTTAATTAATATTTGTAAATTTTTTATCTTCTTTGATAGACTTTTCCAAATATTAATTTCTTTTTCTAATTTATTAAATTTTAAACTAACTTCTTTAGCTCTTTCTCTTTTATTCCAAAAATCAGGAGCAGACATCTGCTCCTTTATTTTTTCTAACTCTTTTTCTTTAATCTCTAATTTTATTTTTCTTAAAGATTTGTTTATTTTCTGAGCTAAATCTTTAATTTTCTTTTTTAATTCTTCCATTTATTGACAAACCTGATTTATTACCTCTTCTCTAATATCAGGATTACATATACCTGCTAATATTTCTTCATCTACTCCTTTTTTGGAAAATATATTCATCAAACTATCAAAATTAAAAGTATTATCTTCAGGAGATAAACGTAAAATTTGGAAAATAGGTTCCAAAGCTTTAAAATATTTTTTTACTACAGGAGATAAATAAATAATACCAACAATAACTGGTGTTAAAATTAATACAGCTTTTAAATAACTTGAAACACTAATCCAAACTAATCTCTTATGTATTTTTCTTACCTTATCATCTATATTATCTATTTTTTCTTTATTATTTTCTAATTCTCCTATTATTTCTTTATGATATCTGCTACTTTCTTTTTGTTCTTTATTATCTTCCATATACATTATTTATTTTTTTATTTTTATTTCTTTTTAAAAGTCTATTTAATTCTTTTTGAAAATTCTTAACATCTTTAAATGATCTATATACTGAAGCATAACGAATATAAGCAACCTTATCAAAAGACTTTAATTTTTTCATTACTATTTGTCCCAATTTTTTATATGTTATTTCATTACTAATAACTTTTTTTTGAATTTCTCTTTCTATTTCTCTAATCAAAGAATTAAAATTTTCTTCTAAATATGGAATTTTTTCTAATGATCTTTTTAATCCTCTTATTATTTTATTACGATTATAATTTTCTCTATGCCCATCTCTTTTTATAACTGTTAAATCTAAAATTTCAATTTCTTCAACAGTTGAAAAACGAAAACTACATTTTATACAAGAACGACGACGTCTAATACTAAAACCATCGCCTATTAAACGAGAATCTAATACTTTAGTACTTTTATTACTACAAGTAGGACAATACATTATCTATTTTTCATCTTATTTCTTAAAAAAGTAGGCATATCTAATTCCTCTTCTTCTTTACTCTTAGATATATCAATTGGCTTTTCTTCTTTTATTTCTTTTTTAAAAGCTTTCTTAATAGTTCTATCTTCTGCTTTTTTAGCAAAAGCTTCATGATTAGATATAATAGGTTGAGTGACACTAGATTCTAATTTATCTTTATTAATCTCTCTAAATCCAGTAGCAATAACTGTAACTTTAATATCATCTTTTAAATCTTCATCTATTACTGCTCCAAATATTATTTTAGCATCAGGATCACAAGCAGCTGTAATTATTTCTGCTACTTCATTTACTTCAAACATTGTTAAATCTGGGCTACCAGAAATAGTAAATAAAACGCCAGTAGCACCATTTATATTTAATTCTAATAAAGGACTATTAATAGCCGCTTTAGCTGCTTCAATAGCTCTATTTTCTCCACTAGCAGTACCAATACCCATTAAAGCTGAACCAGCTTGACTCATAATAGCTTTAATATCAGCAAAATCTACATTAATTAATCCTGGAACAGTAATAACTTCAGAAATACCCTGTACCCCTTGTTTTAATACTTCATCAACAATAGAAAAAGCTTCTAACAAAGAAGTTTTTTTATCAATAATCTGTAATAATCTATCATTAGGAATGGTAATAACAGCATCTACTTTATCTATTAAATTATCAAAACTCCTTTCTGCTATCTCTTTACGTTGTAAGCCTTCAAAGGTAAAAGGTTTGGTTACTACTGCTACAGTTAAAGCATCTAATTCACGAGCTATATCAGCAATAATAGGAGCTGCTCCAGAACCAGTGCCTCCACCTAAACCACAAGTAATAAATACCATATTAGCACCTTCTAAAGATTTAAGTATGTCTTGTTCATTTTCTTCAGCACTTTTAGTACCTAACTCCGGATCCATACCAGCACCTAATCCTTTAGTAGTTTCTCTACCAATATGAACTTTATTAGGTGCTATTGAATGATGAAGGGCTTGAGCATCTGTATTAATAGCAATAAATTCTACTCCTCTTATTTTAGACTTAACCATACGATTAATAGCAGAATTACCTGAACCACCAACTCCTACCACTTTTATATTTGCAAAAGTTTCTATAGGAGGTGTTATTTCTTTAATATTTTTTATAGACATTATTTTATTTTAATTAAGGTAATAAATTTTTAAACCAACTAGTCATTTTTTCTGTAGTTTGTTTAACAGCTGAAAAATTTGAAAGAAAATTACTATTATTTACAATATAATTATTTCCCCAAATAACTAAACCCAAAGCTGTGCTATATTCAGGATCATTTAATTTATCAATAGCAAAAGAATCATTTTTTGATATTCCCATAAACACTGGTAAAGAGAATACATTCTTGGCTAAATCTATAATAAGTGGTAATTTAGCTCCCCCTCCTGTTAATACTAAACCTGATGGTAATTTACCATTTCTATCTATTTTTTTCAACTCTTCATTTACCATTTTAAATATTTCTTCCATACGAGCTGAAGTAATTTCAGCTATATCTTTTTTATAAACATAACTACCCTTCTTTTCTTCATCAGAATATTTATGTAAATCTACTTCTGCTCTTTTAGAAATACCGTCAACTAAAGCTTGAGCATGATCTATTTTAACAGCTTCTGCTGTATCCACAGCTGTTTTTAAACCAATAGCTAAATCATTAGTTATATGTCCTGCTCCAATTGGTAGAACAGAAGTATGTAATATATCCCCTTCTTCAAAAACAGCTAAAGAAGTTGTAGCTTCTCCAATATTAACTACAGCTACACCTAATTCTTTTTGTTTTTTAGTTAAAACAGCTTCTGCTGTAGCTAAAATAGAAAAAACAATATCTTCTATATCTACCCCTGTCCTAAATATACATTTATTTAAATTTTTAATATGAGAAGTTAAAGCCATGATTATTTGTGTATCAACTTCCAATCTAACTCCTGACATACCAACTGGATCTTTAATATCTTTTTGATCATCTAAATGATAGGCAGTTGGTAAAGCATGAATAACTTCATAATTAGGTAAAGTACTTGTAGTTTCTGCTAGTTCTATAGCTCTAGAAATGTCAGACTCATCTACTTGAGTATTAGCTCTAGCTACTGCTACCACTCCCTTACTATTAATAGTTTTTAAATTAGTACCATTTATACCAACTATCATTTTATCTATACGTACTCCGGTCATTCTTTCACATTTTTCAATTGTTTCAGAAATAGAAGAAACAGTATCTTCGATACTACTAATATTTCCTCTGGTAATACCTTCGGAAGGTGTTTCCGCAGCTCCAATAATTTGTAATTGATCATCTTGAGTTTTTTGACCCATTACAATTCTAACTGCTCTACTACCTATATCTAAACCTACAATAGTATTTCTATCCATTTTTTATATATTACTTAACTAATTATATCTAAAATTATTAATTTAAGCAAAAAATAATATGCATCCTATAATAATAGCAAAAATAACTACTATTAATACCATAGCTGCTAAAAGATCTTTAACTTCTTTAGCAAAAGAATGTGTTTTGGGTGCTAACATATCTACTAACCTTTCAATAGCAGAATTAAAAATCTCTAAAGCTAATATTAAAACTATAATTAATAATAATCCAATCCACATTATTTTATCTAATCCTTTATACAAAGCAAATAATATTACTAATAATGTTATTAGTAAGTGAATACGAAAATTCTTTTCTGATACTAAAACTATCTTTATACCTTGAAAAGCATTTTGAAAACTTTGAAAAATTCTACATTTCATTATTTTAATAAATTTAATATTTCTAATTCTTTTTTTTCTTGTCTTTCTGCCTCTATTAAACTTTTTTCATGATCATAACCTAAAAGATGTAAAAAACCATGAATAGTTAATAATTTTAATTCTGACCTTAAACTTTTCTTTTTTTCTCTAGCTTGTTTTTTAGCTATATCTAAACATATTACTATCTCACCTAACACTTCTTTAGCATTTAATTTAAATGCTAAAACATCAGTAACTCTATTTTTGTTTCTATATAATTTATTTATTTTTTTTATTTCATTTTTACTAATTAGAGCTAAAGAAATATATTTTTTTAATTGCTTTAAATTTAAATTAATCTTTTTACTTCTTAAAATTTTTTCTAAATTTATTAACCAACTAAAATCTGCTAAATACCCTCTTTTATTCAAATATATTAACTTATTCATTATTTTCTAATAAAACAAAACTATTTAACACCATATCAAAAGTAGTAGCAAAATTAATAATATTTAATTCACCTAAATTATATTTTATATAATAAATATAATTATCTTTAACTGTAAATACATTTAAACCATCAATAGTACGTAAAGCTGGTTCCCCTCCTAAATTATAATTTTCTGTAAATAACTCTGTAACCCCCAATACTTCTTTAATCAAATCTTTTGCCATATTTAAATCTAAAAATTCTGTATTATCTAAAACTTTAAGAGAAAAAAATTCTCCTGTTTCTGAACTATTTAAAAATATTATTTCACTATTATCCATACCTAAAGAATCAGCTAACCAAGCTATTGGTTTTAATAAACTATATTTATATAACATATTTGTATAAACAGAAACCAAGCCAGAATCTATTAACTTCTGTCCTGGAATTAAAGGATTATATAAATTTTTAATTTCTGAACCATCATTATAACCATCATTATCTGTATCTTGTTTATTTTTATCAGTATTATATAAATTTTCTTCACTTAGTGTTAAATCATCTTGATCTTCATCTAAATTTGTTTCTATTATTAATTCTTCTCCAATATCTTCTTCCTCATCTTCAATAGTAGGTGTTTCTTCAATAGTAGGTGTTTCTTCAATAGTAGGTGTTTCTTCAATAGCTTCTTCCTCATCTTCAATAGTAGGTGTTTCTTCAATAGCTTCTTCCTCATCTTCAATAGTAGGTGTTTCTTCAATAGCTAATTCATTTTGAAATTTTTCAACATTTGATATATGTTTATTTTCTTGTTGTTTTTTTATACTACTATTAGCTATATAAAGCATGGTTCCTAATACTAAAATTAAAAAAATAATAAAAGAAACAATAGAAATAACCATTTTTTTCTTAGTACCCATCTTTTTCTTTTCTACTTTTGGTAAAAACTTATCTGGCATAACATGAATTTCTACATTTTTTAGATCAGGAGCAGAGCCCTCAACATCAGGATTATCTTTTTTATTTATATTATCTACTATATTCTCAGCCGTTTTTTGAGCAACATTTTCTTCTTTTTCTTTTGATTTATTAAACATATATATTTTATTTTAATTATAATTAACCCTCTCCTAAAGGATTATAACCACCATCTACTTCTGTCCCATCTAAATATCCATCACCATCTGTATCAGGATTATTTAAATCCGTACCAAATTCTTCCTCAGCAGCATTACTTAAACCATCATTATCATTATCTAAAAGATTTGGATCAATTTCCTCTTTAATTATATCAAAATTTTCTAAACCAGGTAATCTACCTTCACCCATTGGATTATTTCCATTTTCTACTTCTGCTCCATCTAAACTACCATCCCCATCTGTATCAGGATTTAAAGGATTAGTGCCCCATATTTTAACTTCTTCTCTATCAAATAATCCATCATTATCTGTATCAGGATTATAAGGATCTGTTCTTAACTCTATCTCTTCCATATTATTTAAACCATCAGAATCATCATCTAATAAACTCAAATCTATTAAAGATTCTTCTTTATCTTCTACATCTTCTACATCTTCTACATCTTCTACTTCGGAAACATCAATATTAATATTATCTTCTATTTTTTTATTTTCTTCTTGATTAATTATATTATTTTTATTATAGTCTTCATTATCTTTTTTAATATTAAAAAAGTAAAAAATTAAAACAAAAATAAGTAATAATATTACAGAAATGATAAAAGAAATTACTACTTTTTTTATTAAACCAGATTTTTTTTCTACTATCTCAATACCTTTATTAGCAATATTTTTTTGTAATAAAGAAGATTTAATTTTTTCTTTTATTTTACCAGATTTAATAGCGCTAGGCCTATCACCAGTATCTACACCAGAAAAAATATCATTAATACCTTCTTCTACTTTTTTTTCCTCACTCAAATTAGGGGAAACTAAATTCTCTTGTTTATTATCCTTATTTCCTTCTTTTTTTATCTCATTAAACATAGTATAACTTAATTAATTTAACCATATTTTATGTTTTAAAACAAATGCTTATTCTAAAGTTGCTCCTGTTTCCAAAACATAACGACACCAAATAGTACCACCACCTGAAGGTGTCCAAATAGATACTGCTCCTGGAACCATATGTTTCCAATATGAAGGGTGTTGTGCATCTCCCCATGCATTAGGATACCACTCTTCTTCCGGCTCTATCCATTCTGAACCTTCTGAATAACCTGCTTCTTTCCATCCCCCTCCTGGATCACTACCACTCTTAACACATTTCCAAAGTCCACCCTCTCTAGTTGTAATACCAAAATCATCTGGTAAACAAAGACTTGGTTTACTAAGTTGACCACCACTTGCAGCTCCACCACCATCTAAAGTATAATTTTTACAATCATTATTTTCTCCACAAGAAGTTCCTTCTTTTCCTACCGCAGGGTGTACACATGTACCACTTGGACAATTTGTATTATTACTACAAACTTGACCTGCATTAGTACCTTTATAACAAATACTTTTACAAGTATGATCTTGACAAGAAAAAGTACCTACTACTCCATAACCACCCCCTGAATCATAAGCTTTAAAAGATAAGACATTTTCATTATTATCAAAAGAAAAACCTGTTGCTACATTATCAATTAAAAATTCACAAGCATCTCCTGCTCCACCACCATCACAACCACCCCAGTGACCCCCAGTACCTACCTCAACACCATTTACCCATAATGTAAAAGTATTATCTACTAAAAATTTAGCTCTTAAAGTATTATTAGTACAGCAAGAAGCAGTATCTACCACCGTACAAGCATTTGCAGCTCCAGGAGTACCACAAGTAATTTGACCTGCTAAATATGTTGGATCATATTGATTACAGCTCATACCACCTTCACACTCTTCAAAGCCTATATTCTTCTGACCATCACCACACCAACCACCATCAATTTCACAGCTAAAATTACAATTATATTGATTAACTTCGGAAGAATTTTGAGCATTTGGAGGATTATAACTATTAAAATCACACTCTTCACCATAACCTGATTCAATATTAGCATTACTAGGAGTACCATTACCACAATAACCACCTTGATAATGACAGGTACTAGCATTACACTCATAATGCCAATCAGAACTAGATTGAGCTGGTGTTGGTTGAGTATGAAGACTACCTTCACATTGTTCATAACTTGTCTCTCCAGAAAGATTGTTATTACCACACCAACCACCAGTATCTGCACAAATACTAGAACAGCTATATTGTACACCTGAACTAGATTCATTAGGAGCTGGAATATCATAACCATAAGGATCACATTGTTCATTATATGCTATATCATGATCACCATCACCACACCAACCACCAGTATCTGTACAAATATTAGTACATTGATATTGTACGCTTTGACTAGATTCATTAGGAGCTGGAATATCATAACCATTAGGATCACATTGTTCATTATATGTTGTATCACTATTACCATCACCACAATAACCACCAGTATCTGTACAAATATTAGTACATTGATATTGTTCATTTATATTAGAATATTGAGGATCTGGAGCAATATAATCAGTAGGATCACATTCTTCAATTGATTCATTAGGAATACCATTACCACAAAAACCACCATCTATTTTACAATTATTAGTACAATCATATTGTAATTGCGCACTAGATTCACTAGGGGTTGGATATGAATAACTAGCTGTATCACACTCTTCACCAAAATCTGTATTAGGACTACCACCATCACCACAATAACCACCCTCATAATAACAAACTCCAGAACACTGATATGTATGATTAATATTAGAAGCTATAGGAGGTGGAGCCTCATAATTATTATATTCACATTCTTCAGGGCCTTCAGGATTACTATTATTATTACCACACCAGCCACCATAATCTGTACAAATATTAGTACATTGATATTGTGTATTTTCATTATTAGCTAAAGCAGTTGATAAAACACCTGCAAAATCACATGATTCAGGTCCTTCAGGAATACTATTACCACATTGTCCTAAATAAGGAATACCACTCCCACTACAATTAACCACACAAGTATTACAAGATACATAATCACCTTCTGTACAATCCCAATTACTTAAACCATCTGGAGTAGCACTAGCATCACATTGCTCATTATTACTATCCCAAGATCCATCACCACAATTACCTGCACCACTACCATCATCACAAACAGGAGAACATGCTTCACAAGTAGGTTCATAATATGAATAATTATCATCCATACAATTATATTCAGAAGGCATAACACCTACTTCACAAAGTTCATATAATGCATAATCAGTCTGATATATCTGGCCATCACCACAATAACCACCACATGAATAATTGTCAGGATTTATATACCAAGTACATTCAATTAAATTACCATAATTATCTAAAGAACCTGGAGGATAACAACCAACTATATACTCTTCCCAATTAGCTTCAGGACAAATATTAGCAGGATTACCATCACATTGTTCTGTATCTGGATCTACTATACCATCACCACAAATTTGACCACCAGGTAATCCAGAGGCATTATATGTTTCTGCATTACAAAGATCATATAAATCAATAATATTATCTATATTTATTGCACCTTGAGCATGATTTGATCCTTTTAAATGATTAGTAAAAGTAATACCTTCACTTGTAGCACTATCAAATTCAAAATTAGCACCAATATTATAACTAATTCCATTATTTTCTTGATATAAATAAACAAGAGAATCAATAGGACAAGTAAATTCTTGTATTTCTTCACTCCAACAAGTATCTGAGTCTACACCTTCAGGACAACCATTGAATTTATTAACAGGATCAATTGGTAATATTTCTCCCATAATATTACCAAACTCTTGATCCCAAGAATTCCATTTACTAGTAGATAAGCCATTTACAAAAGTACCAGACTCTAATGAAGGATAATGTTTTTGACAAAAATTAGTAGGCCCTAAACAATCATCATCATTAAAACATGGTGCTAAATTAATACTACAGAATTTATTATCATTACCATAAGAGTTTAAACTATTCTTAATATTAATTAAATCACTTAAACGTTTTGTATCACGATGTAATTTAGCGCCTAAAGACAAACAATAATCACCAGGACCACAATCATAATCATTAGAACATGCTATTGTATTATTTACAAAACAAGAATTAGTATCATCTCCTATATCTAAATTTGTATTTAATTTAAGATTATCTAGTAATTGATTATAAATATTTATAGTAGAAGATCGAGCACTAATATTATAAGAAAGAGCATATATATTAGTATATAAATCACTAGAACCAAAATTAGTACCAGCTACATAAATAGTATTACCAACCCTGAATGCTTCATAACCAGCTACTTCTATTAATTGGCCTCCTGCATTAGAATTAGGAGCATATTGTTTAAACCAATCTAAAGGTGATAAATGATCCATATTGGCCATAACTCTAATAGCTATAATATCAAAAGAAGTATCATCTTCTCCTACTGTTACTGTTATGGGATCAGTATAATCACCATCCACACCTAATCTATATTCATAAGAAACACCTTCTATTACCGCCCAATCAATATAACTAAATGTATTATTTCCTAATTCATTTTCTGTATATAAATAATAAGTTTCCCATTCAGAGTCTGCTGTTTTACGTTGTAAAGTAAACATATTAGCAGAATCTATAGCTTCATCTTGCCATTGTAATGTTATTTGCTCAACAGTATTCTCTGTAATCATAAAATTATAAATAGTACCAGAAGCTTTAGCTGTCGACCAATTAAATATTCTTTGCCACCAAGATTTTTTCTCTTCTGTTCTATTATCAAATACAAAATTATTATTAATCATTGTCATAATAGGATTTATCACAAAAACATATTCTTTTAAAATATCTCCTCCTTCTGACAAAATAAAGTCACCAGGTGTATCTGGTAAATATGGTAATAATTGACTACCAGTGATTCCTTCATTTTGACAATAATATGTAGAAAAATTATAATCATTTGTTCCATAATCATTATCATTAAAAGCATTGAATGTTCCATTGCTACTTGGCCAAGGATTTTCACATAAAAAAGCTTCTACTCTAGCGGAAGAATTACCTTGACCTACGTCAGGGTTAGAATCACTAGCCTGAACATTTAAATATGTTTCTCCATTATCATTTAAAGAACTTAAATTAGCTGTTGAATCATTACTATCTGTTAAAGAAAATAAACTACTATCAACTAAAGACCATTGATAACTATCTACACTTAATAATGTGCTAGAGGGATCATAAGCTTGTGCTGAAAAACTTTGGTAAGTATTTGGTGTAGTAAATTTATATTCCTCAGGATCTATTATTACATAAGAAATTTGACATATAGTTTCTCCAGTACTAAATGTCCAAAGATGACCTTGGGTAATTCCTGATACATCATGAGGAGCAAATGATAATGTTAAAGTATTTATACTTTTTACGTTTTCTCCAATTAATACCCAATAAGGATGAAATGGAATTAATTCTTCACCAGGATTAAATATTACTCTAGTTTCGCTATCTTCATCAACATCATAATTATCTTCACTAAAACTAAAAGAACCACTTATTTCTATATAACCATCTGTATCATTCTCTTGATAAACATGCATATTATCTCTTATAGATTGTTTATTCATTACTTCACTAAAAGTAGCTGATATAGCTGCATTAAGACAGATACCATTTCCATTAGGATTAGAATCTAAAATACCAGGAGCTTGATAATTAGGTTCTTCACCTTCTTCTAAAACAACAGTTAAATGCCCAAGTGCTTCATCTAAATCATATCCATCAAGATTGCTCATAATATCTATTGGGCCACCTCCTGCTAAGGTAGTAACCATACTTTGATTAGTTACACTATCATCTATAGTAGCTACCGGGCCATCAGTTATATTCCAACTCCATGTACAATCCTCACAATTTAGAAGTTGCCCATTACAAATACCAGGATCTGAATATAATTCAGCTTCATATTCTATAATTTCACCTATTTCTCCAGAAATATAATCATCTGGTAAAACTTCTATACTAGCAAATTCACAATTCTCATTACCAACATTAAAATACCAAATATGTTCATAACCTAAAGTATAACCAAATTCATTTTCTATCTCAGCTGGAATTACAACTTTATATAAACTATTAGGTATTGTTAAATTAATTATTTTAATAATATTACCTTGAACAATATCCCATTCACCAGCTAAATTTGTATTCTGACAATTATCAATACTATCACAACTATATAATTCTAAATCAGTTGAAGGTTCTTTTAGATCTGTATTAAATTGTGCCCAAACCTCTGGATTATTACAAGAATCATCACATTGAGGACCATAATCTAATAATTCTAAATCAGGAGGTAAAATAATAGGTCTACTAATACTACTATAATTATCATCTATATCAACGGTTAAAGTAATACTACTAGGATCACTAATATGCTCACCTTCTAATTTAATCCAACTGATATTATTAGGATTATTAGCAATAGCAACTATACTAGCACATTCTCCTGTTTCACAATTATTATCATCTAAATCCCAAGACCAATCATATTCACTTCCACAAACATTACAATTCTCTGCTTGAGGTACTGCTGTAAATGATTTTGTATTTCCTAAATAAATATCTTTATTAGGACTTTCATTAGGATTTAAAGAAATACTATCCATTTCACATAAATTTTCTTGAGTTTTAAAATTCCAAGTAAACCCTGCTAAGTCTAAAACATCATTACCCAAAGCAGAATTAAATTCTCCTAAAGCTACTTTATACCAACTACTAGCATTTAAATTATTATCCGGATTAAAACTAACTCCACTATCATTATTTACAGTCATATATTGACCAATAATTAAAGTATCACAACCTACCCCTTCACTACTACATTCATATAATTGTAAATTAGCTGCTAATAAATCATCAAGAACATTTATTTCCCGAGTAAATCTAATAATAATATTAGAATCTATATAAGCATCCAAAGAACTATTACCATTTAACCCATGAGGCCAAGGAGAAGGACTTTGTAAATTATTACTACATTCATAACTTTCTAATAAAGCAAATTCTTCTGCTAGAGTAGTTATAGTCCAACTAGCTTCACAATAATTTGGTCCAGTTTCACAAGTAGCTGCACAATAATCACCAAAATCTCCTGGACAACATAATTCATTATCACAATCACTATCAAGAGAACAACTACCTACTTCAAATAATATTGAATTACTATCTGTACCCTTAGAATAATAAATCTCTCCTGTTTCTGCCCCAGCTGGTATTGAAACATTTAATATTTGTTGTGTATTTATAATAGCTTCTTCTAAATTAGCTTGTTTATTATCTGTAAAAATAATATTCCCAGATTCTTCAAATGACATTCCATATATATTCACAAAAGAATTTACTGGTCCATTATCTGGTACTATACAAGCTATACTAGGTCCAGAGGTATTAGATGTTATTTGATATTCCTCTTCTGGACTTTCTACTTCATCATTTCTAACAACTTTTATCTTTTCTCCTATATCGGAAAATATAGCGATGATTTGATCATCTTGCCAGATATTAGCACTACACTGAGAAGGAAATAAATCTATATTAGATAAAATTTCATCACCATTTGAATTTATTAAAACAACACTACCCATTTGAGAACCAAAATTACCACCAGAAATAGTAATATATTCTAATTTATTAGCTGAATCAGTAGGATTAATACTGATGATAAATGGTATTCCACTATCTGTAGAGCTAATAGTGAAAGGAAAAGGATTGCTATTTATTTCATCAGAAAGAATATATAAATCTAAATCTTGACTAGACATATTTGGAACATTAGCACTTATTGTTTGTGCATCAGAATAATTAATATTTTGTACCCAGTCTTCTCCTCCAAATAAAGCCTCATCTCCCATATTAAAATTCACACCATAAAAAGTAATAGTATCTTCAAAAATACCTGATTCATTACTTAGACCACAAATACCTGGTCTAACTATTTCATTCTGTTCAAAATTTCCAGAGTTACTCTCTTCATCTTCAATATTTACTATAATATCTAATAACCCATCATTTAAATCATCTGGAGCTACCACAATAATAGAATTATTTGTCCAATAATTACTACAATCACTATTTACAGAACTAGGGAAGCTAGCTGGTTCTCCTACAACATCATCATAAAAAATAACATTGCCAGGCACATCACCAAAACCAGAGCCAAATATAGTTACTAAAGTTCCACTAGCACCGTCTGTTGGATATATACTACTAATATATATACCATCTGGATCATTAGCCATACAAATATCCATAGAAGAACAAGAATTATTATCACAACATCCAGAAGAACACTGTTCTCCTGTTTCACAGGAGACTTTAAAATATTCACCAGAACTACTTAAATCTTCTGTAGTATTTATAATAATATCACTACTTAAAGCACTACTAGGTATATTTATATTTATTTCATTTTCAGACCAACTATTAGTATTTACATTTATTTCACTTTCACTACTATCTTCCCAACCATTCATTATTACACTACCACCTGTACCACCAAATCCAATACCACTTATTACTACACCTATTCCTGAAGGACCAAAATCTGGTGTTAAACAAGAAATGTTGGGACCAGCCTCACCTTCTGATACTACAAAACTTGTATAATCATTATTATCACCAACACTAACATAAACACTATATGAATTATTTACAGTTAAATCTGGAACTACTATCTTTATTTTTGTCTCAGTCCAAATAGCATCACCATTACAAGATACTAAATCAGCATTACTAATATTACCAGCATTATCATCAAAAGTAACACTATCCTCTGTCTCACCAAAATTCCAACCTCTAATAGTTACATAACTACCTATACTTCCACTCTCAGGAGAAATAGAACAAATTTTTACTTCATTTTGATCTAAAGGTTCTGGACAGCCCGAATCACCACTACTATCATCATCACTAGAAGCACCTTCGTATTCATCCTCTGATTCTGAAACACCAGTAGCTTCACCTAAAGAACTAATCACAAAACTAGCAATAGCATAAGATGATAATATTATTACTAATCCTATAATAGCACTAATAATTAATTGTTTAGCTTCTTGT
>PVBE010537545.1_pt1 | contig 20117 bp, 17 predicted proteins | sample 1631181 | NCBI WGS metagenome assembly PVBE01 (sample SAMN08397723, study PRJNA350692) | Marine metagenome, whole genome shotgun sequencing project. | isolation source: water | place: Pacific Ocean | collected 2012-04 | reverse complement strand
CCCTGATACCAATCTGCACTCTCCGCAACATCAGTTTGGTCTCCCCAGATCCAAGGCATAATATGTGGCAAGTCATGATACCATTCGTAGAAGGAAAGCATTACCCCTCCCATCAATTGGTTATATCGCTGACCAGAAGTAAAGGATACCTGGCTCATTGCGGGAATCGGTGAGAAGGCTGCAATATGATCAGCCCCGAATTTCTTGATGGTATGGATTTGTCCAGCAGCAATCAGTTCAGCAGATTCATCCCAAGTAACTCGTTTCCATCCAGCTTTACCACGTGCAGATTTGTAACTTTTGGACAGCCTGGGGTCATTGACAATACTGGCCCATGCTTCAACCGGCCCCATTCCCTTGCTCTTGGCACGTTGATATGCATTCCACAACTTCTTACGAATATATGGAAACTTTGGACGCACAGGTGAATATGGATACCATGAGGCAGAAATGCCTCTTTGACACCCTCTTGGTTCGTAATTCGGAGTCTCATCATTGATCTGCGGCCAGTCAACTTTCTGTAACTCCCAGCAGATGATACCATCTTTGACAAAAACTTCCCAACTACAGGACCCGGAACAATTGACGCTGTGGCTGGTACGCACCGAATAATCATGTGCCCAACGATCTCTGTAGAATTTCTCCCATGTACGTGATTCTTTTGCTTTTTTGAACCAAGTGAATCTTCCATTTCCAGTATTATTACCCATTATATCCCCCTCAATCGAATTCTTTGCGCCTGCCTTTGGACTTTGGATTAAGAGCAAGAACTGACAAGATGATCATCATCAAACCGGACAATGCTAGTATCAGGTTCTGTGTCCATCCCGGAGCGTCAAACCTCGCTTCGGGCTCAATTTGAGTTTGAGTGATCCTCCCATCTGGATTGAGATAGAAAGTCGCCATGTTCCAATCATCGCCCTCGTTCATATCTCCCCCACCATCGACGGAATTGGTGCGCAATGTGAATTCAGCGACATCAGCGGAATCCGCAGTCCATTCAATCTCCCAAGAGCGTTGATCATTTCCTATAGCTGAATGGGTGGCCTCATCACCGTCCACGAGAACATTTCCATCAGGAGCGACGAAAGTCCCAGAGTCAACATTGACTAGGAATCCCCCTGAGTTTTCGCCACCTTCGGCAGGTCCTCCCGTAAAACTCACTTCAAGGACGTATGTATTTCCTTCAACGATCGCTTCACTATTCACCATGGTCAAACGGGGGACAACACCTGCATCTGGTGCAGTCCCATGACAAGTACAACCATCGCCAGCTCTTACAGCGCCATCGGTACTCAATCCACCGTCGAGTCCATTTTCTGTACCAGCGATTGATGGAATGAAAAGAGAGAGCGAGAGCAATAGAACAATGGGAAGGCGTGACTTCAAATCAATCCTCATTCAGGCTGACCAAGGCAGTAGGGGGGATTAACTCATGGTGGAACATGTACGGGCATCATTGTGGAACATGTGCGGGCGAATCAATTCACTCACTCATCTAAGGGAGTGACCGATGACTCAATCCCTCTTCAAGCAGTTTTGCTTTCGGGAAGAGAATATGATTCTCCTTATGGATGTGGATGTGAGTATCCTGCTCAAGAATCATCAATTCATCGAAAAGCGCACGATATGTGTTACAAGCGTGCGGTGGTGGCACATAGTTGCTAGACAATACTCTTAGTCTTTCTAAAGCAATGCCAGCCGCCCGATGTTCCATGAACATGGCGCGTATGGGGTTGTGGACACTTCCACAGTGTGATTCAGGAAGTGTAGTAGAACCATCGAGTTGCCTGATTAATGGAAAGAGAATCTGTTCTTCCTTCAGCATGTGTGGTTCTAATTCATTTTTCAGTTCAGTGAAGACGCTTGCAATCTCTTTGAGATAAGGTTCTCTTTCACCATGGACTAATGCAACTTTATTGGCATGTTGAGCAACAATAGGGAGATGTTGTTTGAGGAATTCGTGGTGGTTGGATTCGATATGATCACACAACTCTGTTGCGCTCATTGCATCGAATCCACCCTTCCTTGATTCTCCTCTCTTCAAGTCAATATACTCGATATCTCGAATGACATCTTCGATTGCTATGCCTCTGAGTTCACATGCCTGAGATAGTGTCTCTTCCCCTCCACAACAGAAGTCTAGATTGTATTTTGAAAGGACCCCCCCCCTTGCTGGAATTGAGGTGACAAGGTCACATACTCTCGTTTCCGCTAGGTCAGACTCTTGCGTATTCATTACCACCCCACTATTCGAAAAGAGGTTAATTCCAATTACGAATATGTTCGCCCGAGTGTGTTTCTATACTGAGTAATTATGACTGCGCCAAACCATGTCACTCCAGCGAATACGTGAATTTTCCTAACAACTGCAATTTCACCAAGCATCATGATTTGGTTACCCTAAGAAATCCTGAGCATAAGGTGAATTACGGAAATGTTCACAAAAAAGAGGTGCTGTTTGTTGTGGGTTAGAATAGGGTGCGAGCACCACCCATAGGCTTCGCAACTGACATATCCAAGTGGCGAATGAGTGGGTCGTGGCCTTTGGTAAGAACATGCGAGCGGAGGTCCTGCTAGTTGGGATTCTGATGCTGTCGGCCCCGTTCCCTGGTTGCTTCAAGGAGGACGCCCCCCCTCTTCCTCCTCCCGAACCGACTCTACCAGATGGAGTATTCATCACCGGGCCGGATGGCCAGGCCCTCTCATTAGATTTCTATCAACCACTAAACCTCAACTTCACGTTCAGCAGTGTTGGTGAGGATGGACCAGAGCCAAGCATCGGCGTCACTTCGAGCGGCTGCATATTCTTCATCGCTGCTGAGAAGGTCATGCGTTCTTGTGATCATGGCCAATCATGGGAGGACGTAACGGGCCCCATGTGTGCATTCCAGACCAATGACCCGTGGGGGTGGGTTGACCCTGTTACTGACCGAATATTCAACGTTCAGATGCAGGGTTTGGAGACATCTTGGATATGCTGGAGCGATGATGATGGCGAAACTTGGGTGGGTAATCCGCATGACTCTGGCACGACTCCAATCAATGATCACATCAAACTAGCAACTGGCCCTTGGACAAGCAACGGATATGGAATTGCTGGTCAACTGTCTCAAACTTACTACGAAACAGCCGTGTACTATTGCTACAATAAACTCGCAGGCATCTTCTGTTTCACTAGTTTTGATGGAGGTGCTACTTTCAACTCGGGTGGATTGATTTTTGGATTAGCCACAACGAATGGTGGATTGCACGGGGCCATCACTTCTGCCCCAGATGGTACCGTTTATGTTACGCCCCGTGTTGAAACACCAACCGTCATCGTTTCCCACGACAATGGTTTGACTTGGTTTGATCGTTCTATGGGCGAGGATGTTGGGACGCCTAATCCTCGCAAGAATTCGGAGGTTGCGACCGACACGGAGTCCAATGCATATCACATATGGACTGGTGCAGACGAAGGCGTCTATATGTCGAGAAGTACTGATTCTGGAGAAACATGGGAACAGACCAGTATTCGAGTCAGTCCCAGTGCAGTCATCTCCTCAGTATTCCCTCAGGTTGATGCAGGTGACCCAGGAAGGATTGCAATCACTTACCTTGGGAGTGAGAACGCTAGTGAATTGAACCAATCCAATATCGATGAGGAGCCATGGGACGGTAATGCGCACTACGCGTCTGCCAATGTCAGTTACTACCTGTACATCACCTACAGTCTCAATGCCCTGGACCCAGAACCTGTATTCCATACCGTCAGGGTATCTCCCGACCCAGTTCAGGTGGGGAGCATATGCCTGAACAGTGGTGATTGTCGAGATATTGGCGGCTCAAACAGAAATTTGCTGGATTTCAACGACCTGCATATAGATCGTGAGGGGCGGGTGTACGTTGCCTTCGCCGATGGCTGCATCGACGCGTGTGCTTCTAGCAATAACCCCACTCCTGAGGACTCGCGCAGCAGGTTGGGGTCTGCATACTTTCTAGGCAGTGGGCCTAGTCTGTTTGAGTCGGTCGGGGAACTTTCTGAGCTTTAGAAATTAGAAATCAACACGAACCGTCATCGGTCAGAACCAGATTTTCCTAAATGCAGGATTCCACATTCATACTGGCCCGTATATATTGAAGAGGAATACGCTATGCATTCCCGTCGTCTTCGTGATGTACAACTTCCTGCACCCCCCCTCCCCCGAACATATTCGCCTGCTTAAGATGAGCCATGAACATTGTACCAACGCCCTTTAACGACAAACCTCCCTGCCCGCGAATATGTTATCGAGCAGATTGAGCCCTGTTGTCGTTTTGTTGTTCCTCCTCACGCCGATGTCCGGTTGTATCACCGCCGATGACAAACCCATACCTGCTGTGACAGATCCCATATCAGACCTTGACAAGGATGGGATTCCAGATTCAGAGGATGATGACATAGATGGTGATGGCATCAAAAATGCAGAAGACCCTGACGATGACAATGATGGGATTCCGGATGAAGATGATACCACCATCACTGACGTGACCACCACGGCAGTCCTACCCGCATTTCAAACCGTACAGCGCTCATCCCCCTACCTTCGCTCTTATGATGCATGTGCCGCTCTTTTGACCGATCTCAAACAGAGCATTAGTGACGAAATGCGAACTAATCTCGAATTACAACGCGATCACATTGGCGGGTATTGGTATGGTGGTGGCATGATTGAAGATGACATCATGATGATGGATGGAGATGTAGCAGTTGCAGAATCTGCAGATTCTGGCAGCGCCCCCACGGCATCAGCCAATGGAGGCCAAGAATCAACCCGCAAGTCTGGCGAAGATTTCACAGGAACGAATAATCAGGAAGAAGGAGTCGATGAAGCCGATTTCATCAAGACCGATGGGCATCATATCTACCTGCTCAATGGTGGCCATCTATTCATCATGGCCGTACCTGAGTTCGGTGATATCAGCCACTTGTCAAATGTCTCGATTCAAGGCACACCCACTCAAATGCTGATGTCCGACGACCGCATCGTCGTTGCTTCGACGGTGAATATCTGGAATCTTCCCTTAGATGATCCGCTGCGCACTTCTTCACTGTTCTCCGGTGAGACTTCGCATTATCGCTGGTCATCATTCACTAAACTCACCGTCGTCGAAGTCACCGATCCAGCCAATCCATTTGTTACAGATGAACTCTACATCGAAGGCTATCAGATGACGGGACGTGAAGTCGAAGGCACTGTGAGAATGATCACATATGGATGGATTGATGTTCCAGGCCTACAGACGTGGGTCGATCTTTGGAGCATTCTCGGCCAAGATGCCTATCAGGCATATTGGAATGGTGACATCTCTGAAGAGCTTAGAAATGAAACTTGGAATCAGGCGATTAATGTCACAATTCTTGATAATGAAGTAATCATCTCTGCTCTCACTCTCTCAGATTTAGTTCCTCGGATGTATATCAGGGGGGAGGAAGGCAACACGATTCAGCCGTATGAATGGACTTCCTCGGATTGTCGAGGTTTCTCCTCTTCAGAAGACGCCTCTTCACATGGCTTGACCTCAATCATCTCGATCGATCTGACTGGGTCGTCCCTCACCTTCGATGCTGACCACATACGCTCGAATTGGCCCATCGTCTATGCCTCGACCGATACGCTGTTACTAGCAGAACAATCAGCCGATTGGTGGTGGTATTGGGGTAACAACGACTTGCATGAGGTTACCAACATACATTCCTTTGACATCAGCGAATCAGGACAGACGTCTTACCTCTCAAGTGGCCGCATCAATGGTACTGTGAATGATCAGTTCTCCCTTTCGGAATATGAGGACACGATCCGCGTCGTGAGCACAACTGGACAGTGGGGCCGCTGGTGGATGGCAGACCCAGAGCCAATGGAGAATCACGTCATCACCCTACAAGAATCATTCAAAGATGGCGTGCGTGGCTTGTATGAAGTAGGACATCTCGACGGTATTGCGGAGGGTGAGACTTTGTGGTCTGCTCGTTTTGTAGGCGATACTGCCTACTTAGTGACCTTTGAGCAGATGGACCCCCTCTGGACGATTGACCTGTCCGACCCAACCAATCCGGCTATCATTGGTGAACTTGAGATTCCTGGAGTTTCAACCTACATCCACCCAATGAATGACGGAGATTCCCTCCTGACAATTGGATTCCCCGGTGGCGAAGATGGTCTTGGCCTTGATTGGTCTCGAACTCAGATATCATTGTTTGATGTTAGTAATTTGTCCGATCCGACTCTTTCTTCCGCCCTTCCCCTCACACCAGGATATGAGGACGAGAACTGCAATAATATCCGTTCGTGTGGATGGTCGTGGTCGTGGTCTGAAGCTACCTACGAGCACAAAGCCTTCACTTACTGGGACAAGAATGGTCTGTTAGCAGTTCCCCTTTCGACGCATAGATATGTGTACGATACCATTGAGGAGGACGGTAGGACATATTCCTATTCTGGGTATGAATACGTCTCCAAACTTGTCCTCGTATCAGTTGACCCTGGCAATGGAACCCTCTCTGTCTATGGCGAAGTGAATCATTCGGACCTCTATGGTGAAGGGTTGTCCAATTATTGGTGGGGAAGCAATATTGCAATCAGCCGTTCGATCTTCATGGGCGATTTCGTCTATTCATTCTCAGATGGTGGCGTCAAAGTTCACAATGTGACTACCCTTGATCAAACGGCAAGCATCACTCTTCCAGGACAGCGCTCAATCGTCAATGAGTACTATTTCGATGATGTTGAAGTGGAAGCCTCAGTAGTTGGTGATGGTGGTGAAGAACCAGCAAAACAAGATGGTGAATCCGGCTCTTCTGGTTCAAGTAGCGGTTCTGAAGACCCCCCCCCTCCTTCTTCAGAACCAGCAGAGCCCGAAGGTGAGTGATGATTCATCATCAAATGACTTTTCGCCCCTCAGAACGTGATAGTGAGTACTGTATTACTCCAGGATGAGCCACTGCCAAACGTGATTGTGCTTCGATACCGAGGTGGTGAGTAATTTGGTGTGGAAGGCTGACGATTGTGAGTGAGATCAGCTCTCCCATGAAGAGATCCAAATCTCCAATAGCTGAATCTGAGAGTTGTTTAGGTGGCCAAGATGCAGATTCATCCAAAATCATCTCGACAGTGATCGACTTTCCACCAGCACGGATGTTAACGATCAGATACCCGTCATCAAGGTCGATGTCAAGTGTTGAAAGGTCAAAGGCAATGCTGCGAGGGCCTAGTTGCCAACGAAAGACATCACCATCAGGGTCTGCCTCACTATCCGCTGCCCGAATCACTGACGCCACGTGGGCCTCGAATAGATCACGACTGATGGTCAGGTCGCCATCTGGCGTAGCGTGATGAATCTCCTCACCCTCTTCATGTGTCCAGACGAAATCCTCTCCATCGAGGTGAACATTGAGTTCTGGTAACCAAGGAAATGATTTCTCATTGCTGAGCACATCCCATCCCCCTGACATTCTCATGACAATAGCGTTGTCAATCGATGTGTCATCTTTCTCAAGAATGAGGCGCAGACGTTCTTTCTTCGCCACCCCCTCCTCTTTGATATCTTTCGAATCGATTGCCAATTCTAATTTGACGGCCAGAGGATGCAATGCTTCAGGAAGTGGCATCACTGGAATATCATCACTCGACCACGTTCCTTCTTCGAAAGCAATATCCAGTCCGAATGGCTTCAACCATCTCAACGCTATGCCAAGCCGGTTCCTTGAGATGCCATGGCGGCTGAATCGTCGACCCAAGGATCGTACCGCACGCAGCGTCTTTTCTTTTCGCAATTCATCTAATGTATCACTGAAGTGTTCGAGTAATTCAACACTGTCCGCACTATCATCTCTGTCAATGAATTCAATTTCTTCATCTAACCACACTTCTTCGATCTTTGCTCGTTCGAGATCAGACATTCCAAGACGCTCCTGAAGATGTTCAAGTTTTTGTGCCCCCCCTCGGGATAATGAGCCGGATTTCCATGCCAATGTGAGGGCATGTGAAAATGGATGGTCCATCAATCAAGCCCACCAAGCATCTCTCGTGTCATTTTGAGGTGGGTATCGAAATCGATTCCTAACTCAACACGTTTTCTTCTCAGCAGATCCACTTCGGCAGGATCGAGAAGGTCATCGACCCATACAGTCTCTAACAACAGCCGATAAGTATCGAGGGTGCTGCTTCTTCGTGCACTTTCACCCCCCCCTTCTTCCTCTTCTTCCTCTTCTTCCATTTTCCCACGTCGAGATTTCGATGAAGCGGCAGGTGCGGCCGCCATTGCTCTTCGAGCCGGTGCGGCCCGACTGGTGGTGCGCGTAGTTTTTTCTCTTGTGGACATAGAAGCTGCTGCATTTGACCGCTGTCTTCTCCTCATCCTCGGTTCAGGAACCTCTTCCTCATCGATGAAATCCTCTTCATCGAAGAATTCCTCTTCCATTTCTTCTTCATGCTTGATGGCTTTTGTCAATTCAGCCACTTGTTGCTGGAGTGCAAGCAACTGGTGTGCAGCATCATCCTCCTCATCCTCTATTTCATCGGCGAGTGCAGTTTCTGTTGTCGCAGCCGTTTGCTCAATAGCAGATTCGATTTCTTGGTCAATGGCTTGATTTCTATCCTCTTCATCATCCATATGCCCCATCGGTTCTGAACCACCTGCGGCGGGAGCAAGTCTGAGTGTTTGTCCTCCAGACCCTGAGAATATGTCTTCTTCTTCTTCCTCAGTGCCTTCATCGTCCATCAACGTAGCAATCAATGCCCCCTTGGCGGGGTCCTCTTTCTTATCGTCGAGCAATGAGTCGAGTAGGTCGTCACCCCCTATTACAGCAGCAGGCTGCACTCTTCTCCCCTGTTCAGGCACAGCGCCACCTATGATGGGCGCTGAGTCTGTTCCTGAGCTCATGAAATCAGAATTTTCCCCTGCTTTCTCAAGTACCTTCTTTGCTCGCTCGATCAAACGCCGATACTCCTTAGATTTCCGACCAGGAGGTAGGTCACCGTATTCTATAGCGTCAGATACTCTCTTCATCGCTTGTCGAATGACTGTTCCGCGTTGGCCTTGCCAATCCCCCCCATTTCTAGCTGAACGAATGTGAGATTCAGCTTCTTCTCTGTGTTTATCGTTCACGTCCAAAACTTTCTGAGCTTGAGCTACAATTGGTGCAGCAAGGCCTCCGCGCTGCCCTATTTCGAGGGACAGCACCATGATGGCGTGGAGGCCCTGAGCCCTTTCTTTCTCCCCCATTGCCCCCCCAACTCTCCCTGTGAGATATGAGTCTTGAGTCGGTCTGGACGCCCCCCCCTCTCTCTTACGGCGATTCCCCCTACGGGCTCATTGCGCCTGTTCAATGGATTTCACCCCGAAAACTCATACCCGTCACGAAAACACAGGATGCTGTGGGTCACTGTCACGCCTGCCAGACATCGACTGAGGTCGACTGGCGCTATTGCCCCCTGTGTGGCTCATCCTTCGTCAAAATTCAGCGTGAAGACACCCCCCTTTCGGGCCCCGCTACTTCATTGAGCAAGGCAGCAAAGGGTGCAATTCGTTCATTAGCTGCCCGAGCCCATGATGATCTGCGTGCAATCGAAGGATTGGCAAATGATTCCCAAGCACTCATTGCTCAGATGGCAGAGCAACCCAGCCTGAGCACCCTCATCGAGTTGAGTGAATGGATCGGAGAGGTTCATGATGAAGGTGGTGAGACTTTCACCCGTCTGTGTTCGAGTTCTGATGCCGTTGGAGCACGTGCTTCACGCACCCATATCACTTCTCTTCTGCGCCGTGCCCGACGCATGCATCAACGGATGCGCGCTGCAGACCAACGTTTCGTTACATTAGGTAGTGATGGCCGGATACGGCTGCATGAGGCTCTATCAGGGTCGATTCTTGAACAATGGTCGGGGCATGAAGGTCGAGGTACATGCATCGAATCCCTCCCTGATGGCCAGCATGTCCTTACAGGAGGTGAGGATGGAACTGTCCGATATTGGTCCTTGCCCGAACGCAGATGTCTTGCTATCATGCACACGCACCCAACATGGATCTCCTCTCTCCTTCCCTTGGACGATACCAGCGCCATAAGTTTCGGAGGAGATGGTCGAGCGGTTCTTCTTGACCTAGCGGATCACCGCGTTGAACCCCTTCCTTTGTGCGATGGCCGTCATTCCATTGGGGCTGCTTGTCTCTCCTTGGACGGAACAATTGCAGTTGGAGATGTGGATGGTCGAATCGTATTGAGTCATTCGATGCATGTCCCTGCACGTGAACTCCTGGATCTCAATGTCTCGATCAACGATCTTATCTGGACTCCAGCAGGCCGCCTCATAGCAGCTCTTGGCTCTGGTGAAATCGCAATCATTGATCCACGCGGCCATGAACCGCTGCATCGCATTGATTTTGAAGGAGAGTGGCTACAATGCTTGGATATCGATCCCGTAAACGGTATGATTGCGATTGGTCAGGGTTCAGGCCATGTGATTTTATTCGATCTTGGGGAGTTGCGAATTCTTGAGAGATTAACAGTCACAGGAGATTGGCCTTCCACCTGCCGCTTTGACGGTGAGACTGGATGGCTCAGAGTTTCCACGGCTAATGGCATCATGTGGTCTTGGTCCACTGAAGAGTCCATGCTTGGGCCGAGCACGAATGTGTTTGAGGGCGCCGTAATGGGTTTTGCCAACATAGCCCCCGCCTATTCATCACCGAGTCGTCTTTCTGCCCTGCCTGATTCTCTCCCCCAACCCCTCCTCCTCGAATCATCACTCGATGAATCTGGGTGAGTGAATGTTGGACCGGACCAGTGAGGCTGCTTGGGTTCATCGCATGCTTTCACGGGAGAATGAGGTTCGACGGCCCAGACGGGATGAATCAAATCCTCCAGATGGCGTCGCCCGGCTTCTTGTAGAAGATGAGGGTTTATTCCATGCCATGGCCGAACTAAGCAGGCGACCCGGCATCGTTGAACTCGATAGCGTCATTGTCGACCCCTCATCACGGGGGAGCGGCCTTGCCCATTCAGTTGTCAAGAAAGCCCACAGTCTATGGTCGTCCGACCCCATTCTGAGCGGTCATTTAGTTGAAGAGACGTTCTCTCCTCTCCCTCTTTTCGCCTTAACAAGGGACGCTGCAATGGCCAATGTACTGATCCAGTCAGGCTTCCAAATAATTCCCCCCCGCAGAACGTCACGAACACTTTGGCTTTTTAGAACGAGATTTTCCACTCTTCCTTTGCGTACTGCATGGTACCTTCACATCAGATGGTTCACGCGTATCACTAAGTGGCTTCTCATTGGCGAGCCCTTGCCCGAAGGTGCACGCCAGCCCAAACGGCGTCTCAATCGTTGGTTTCAGAGGCGTAGACGCCCATTCACCATGATGATGAATGCTGGCTCAGCAAAAGTCTTCATTGCGAATCCCTCATCTCCCAGCTCAATCAACACATCCAACTCAGAATCAATGTCGGCCCTTACCTCGATGCATGTTCATGTTGTTGAACACAAAGCGGACCTCATCTCCGATACTGCGATTGAAGACTGGGATGGCGGTCGTCGAGAGAAGGCAGAAGAAATCATCGACCTGACGGAGGACTGAGCATTTGCGGCGCACAGATGGTCTTGTAGACTCACTCGATGAGATGGTAAACAATCAAATTACCCGCCGCGGAATTGATGCGGTTCGCACGCTTGAGGCAATGCGTTGTGTTGATCGTCGAGTATTCGTGCCCAAGGCTGTCTCCCCCCATGCATTCGAAGACCGTCCACTTTCCATCGGCCATGGGCAGACAATCAGTCAACCCTACATCGTTGCTCTCATGACGTCCCAGTTCGAGGACCTCCCCCGCGGTTCAAAAATTCTTGAGATTGGTGCTGGATCGGGTTACCAAACAGCAATTCTTGTTGCCATGGGTTTTGAGGTGCATGCGATTGAACTGGAGCCTAAGTTGGTGCGCGAAGCACGTCGGACATTACATTCTCTCGATATGTTGCCAAGCACCCTAGTGGCGGGTGATGGCCGCCTTGGTCTTTTGACCCATGCTCCTTTCGATGGTGTAATTGCAGCAGCTTGTGCAGTTGGCGTCCCTTCTTCTTGGAAGGCTCAATCAGGACCATGTGGACGCATAGTTGCCCCAGTAGAAACCTCTAGCGGACAGTCTCTCCTTCGCTTTGATCGAGGAGGGGATGGTTGGAAGCAGCGAGACCTTTGCGAAGTTCTCTTCGTGCCTTTGCGCTGATAAAAGTCATGCCGTAGATTTTTTTCACACCAACCATACGGCCTTACCTCTTTCACACGTACTCAAAGAAATGGATTGAGAGGAGCACGAGGGGAGATTCGAACTCCCGTATCAGGATCTGCAGTCCCGCGCATAACCGCTTTGCTACTCGTGCGCGTCGCCTTCGCCGTGGTCGCGCTATTTCAACAGTGCCTTCATTATGTGACTAACTCTAATCCGCGTTTTGCCCAGTCATCGCCTTGGTGAACCCATTCCTTGATCATCTCAAGATCACTCTCACTCATTTCTGCAGCCGCTGCAATTCTCATGATGATTCGATCCTCTGCAAGATCGACATTTCCATCGACGTGTGCAAGATAGTATCCATCACGGACCGCCGTTCTTAGCGTTGCTTTGTCAGAAGATTCTAGGAGTTCATTGAGATTCTTTGGACTTATGAGCATCTTTTTCAAAAATTCAGGGCTAAGATTAGGATTCATCGCAGCCATGCCAGTGACGAAGTCCACCCACTCTTCGGAATCGATTTTCCCATCAGCATGGACGACATACGCAAGCAGTTGTGCGTATTCCTTGACCATAATCGTAGGCGATAGCAGATGCATGCTCTGTCCACAGAGTCGCCCATGATGGGTTTTTCCACTCCATTTGTCACGCTATTGTCTCAGAAGATATCATGTGGGAACTATGATTGGCTTGATGTGGGGCGCAGTAATTCACGCTCCTCCAATACATCTCCTAGGTGATTGAATGGTTCGGCTATCTTCACGGCTTGCCTCTATTGGGACCGGGCTAGCTAAGTATTTTCAGAAACCTCCCGAAGATGTCATTCGCCTGACAATCGGTGAGCCAGATCTTGATACACCAAAGGCGATTTCAGACGCAGCAATCACTGCATTGCGCGATGGCCAGACTCATTATTCTAGATCGTTAGGACTTGAGCGCACCACGCGCGCGGTCTCTTCTCATCTCGCGAGATATGGGCTCAAAGTTGAACCAGATGACATTATGATCACAAATGGTGCCAAGCAAGCACTCTTTTCAGCAATGTTGGCCACTGGGGATCCCGGCCAATCAATGATTATACCTTCACCCGCTTGGGCTTCTTACGGGTCTCAATTGAAGGCATGTGGCTTGCGTCCGAGATTTGTTCCGCTTGATGAGAAGTTGCATCTTGATCTTTCTTCAATCGAGAAAGCCATCGATGAGACAACCACTGGCATCATTGTGAATTCGCCAAACAACCCGACAGGATCCGTGTATACTGTTGAGGAACTCACCGGACTTGTTGAGATTGCCATCGAACATGATGTTTGGTTATTGTCCGATGAGATTTATGCCTCAATGGTCTGGGTAGATGATAGAACTCACACCCCCGTTGCATCACTACCTGGAGCAGCAAATCGTACTATTACCACCGGAGGTTGGTCGAAAGGTTGGGCCATGACTGGTTGGAGACTTGGTTGGATCACTGGCCCCCCCTCATTGATTGATCATGTATCCGTTGTGCAGGCAAATACAGTGACTCATCCACCCCCCTTCTTGCAGGTTGGTGCCGCAGTGGCACTTGAGGATGAGACTCTTGTCGAAGAGATCATCACTCCATTCAGTGAACGGCGCGCCCTTGTACTTAGGAGACTTCAGGCGATGCCAAACATTGTGGTTTCTGGCCTTGAGGGCGCCTTCTATGCTTTCATAGATATCCGACCAACAGGTCTTGATGATCTTGAATTCGTTGAACGCCTATTGAGTGAAGCACGAGTCCAAGCAATTCCCGGATCATTAATGCCATTTGGAGAGGGCTGGGTGAGATTGTCATATACTGCATCAACCAAGGATCTGATTGAAGGATTGGACCGAATGGAAGCATGGCTGCATACCATTCATTCTTCCTGAATGCTATTATTTGCTGATGGAAGCATTCATGGATATCGAACATGAGCATCGTCTATGGAAGAGGAAGCGGCACCGAAGGGAAAACGCGGCTTGCGTGGTGGCCTTGCTAAAGCAGCATCGAAGGCTGTTAAGAAAGCCGGAAAATCCGCCTCTGTTGGAGCCGCAATGAAGGCAGCTAGCACTGCCGCCTCCTCTTCGATAGAAGCAGCTAAGGATGCCGCAAAAGAAGCCTCAAAACCCCTTGTCGACAGTGTCAAGGAAAAGGCAGGGGAAATGCAACAGTCTGCCTCAGAAGAGATTTCCAAGAAAGTGAATAAAGTCGCTCAAGACGTTGTCATAGCAGCAGCCAAAGAGCAAGCAAAAGACCTGCTTGGTGGAAAGCAGTCCTGATTATTTGGCGTCACGAAGATCGACATAAGTGATGCTTTCTTCTTCATTTTCAGCTTTAATCCGCATTTTTGCTCTTTTCTTGGCACGCTCAATCAGATCAGTCATGAATCTGTGCCTTGCTTCATTTGCTGGTTGTTTTTTCTTCGTTCCGCCTGTTCCGCTCAAGGGTCCCATCCCCTGTTGGCCGGTGACCAACGCCCGTGGAACATCTTTCATTGCTATAAATCCGAAGGTCTCAGGTTCCATTATGCAGATGTTGGACTCAATTCCTCTTTGGACGACGAATACGACTCATGCACAAAATCACATTTACGATGTTGTAATGGTGCATTATTTCCGTTCAGGTGTTCGAACAAGACTTCTTGTAACGATTGTCGCATATGATCCACTGCTCAATGAGAATGTGACCTCCGTCGCCCATCTTGGTTGCCGGCGTGGCTTTGCCCTCTCATCGTTGATGACATTGCCAATCACAAGGTCGTCTGGCTGAAGTCGAAGTTTTCTCGGATGATGTGTGAGCCATGCACCAAAGGATGGGTCAATGGCGAGATTGTTTCTCGTCATCCCTTCAGATCCGAGCACTTCGTCGATGTATGTGGACCATGGCCCATCTTCTGTGTCGATAGAAACAAGCGGCCAATAATCACACAGATCATTCAATTTCCTTTCAAGCCGTTCAATCCATCGTTTTCTCTCCCTCCCCCGTATCTCGAATGGAACTTTGGGAAGCAATAAGGATGAGGCTCGAAGCTGTACTGCATCGAATGCCCACCCTCCTATTTCATTGCAGAGATATTTTCCCACAGATGCATTCCATATCGAGGATTGCCATGCAGACATCCACAACCGCCTCAAGTCCAATGAAATGGCGCCTAGTGCCTTTCTAGCGTCATGTTGATCATTCCACGCAGAGGTCACCCTCTTCATCTCGTTAGGGACGTCTTTCACTTTCCCAAGATTTGGCCACATACTTCGCGCCTCCTTGCGAAATCTACGCAACCGCGAGCGATCAGATCCTTGGTCGCCAATGATGTGCATCTTGAGCGCCCCCTCCCAATCCCCTAACGCGATCAAACGTCCAGGTAATTTTCCACGTGATGCTGAACCAAATCGCTGGTTGTCGAAGCCATTGATAGTGCCTACGCGTTTGAGCAATGACGCACGTGCGTCCAAACGGTTGACATCATCTTTTCTGAGATCACGCATCAGGATTTCGAACCTGTTTCCCTCATGCTTCCCCGAACTCAGGGGCTCAGCACTGTGTGCAACCCACTCCAGAGCCCAGCCCTCTGAACTCATTCTGTCATCCTTCCAACCAACATTACTCCCAATCTGATGTTTATCTGCTAAGGTAATGTATTGAACCGTGACGGCCCTCCTGTCCTTTAATCCAGCTAGACCGAAGACTTTGCGTGGTAATCGATAGCGCTTGCATAACCGAGAGACTAGGGCAAGAGTATCCCAATCACGTTTCATGAGTTTGTAGACTCTGAAAGGCCCATCCTTGTGTTCTGAGTGTGGTACTTCGTTGAGGATGAGTGAAGATGGAATTTCAGTGACTTTGAATTCTTCAGGTTCGCTCCGAAGCAAGACCATCTATGAACGACCGAATAAGCCGACGGGCATTTTGACCTTGAGGCTATTTGCTGATGAGGATGCGACCTACACTGATAAGACCAACTGATAGCATGACACAGTGTGTGGCCCCATTGAGGAACCGATCTGATGGTTGTATCCTCATGACCTTCTTGACAATGCTGCGAATGAATACCCCCTCCCCATTATTCCGGCCCGATTCTGAACCTCTCAAAGTTACCTCTATGTCACTGAGAATGCAGCGATTATCATTTGTTGCCCAGTGGATCTCAAGCACTGGTACTAGGATGACAATACTCCACCATGCCCATACATATGGGAGAAAAGCCCCACCCAACATCCATGTTAAAATCAACATGTGAATGAACCAGATGAACCAAGCAGCCAGAATTCTCGGTTTTCCCATCTTCACATCCTCGGACATTCACCTCCAGTTTTCATTACAACGCTCAATTTGGCAAACAGCGTTGGGTATTGAAATAGAACATTTTTCATCACCCCGTTGCGAATATTCGAAGAATACTCTTTGGTGGATTAATACCCGGCAATACAGGGGGGATCTTTCTGTATTTTCAGAATTCAAATGTCAATTTGACTCCCTCGGGCGATGAATTTGGATTATTCACGAGCTGTGTCGCAGATGATTCAGCAATACCACTAGTATTGGGAGTAAAATGCTAATTCATAGAGATTGGATATTCGTATGAGTAATTGATTCTCTATCTATTCGACCAAAACGTGCAGAAAAATGACGTAGTAGTTCAGGTGCTTCAATTATTTCCATTCCACCAATTGAATCGGCTCTATTGATTATTGCTACAGTTGTATCTACAACGTGTCTAAGGTGGCTCTCAGTATATGTTCTACGGGGGATTGCCAAACGTATTAATTCCAAATTTGGAGTCACTAATTCTCCAGATTCTGGAGAAATGAATGACAGCATTACAGAACCAATTTCCGATGTTCTAACCCCCCCTTCAAGGTACATCTCAACAGAAAGTGATTGGGCGGGAAATTCACTAGCATCTAAATGTGGTAATATTGCACCCGCATCGATGTAAACTGCGTGACCTCCTGGCGGGGAAAGGACTGGAATACCCCGATCTTGAAGTTCATCGTGAAGCCACTTCACTTGACCAGTCCGATAGGAAAGGTAACCCTCATCAATTCCTTCAATGAGGCCCGTGGCCATTGCATCAATATCACGTCCTGCCAACCCCCCATAAGAAGGAAAACCCTCTCTCATGATTAACTCGTTTTTTGCATTGACATACAACTCATCATCATTCATCATTAACAATCCACCTATGTTGACAAGTGCATCTTTCTTGGCACTAAAAGTTGCACCATCGGCTAATGAGAACATTCGATGTGCGATGTTTTCTATGGACCAATCCTCATATCCCGATTCTCTTTGCTTAATGAACCACGCGTTTTCTGCAAATCTACATGCGTCGATAAAGAGAGGTTTGCCATATTCTCTACATAAACGATGAATAGATTCGATATTTGCTAAAGAAACTGGCTGTCCTCCCCCAGCATTATTTGTCACCGTAACCATGCAGAAAGGGATTCGTTCATTATATTCCTCGAGGAATGAATGTAAACGACGAATGTCAATATTGCCCTTAAATGGGTCGAGATTATTTGGATCATCACTAGCTTCAATCACGAGATTTGTAGGTGTTCCACCACGCGCTAAGATGTTTGCTGCAGTAGTATCAAAATGGGTATTTGATGGAATCAAATTTCCTTCATTAAGAAGGCACGACGCCAATATCCCTTCAGCAGCCCGGCCCTGGTGAGTGGGTAGAAAATATTTGAATCCAAAAATTCTGTTAACTGATTCACTGAGACGATGATAAGAACGTGAACCAGCATATGATTCATCGCCTCTCATGAGTGATGCCCATTGTTCATCTGACATCGCACCAGTTCCTGAATCAGTTAGCATGTCAATCATGACTTTATCAGCAGGGAGATTAAATACATTGAAACCTGCAGTTTCTATTATGTTTTGGCGCTCTTCTCGAGTTGTCAAACCAATGTGCTCAACCTTTTTGATTCTGAACGGCTCAAATGGATGTTGACTGCCCCTAGCCATGAGACTCTGATTGTGCATTCATCAATACCAAAGTGCCCGAATATATTCGGTTCTTTTTCGGGGGTTTGCGCAATAATTCAGAAATGTGACTCAGATAACATTTTCTAATTTTGAGACAAAGCAAGCATGTGTCAAAGGGCGTCACCCGTGTTCTGATAGGTGGCCGAAACATGGTTTTCATCGCAACTCTTCTCGTTGCCGTGAACTTTCTTCCCTTCACCTCCGTACAAGCTGAACCTGAATCAACAGGCGGCGTGGTAATCTCCGAAGTGCTGGATAGTGTCAGCACCGAGGAATACAATGGTACTGATTGGAACGGAGATGGCAGTTACGGCCCAGAGTCAGATCAATTCATAGAATTGTGGAACAATGGTGATTCTCCAATAAACATCAGTAATTGGTGGCTGATGGCGATTGAGTGGAGGAACGAATCAGAGGTTGGAAGTGACAGCAGGGGATGTACGTTCCCAGAAGGAAGCATCCTCCAAGCAGATGAGCGAGTAGCTGTATTTAGCGCAGATTCTGAAATTCGCATTGGATACTTCTCCAAGCATTCAATCATTCTCAGTGCTCAAGGAACCGACCTCGCAGATGTACATGTTGATCGAATGGAAATTCCTGCCATGTCAAGCGTATTTGACACAAGTTTTGTTCCTGATGGCGATGGTGGATTGGCCCTTGCCCCGCTCGACATCCCGGTGTTCTGCAAGCCATGTGCGCCAGATGAAAGGAAGGATTCGTACCTTGAACTCATTCACTGATTCCTCTTTCATGACGGGGTCCTTCCGAACCACTTGAATTCGCTCCCATGGCGTCATAAGACGCTCAAATGCACCTGCCCTAGTATGATATTCATGCACAAGAGAAGGCGAGTGGGATAATTCAGTATTACACTTGAATGTCCTGAGGCGCTTCATCCATCATTCCATCCCATACGAAGCCTGCAGACTTGGACCCAAAGAGAAGTTATCTCGGCAGACTATAGCCGTCTTCTATTGTGCATGCAAGAATACAATGCTTATCTCATGATTGCTACACGCAGCAACTGTGAATCTGCGGCAGTTCATGGCGTTCATGCGAATGATGCACACGAAGCGTCCCGTTGACATCGACCGCATCCAATCAATGGGACTTCTGGCAGTCAAATTGGCTCAAGCATACGCTTTGCGCTCTGATTTCCTGCCCGTTTCAAAGACTGAAAAGTTGCAGACCCTCTATCAGAGAGCTGCCGAAATTCCACCGGAGGATTCCCATCAATGGTTGCAAGAACGAGCGCCTGAGGGATTTTTTGACAGGATAAGTCAGCTTGATTGGGAGCCTTTCGCCTCTGCTTCGGTAGGGCAAGTCCATCATGCAATCCTAGACGGAAACCGAAAGGTGGTCGTGAAAGTTATCAAGGGTGATTTTGAACGTACATTCCGTCGTGATTTGAAACGGCTTCGACGCTATCTTCGAATCATGCTGATGATGCATCCAAAATTAGGCAGAGTGGCCAATCCAATGGGAATTCTAAGACACGTTGAGCAATACACCTTAGCCGAACTTGACCTTCGTAATGAGATTGAAGGTGCAAACCGACTCAAGGAAATCAAGGACGAGCTTGCTTCAGTATTTCCTATGCCAAGATTGAAATTTCCAACATTTCATGCAACCCTATCGAATCAGTGGGTCCTGGTCTCGGACTTGATTGATGGGCCCACCATGGAAGAGCGACTCACCAATAACAAGGCATCATGGGAAGATTTACTTGATCTTTTCAGAATTCAAGGAGCCTACTTGTTTGGAGTGGGGACATTTCACGGTGATTTACACCCAGGGAATGTGATTCTGCAAGATGATGGATCATTCCACTTCCTCGATAACGCAGCAATCTCTACCGCCCCAGAACGTGTTCGAAAT
>PVBE011309860.1_pt1 | contig 20119 bp, 17 predicted proteins | sample 1631181 | NCBI WGS metagenome assembly PVBE01 (sample SAMN08397723, study PRJNA350692) | Marine metagenome, whole genome shotgun sequencing project. | isolation source: water | place: Pacific Ocean | collected 2012-04 | reverse complement strand
GAACGGGAACCCTTACTATAACTACGGAAGTCCCTTCGGCGTGCTTGGGATGAGGCCGATGTCCCTCGGGTGGGGATACGGCTACAGCGGAGCGACCGGGTACTCTGGAGGGGGTTCGTATACGATTGCAGAGGGGGGAACCCTGACGCCAACGTTGAACCATCTGACGCATCCGGATGCCGCGACGAAACCGTCCCCGATGCAGGCGCATAAGTGGATGCATGTGGTTCTTACCTGGAAGACCTCCGATAAGAATGCGTGCAAGATCTATGTCAACGGGGTTTATATGCCTGGAACGTTGCCGGTCTGGTATTCGAACTACAAGTGGAATAGCGGCGTTGATTGGAGTAAGCATTCGGATGGAACGCGTAATACCATTCGTATGGGGGCCGTTTCTCGATACCGGAACACCTCAAGTTGGGGATATGACCGGAACTGGCCGGCCGATGCAACGCTCGATGAACTCTACTTCTGGCCCAAGTTCAACGCATATCAGGCGGGGTTAAGTCTCTGGGAAGATGGTCGATACCGGAAACCGTTCTCGGATCAGGAAGCCTATTTCCTTTCGGAAAAGATCGATCTTACGGCAGGGCAGAGAACTTTGCCTCCCCCTTCGACCGTTCTTCCTCCGATGTCGACCGGAACCGGCTCCTCTTCGACCGGCACGGTTACCTCGACCGCTTCTCCAAAGGTCAGGTTGCTCGGGGCCTCCTGGACCTGGTATGCCGAAACGGTTGATCCATCGACCGGGGAACCGCTCTTGTTTGACAGTACGACGAGTGAATACCTTCACCCCAAAGTTGCCATTACGATTCTGGATGGGGGGACGGAAACGACGCCCCTTATGGATGACAAGTACAGCCCCATTGCGCAGGCGAATGGTCAGCCATTGGAGTTGACGGGGGATTTCCAATATCGCGTTCGTTTTTCCATTCCGGATCAGAACTTTGATACGATCCTTCTCGCGACTCCCGTTTTCGATGATCTGACCATTTTCTACCAGACCTCCCAGTCGATGTTTGTTCGTTACGTTATGGAATAAGTAGGAATACCTTGATGATTTACGCACTTCTGGCGACCGCACTTCTGCTTCCCGTGGGGGATGACCCTCGCCTCGAACCGCAACCCGTTACGGTGCGGAAAAGGGCGGGGCAATGGGAGCTTCGCATACGGGTGCGTGCTGACTTCCCGGATAGAACGGTTCTGAGTATTGCCGTTCAGCCGCGGATTCTTCGGTATATGGATACGAGAAAGACTCTTGTCTGGGATGAGCCGGAAGCCTCTGCCATGAAACGTCGTGCCCAGGTTCGGCGAAAGTATGCCGAGGTTCGCGTCAATATGCCGACGCTTCAAAGTGTCCGGGTCATCTACACGGTCGACCCGTACCGGCAAAAAAATGGCTTAAAGCTGAGCAAGCCAATTGAGGTGATTCAAGATCCTTTCCCGACCGGCTCGGTGATCGAACGATTAAAAGCGCTCGAATCGGGCTATCGATATACACTCGATACATTGACTCCGCAACTTGACTCCTTGATTTCCAAATTGGAAAAGGCGGCGAAGACGCAGAATCCCGAGCCGGCGATCGTTCGCCTGGTCAACAAGGTGATTCAATTCCGCGAGAAGTGTCGTCGCCGTATGGAGGATGGGGCATATCTCGGTACGGTTGGATATCTCGACTATGTGAGCGGCGATGCGATCACGCTCTGTTCCTGGTTGGTGAGCAACGAGTCGAAGAAGCCTGATAAGCAGGGTGGTGGTCAGATGGGGGACGAGAATCAGGGGCAGGAATCTCCCGGATTGCTCGACGACCCGGAAGGAACCAATGAAGGGGGGAGTGAAGAAGGGGGGGGGTATTCCCAGGAGGGTCTCAAGGACAAGGGGGCTGGAAATATTCGTACCGAGTCGTTTACTCGCATCGGAAAATTGCTCGATATCATTCCAAATTTGCACCGGGCGGAAACCTTCTTTATTCTCTTGAGCGAAGCGCGGATCGCGATCGAGACGATGTGGGAAGAGAAAACGGTTTCCACGAAGGTGGTGGCCACTTTCCGAAGCGCGCTCGACTTTGTCAAAAAAGAACTCGAAGAAGAACGGGTTCCCGCGATCACGATGGGGCTTCTGCGACGGGTCCAGTCGGTTCTCGAGCAAGGCAGTACCGGGGTTCTCCCTTCCGAAGAGAGCGTGAAGGAACTGATCAACATTCTCGAGGCGGAAGAGCGAAAGATCGCGCAAGTTTCCTAGGCGGTTTCTCCAGGGGGAGGGAGTGATGTGGCCTTACCATCCCTATTACAACAGGCCCGATCCCAATGCGCGTAAAAGCCTTCGGTGTCGCTGTGGTTATCGGGGCTACACGCTCGGAAAGGGAGAGAAAGCGCAATCGATCTGTCCGAAATGTGGAGAACCGATCCCCTCGGTTTCTATCAGAACCCTTCTCATTATCCTGGGGTGTTTCCTTCTTGTAGCCGCAATCACTTTCCTCCTGACATTCTTTGCCTAATTGGAGACCCCTCTTCGAGAATTGTAGCTCCGAATCTTCCGGATATCGCGGCGGAGTTTACTGCTTTCGGTGCATCGACTCCCTACTTCTTTCGCGAGCGTTTCAAGCCAGTCGAGAATGAGAACGTTCTCGGTGAAGTGCCAGACGTGCGGTGTGATGTCGCGGATCATCATCTCTTTCAGGTTGGGGATCTCTTTCTCTATAAGAGAGTCGAGCAGGCCGAGCGCCGCGGTGCGGACCGATTCGTCCCGATCTCTCAAGAGGCGGGCCGCTTCGAGCAGTTGGAAAGAATCCGAATAGGTAACCAGTTTCCAGATGGTTGCTTTGCGTGTTTTGGCATCCTTCGCCCGGAGTTTTCCAAGAATTCCGAATCCCCGGATCCCCTCGTCTCCTGTTCGTTTTACATAGAGGGGTACGACCTGGGTTACGCTCTGCCTCCCATCGGTGACGGTGATCGCTAGTTTTTCGGAGCGAGCTCCCGGCACCCAGTTGATTCTACCGGTGTACCGGTCCAGCTGAGCACCTTCGGGCAGGTTCGTGGACGTGAAGACGAGATGGTCTCCATCAAGGTCAATGATTCCTGGCGTCCATTCGAACTCTTCTCCCTCCACGAGCGAGGGAAGTTTGGTTGTCGTGAAGATCGGGGGAAAACTTCTACTGTTGTCTTTTTTTACGCGCAGAGCGACTTCCTGCGATACCGAATGAGTTCCATTTGTTAGTCGGAAGAGTGGTTTCCAGGCTCCCTGGTCACTCGCCCCAGGGGTCCAGCGAAAAGTTCCGTTTTCGAACGTCGCCCCTTCCGGTAATTCATGTACTTCGAGATTGAATTCTTCCGGGGCAGGATTTTCAATCGAGATCTCAAACGTAAGCTCTTTCCCGACGAACCCTTCTGTTTTTCGGGGGCCTTTGAAGGCAGGTTTGGGAAAGGGGGAGATTTTCACCGACCATCCCCGGGAACTCGAAAGCCAACCCAGATCCCGGCGAATTCGTTTGTTCGAGAAATCGACACGGAGGGCGACCTCATGCGCTCCTTCTCCCAGTTCCTTGGCTCGAATTTTTGCGGTGGTGATGAGGCCCCTCTTTTTTGTGGCGTTTCTCTGTTTCCCATCTACATACCAGAGCCCGGTAAATTTCCCGATCGAACGGCCGCTGGCCCGGGTCTGAATCAGTTCCGCTTCGAACTCGATCGATTCATCCTTCCAGAGGGCTACTTTGGGTGCGTGGGGAGTGGCTCGGCTGATTGGCGCTATCTCCTCATAGAATTTCCGCTCGACCTGCTCGAAACAGACCGCGCAATATTTTTCCCCGTTTCCCATGAGACATTCCTCCTGGGGACGCCATACTCCCCGGGCCCGATAATACCCTCCTTCGAAACAGGAGACGTACTGGTCGGGAGATCGACGGTGAGTCTGGTGCGCGTTTGGCCATGTTCGCGAGGTCCAGTAATGCCACTTCACCTCTTTTGGATTTCGGGTGCGGGTGACGTTTGCGAAATGCTCATTGGTTTCATCTTTAAATAATGGTTTTCCGTTTACCTGGGAGTGGTCGACATATTCGTCACTAAGATTTCCGAACGCGTGGCCCATTTCGTGTAAAAAAGTCTGATCCATATCGATGTCCGCATTGATTGTAATTACTCCGCTTCCTCCTGTTGCTCGGACTCCCGCGATATCACAGAGGACGACGACGAGGTCCGCATCCGGTGCGAAGGAAGCGAGCGTTTTTGCCCGATCACGATTACAAGTAAGACTCGATCCGCTCACGCGTGCTTCCGCTTGTGTTTTTGTCATGCTTCGATCATCCACGTTTACGCGGTGCACATTGATGTACTTTGCATAGTTTCGAAATGGATCTTCTCTCAGGAGAGTCTTCTTCAGTTTTTCTGCAAGACGGTTGAAGGCTTTTTCGGCCTTCTCCGGGAACCCTGCGGAGAGAATAACGATATCGAGCCTTCTGGAGGGATCTCCATTATCAAGGAGGGTGCTTACCTTGTAGATTTGATGTTCCCCGCGAAGGTTTTCGGTCGCCTGTCGAAAGGGTTCGGGGTGATCCTTCTTGAGCATTCGGAAGAGTTTGTTCTTTTCTCGAAGAGATAACTGACCGGGTGCATATTTTGACTCTTCTGGGCTACGGGAAGAGACGATGGTCCAGCTCTTTTTCTCAGGAGAAGACTCTTCTCGCTCTTCCTCCTCCTCTTCTTCTTCCCATTCCTCCGATTCGTCTTCCGGCTCTTCCCACGCTTCTTCTTCCTCTGGCTCGGGAAGGGGGGTGGGTATTTCTACTTTTACAGGAAGAACTATTTTTTCTTTGAGGGGAGTCTCTCGGAGAGTTTTTTTCGTCCGGTGGGGGATCGGGCGTCGATATTTTACTACCGACTCGGGAGTTTCCATCGATTCTTCGGATGGCGAACGAAGAAGGAGCGCGGCCAGTCCAATGAGGATCCCGGCAGAGATTCCCCCGATCAGTCCCAGGAGCAGAGATCGGGAGCTGTTTCTTCGAACCGGTTGCGTGCGAAGAACTCTCGATCGGGGAATCGGAGGTCTTCCTCTGCGATTTTGAGGTCGTTTTGGTCCCGGATGGCGGGAGATTCTCTGTATCCGGCTGGACCGGGGGCGCACTTGCATCGTTACTCCTTGTGTTAGAGATTCTTGTTGCCCTTTCTGTGCTGTTTTCGATGAGAGGGTTGGGAGAAATTCAAATAAAGGGAGGGTGGGCAAAGATTGCCTTTACGAGAGCAAGGGAATATCCTGTCAACTCCTTCAGATCTACACCAGATTTCTCCATGAAACAGGCGGGTTAGAATATGGCAACGCAACTATCGGAAACGAAAAAAAAGACGAAGAAGAGTCCTCCCAAACGGAAACCGATTCGGGCGCCAAGAGGGAAAAAGAAATCGTGTAAAAACTGGCAGATTGAAGCTCCCTATCGGATGCTCCAGAATAATCTCGATCCAGAGGTGGCCGAAGATTGGGAAAATCTGATCATCTATGGGGGCAGTGGAAAGGCGGCTCGCGATTGGGACTGTTATGACCGTATTCTTTCTTCTCTCAAATCCCTTGGGAAAGAAGAGACTCTTCTGGTTCAGTCCGGAAAACCGGTCGGAATATTTCGTACCCATGAGATGGCTCCGAGAGTTCTGATTGCAAATTCCAATCTGGTTCCGAATTGGGCCAATTGGGATCACTTCCGCAAACTGGAAGCGGAAGGGTTGATGATGTATGGCCAGATGACCGCCGGCTCTTGGATCTATATCGCAAGCCAGGGAATCCTTCAGGGAACCTACGAGACCTTCCAGGCCGCCGCCCGGAAACATTGGAAGAGTGACTTAACGGGACGGCTCGTTGTCTCCGGAGGAATGGGCGGCATGGGCGGAGCCCAGCCATTGGCGGCGACCATGGCGGGCGGAGCGTATCTTGGGATCGATCCGGACGAATCTCGAATTGACCGGCGGCTCGATTCAGGGTATTGCGATCAGAAAACCTCATCCCTGGAGGAAGCGCTCTCTCTTGTCCTTGAGGCAAAGAAAAAGAAAAAAGCTCTTTCAGTCGCATTGATCGGGAACTGTGCGGAAGTGCTTCCGGAACTGATTTCCCGCGGGATCGTTCCGGACATGCTTACGGATCAGACGAGCGCTCACGATGCGCTACAAGGGTATGTTCCTGCCGGATTGTCGATGCCCGAAGCGGTCTCCCTACGCAAGAGTGATCCGCAAACCTATATCTCCCGCTCGATGGAATCGATGGCAATCCACTGTCGAGCCATGCTGCAGCTTCAGAAGATGGGTTCGATCACCTTTGATTATGGAAATAATCTGCGGGGGCAGGCGAAGGATGCGGGTGTCGAGAATGCCTTCGACTTCCCCGGATTCGTTCCTGCATATATTCGCCCCCTTTTCTGTGAAGGGCGGGGGCCTTTCCGATGGGTCGCTCTTTCGGGCGATCCGGAAGATATCTATAAGACGGACGAAGCGGTGTTGAAGCTTTTCCCGAACGATAAGATTCTTGCCCGATGGATTCCTCTTGCGCAGAAGAAGGTTCAGTTTCAAGGTCTTCCTTCCCGAATCTGTTGGCTCGGATATGGGGAGCGGGCGGAGTTCGGGCTTCTGCTGAACAAGATGGTGAAGAGCGGAAAGCTCAAAGGACCCATTGTGATCGGTCGTGATCACCTGGATTGTGGGTCGGTCGCCTCTCCCAACCGCGAAACGGAAGGGATGAGAGATGGAACCGATGCGGTCGGGGATTGGCCACTTCTGAATGCGCTTCTGAATACCGCGAGTGGGGCAACCTGGGTCAGTTTTCACCATGGCGGGGGTGTGGGTATTGGGAATTCCCTGCATGCTGGAATGGTCGTCGTTGCGGACGGAACGGAATTGGCGAAAAAGAAGTTGAAGCTGGTTCTCACGAATGACCCCGGAACGGGAGTCATGCGTCATGTCGATGCGGGTTATCCGGAAGCGGTTCGCTTCGCCAAAAAGGCGGGGGTTCGGAAACCGTAACCGGAGTGAATGATTTTTCAAATCTCCTTTGAAGACTCTTTCTTTCTGGAAGGGGGCGGGGGGGGGTGAGTAAAATAGGGTCTCAAAGAGAGCTTGATTTCTGGAGAGAGTTGTGCGGTTCCGTTTTCGCAATTACAATGAGTTCTGGCCTTATTATCTTCGAAGTCATTCCCGGGCTTTAACCCGGGGGTGTCACTATCTTGGGCTTGGGGTTACCTTTGCACTTGTCGGAATCGGGATTGCTTTAGATTCATGGACCTATCTCGCTGTCGCGGTTCCCGCCGGTTATCTTCTCGCTTTGAGTGGGCACCTTTTCATCGAGCATAATTTCCCGGTTACCTGTTTTCACCCCTTCTGGTCTGTTCGGAGTGTTTTTCGGATGTTTTCGATGGCGATTTCAGGGAGACTTAGAACGGAAATGCTTCGCTGGAGGGTGCGGGTTAAGAGCGGTCGAGACGCGACGCCATTTCCCTGATCCGGTTCCACGCACCAATGACATGCTTCTCTTTGGTCTGTGGTTGACCGATCGCAAGTCGTAACGAGAATTTTCCATCCAATCGTGTATGGGTCAGACAGATCTTTCCGTCTTCGTTTAACTTGTTCATAAGCTGCTCGTTGAATCGGTCTCCTTTCTTGTGTCGGAAGCAGACCGTATTGAGTGGGCTCGGGGCGAGCAGCTCATAGTCCGGATCCTCTTCGACCCAGGATCGAAACCTTTCGGCGAGTTCGACACAGGTACGGATGTGTTCCTGGATTCCTTCTTTTCCGTAGTACCGAAGAACGAACCAGAGCTTCAATGCGCGGAACCTTCGGCCGAGTTGGATCTGCCAGTCACGGTAGTCGATCACTTCTCCCGATTCTGTCGCCGGGTTTCTCAGGTATTCCGGGAGAATCGTCAACGTTCGTATCAGTGCCTCCCGGTCCCGGACAAAGAAGGCGCTACAGTCAAAGTTTGTGAGCATCCACTTGTGGGGATTGAAGGCATAGCTGTCGGCCAGTTCGAGCCCATCATGGATATGGCGAAGTTCAGGACAAGCGGCCGCCGACCCCGCCATGGCGGCATCCACATGCAACCAGATATCGCAGGTGTGACAGATTTCGCCAATTCTTTGAACGGGGTCTATCGCGGTCGAAGAGGTTGTGCCGATCGTTGCACAGACAAAGGCCGGAATCTTTCCTGCCTCCAGATCCTTCTTGATCTGTTTCTCTAATGCGTTCGGATTCATGGCGAACTCTTTGTCCACCTCTATTACTTGTAGATTCTTCCTTCCCAGTCCTGCAATCTTCACCGCCTTTTCGACAGAAGAGTGTGCTTGCGAAGAGGTGTAGGCCACCAGCTCCCCCTGAATGCCGGATTCGTTGCTCTTGAATTGTGTCGCTTTCTCACGGGCGGCCAAGAGGGCACAGAGCGTTCCGTTGGAAGCGGTATCCTGGATAACCCCCCCTCCTTCCGTTGTGGAGTGGAAGTGTTTGGGCAGGTCAAGGAGGTCGATGAGCCAGTCCATCATGTGCGTTTCGAGTTCCGTACAGGCGGGGCTTGTTGCCCAGATCATGCCCTGGACTCCCAGTCCGGAAGAGATCAGATCTCCCAAGATGGCCGGGCCGGAAGCATTTGCGGAAAAGTAAGCAAAGAAGTTGGGTGATTGCCAATGCGTGATTCCAGGGAGGATTTTCTCCTGCCAGTCCGAAAGGATTGTATCGAACGCTTCTCCTTTCTCGGGAGGGTGTTTCGGGAGGTTTTTCCGAATGTCGCCTGGCGAAATTGGTGAAAGGACGGGGTACGATTCGATCGCTTCCTGGTAATCGGCAATCTGGTCGATCACCTTTTTCCCGTATTTGCGGAATTGGGCTGGGGTCATGTGTCCGGGGGTCAAGAGAGTGCTTTCTCGAATTCGGCCATTTCGGCTTCGATGTCAATTTGGGGGAGTTGAAAACTTCCCTGGATAAAATGATTCTCCCGGACAAGAGAACTGTTGAGCGCTTTGATGGCGGTTTCCAGTTTCATCAGGAGATCTCGATAAAGGTGCTTTTGCCCCCGGATCGCTCCTTTTCGGAGTTCCTTCATCTCGGCCCGGATCTCTTCGATCTCTTTTCTTCGTTGGACGAATTCGGGTGCGATTCCGTTATCTTTGAGGACCTTGAAGGCGAGTTGCCAATCTTTCTCTGCGAAAGGATTTTCCTGGAGGTTTAGTTTCTTTCCATGGGTGGGAAGGTTGTTGAACATCCCTTTCTCTTCCGCTTCCCGGATTTTCTTTTCGATTAAAGATTCCAGTTCGTGTGAGAACATGTCCATCAACTCTTCCTCCTCTTGTACGCGTGGCCTAATCGTTCGGCACACCATTCCAGGAAGATTCGATCCGTTTCGTTATAGGCACCTACCTTATCCCCGTCGATGTCGATTTCGCCGACGACCTTTCCTTCTAGGAAGATCGGAATGACGATCTCACTTCGGGTATTCAGGAAGCATTGCAGATATTCCCCTTCTTTCTGGACGTCATCGACGAGCACGCTCTTTTCTTCCCGGGCGGCCCGTCCGCAGATTCCCTGGCCGACCGGAATCCGAACATGCTCGGTCGCCTCGGGGCCATCCCACGCTTTGAGGAGTAAGGTTTCCGGTTCTTCGATCATGTAGATGCCGACCCAGGAGTAGTGGGAGAAATCATTTCTCAGGAGCGTACAGAACTCGCCGGCCACATCTTCAAAAGAGCGTTCTGTTCGGAAAAGTTCTTCCAGAGTTGTCATGGGGTTGGTCATTCGCCGGGATTATAGGAGGCTCGGGGATCGGGGTCAAATCCGTCTTTTCCGGGAATTTGGAAGGGAATTCGATTGTTGATTTCTTAGCGGTCTCGCGTAGAAATCGCTAGAGTATGGGCTCTAATTTTGGATTCAGGGAAAGGAGGTAGTAGATGCGTATTCTCATGTTGGCCGTTTTCGGCCTGGGTCTGTCTGGGGTTATGGTGGCTTGCGGAAGTATTTCCGAGAAACCCGCTCCTGCGAAGCATGCACATGCATGTTGTGAGGCGGCCAAAGCCACAGATGGCTGGTGTGGAAACTGTAACGTCGGCTTTGTTGACGGGGCTTCGGTGAAGTGTCAGGACTGTCATACGGCGAAAACCACCAAGGGTGGATGGTGTGATGGTTGTAACAAGGGATACGTCAACGGAAAAGCGACCAAGTGTAAAGGATGTGTGGACTCGGTATCGACAGGCGTCGAGTGCGCAGGGTGCGCCAAGAAAGCGGCTGGGTGTGCCGGATGTAAGGATTCCGGAAAGGCGTGCGCGGGGTGCGCAAAAAAGAGCTCTTCTCATGACGGATGTAGCGCGGAGAATTGCGGCGATTGCGGAAATGCGGACAAGGGATGCAAGGACTGCAAGAAGGGTGCTGCGGGGTGCACCTGCGGGTAGTTGATTTTTCCAAAAGAAGGCGCGGAGGCTCGTTCTCCGCGCTTTTTTTATTGGACCGGTTGCTCCAACCGCGCTCCCCCTTCGATCGAGATTTCCCCCGTTCTTTGTTCCTGATGAATCTGGATTTGTTGTCCTTTTGATAATTGGAGGAGAGCGAGAAAGGTTCCAATCACCTTGCCCCGTTCCGGTTTTCCCTCCATGAGTTCACTGAAGGTTGTCTTTCTTCCCTCACGGAGGGCGGTCACGATTCTTTCCATAAAGACTTCTACGGGAACGTCATGGTAGAGGATCGATATCCCCCCTTCGAGTTGAGTCGAGTGGGAGAGTTTGGCCCAGAGTTTCACGAGGTGCCAGGTGTCGATATTCTCAAGAGGTTCTTCTTTTTCGGATTCCCCTTTCTCCAGCTTCAGACGGGGTCGTCCCGTTTTTTGGGCTCGTTCGTCCATGAGATCCCCGAGAGCCCGGGCGCGGTCCTTGAATTGTTTGTATTGGAGCAGTTTTCTCAGAAGCTCAAGAGAGGCTTCCTCTTCGGTCTCTTCTTCCTCCTCTTCTTCGACCGGAGCGGGAAGAATGGTCCGGGATTTAATAAGGAGAAGTTGGGAGGCAACCACCAGGAATTCGCCTGCGAGGTTGATGTTCATTTCCTGCATCGCGTCGAGAAAGGCTACGTACTGCTCGGCTACCCGGGAGAGGGCGATCTGCGTGATGTCGACTTCGGCTTCCTTTACGAGGTGAAGCAGGAGGTCGAGCGGGCCGTAGTAGTTCTCAATCTGGACTTTGCAGTCTGTCAGCTCGGGCATGATTTCCTCTCTCTATCCAAACTTCTTCCGTATGTACGAAAGTATTATCGGCTGTTGAAGACCGCTTCCCGCACCTCTTCCATCGTTTCCCGGGCGACAATCCGGGCTTTTTTTGTCCCCGTATGGATGATCTCGTCGAGCTCTTTCGGATTCTCGAGAAGTTGTTTCCGTTTTTCATAGATCGGAGAGAGGTGTTCCTGAACCTTTCCTGCCAGCTCTGTTTTGCAGTCCGTGCAGCCGATCTCAGCCGAACGGCATCCGTCTGCGATTTTGGCATGCCTTTCGGCTGTATTGAAGATCGAGTGGAAGGTCCAGACGTTACACTTCTCGGGCGTTCCGGGATCTTTTCTGCGAACGCGTGCCGGGTCGGTAAACATCGACTTGACCTTCTTTTCAACCGTGGCGGGCTCTTCTCCGATTTCGATTCCGTTTCCATAGCTGCCACTCATCTTTCGGCCGTCGAGCCCGAGAAGAAGCCGGATTTCGGTCAACTTTGCCTTTGGTTCGGGGAAGACCTGTTTTCCGAAGATGGAATTGAATCTTCGTGCAATTTCCCGGGTCAGCTCGAGGTGGGGTAATTGATCTTCTCCGACCGGAACCGCTTCTCCTTTATATAGGAATATGTCGGCCGCCTGGAGGACCGGGTATCCGAGGAAGGCGTAGTTGTCGACTCCTTTAGACTCGAGTTCCTTGACCTGCGCTTTGTATGTGGGGACCCGTTCCAGCCAACCGAGTGGGGTGAGGCAGGAGAGGATCATGTGAAGTTCGGTATGTTCGGGTACGTTCGACTGGATGAAGACGGTCGACTTTTCCGGATCGACACCCGCCGCGATAAACTCAGCGATGTTTTCGCGGGCGAATCTCTGGATGTTGCCCGCACTGCGGTATTCGCTCGTCAGGGCGTGCCAGTCGGCCGACATGAAGAAGCAGTCGTACTCGTCTTGAAGGGCGACCCAGTTCTGTAGAGCGCCGAGATAGTTTCCAAGGTGCAGAGGTGCTGTTGGGCGCATTCCAGATAAGATTCGTTTCTTTCCCATAGGATCAGCCTAACCCCTATTCAAGAAGGTAATGTAAAAGTTCAGATCAAAGGTGTACATAAGGGCTTTATCGTAGAGCCAGAGGAAAGGGGAGAGGAAAGTCCAAAGGATACTGGGGAGACCAAAGTAGCGTGGTAAAAAAAGTACGGCGAGAAGGATGAACAGTCCAAAAGGTTCTATCCGATCGATGAACTTCTGCCCTTCGTAGGGGAGAAAATATCGGAGAACTCGTGATCCATCCAGAGGGGGGATCGGGATCAGGTTAAAGGCCCCCAGGAGTATATTGAGGAAGATCATGATCTGTATGAATTTCGAATTATAGGTAAGGGCGTTCGAGGTTGAGTCGTATAGAAAATCGGGGGCAACATGATAAATCACGGTCAGGAGCCCGAAGGAAACGATTGCGAGAAAGAAGTTCGAGAGTGGCCCTGCAGCGGCACTCAGGGCCATCCCAAGGCCTGGATTTTTGAAATTCATGTGATTGATGCGCACCGGTTTTGCTCCCCCGAATATGAACCCGGCTGTCATGTACATGAGCATGGGGATTACGATGGTCATCATGGGATCGATATGGCTCACAGGATTAAAGGTGAGGCGTCCGTCGTTTTTTGCCGTAGGGTCTCCCAGTTTCAGAGCGACCCACCCGTGCATGATTTCGTGGAACATGACGGAGAATCCAAGCGCGACGAGCATCATGAGGATGCCGGCTATCGAAAAGTCTCCCATGGGGCACAAAGATACCCGATCGATTCAGGGAGGTAAATACAGGGATGAAGATTTGGCATAGATTATTGGATCTGGTCTACCCACCTGTCTGCGGTTTGTGCTCCCAAGAAGCCAAGGGGGGACTTTGTGCCTCTTGTGATCAGAAGATCGGATGGTATGAAGGGGTAGGGTGCTTATCCTGCGGTGCCGGTCCACATGAGGGTGTCTGTCCCGCTTGTTCAGGGAAGGGGATGGGGTTTCGTTCCGCGGTTGCTCTCGGTGCTTACTCAGGGCTTCTCCGTCGAATAGTTCTTTCCGTTAAGCTTCGGAGCGAGCCTCTTCTTATTCCTTCTCTTTCTGAGAGGCTTGCGGAGCGGGTAAGATCGGCGAGGGTCCGGGTAGATCTGGTGACTTTTGTTCCCACTTCGCCCTTTCGGGCATTTTATCTTCGTTATCCCAGTGTAACGGAAGTTTTCGCCGACTCTCTTGGTCGCACACTAAAGAAGCCTGTAAGAAGGTCTCTTCGAAAAACGAGGCGTACGGTTCCGCAGACCGATCTTCGAGGGGACGCCCGGCGTGAGAATCTGAAAGGAGCCTTCCGTGCCAGCCGGATGGTGGAGGATCGATCGATCCTCCTGGTAGATGATGTCTTGACGACCGGGGCTACCGCCCAGGCATGTGCTCGAGCACTCTATCGGGCGCGGGCTCGCGAAGTACATGTTGCCGTTCTTGCACGACGAATCCGCATTCAAAAGTGATTGTTGGATCTTCTACAAGCATCCGGTTTCCCGTTTAACTGTCTAATATATTCGACACATTCCAATGGTTTTTGCCCGCACCAATGACCGTTCAATAATCCTCTATAGATCGAATTAAAGGCCTCTAAATGATGATTCTAAAGAAAAATAGATTTTATTTTTAGAGTGGCACCGGTTTTGCATTACCCGGGTCAGTTGGATCGAAGTATCTGGGTTGTGGGAACACCCCTCTTTGATTCAGGATTGGATTGGATTTTCACCCGGCACTTGAATGCTGGGCGAGCAAAAATGGATGGGGAGTTCTTCCATGAAGAAATCACCTTTGGTAGGCCTACTATCAGTAATGGCCTTGTGTCTTATCACCGTCTCTCCCGCCTTCGCACAGAGCGATGATTGGGATCCGACGAACGGTACCCCGGCTCCTTCTGAATTGAGCGCGGAAAATCTCCCGAATCTGGGGGGAACGCCTTCGGAAGATACGGGCAGCGACAAGCCGGTGGGAGACAGCGACAGCGGGTCTTCCAACAGTTCCTCCAAGAAGAGTGAATCGCTCATGAAAGTGAGCTGGAAAGAGCTCAAGGAGTACCAGGGCCAAGTAGGCGAAAAGAATTGGAAAGCTCTTTTCAAGTCCTTTGCCCGCAGTTGGGGAAGTAAAGAAGATGATCAGTGGGCGGCCGAACATCGTAACCGGTACGACATGACCCTCTTCGGAAAGAAGTATGAAAACGTTGCTGGACATGAAACAAAAGTTTCACAGGTCAAACAGGGAAAACCAAAGACCAGCTTCGACATTGAACTTCTGACCAACGGCATTAAGCTCAGCGGGAAGTATAGTCAGACTTTCAACCTTCTGAACATCACGGGCCAACTTTGGGCCGGACCTGTTCCGATCATTGTGAAGGCCGATTCCGCTGCCAGCTTTGGTGTAAAGGGCAGTACTCTTCTGGGAACTCCCCTTGAGTTCCACGGGGATGCCTGGGCTGGAATTGGTGTCAAACTCACCGCGGCGGTCGGATTCACTTTCGGCTACATCGGAATCCAGGGATCAATGGACTTGATTGAAGCAAAGATCTACATTGATACCGTCTTCAATTTCCAGGAGAGCCAGCACTTGATTCAGTCCGGATTCAAAGTCAGCAGCTCCGGAAAGGTATCGATTGTCGCGAAGGTCGCCTTTGCGAAAAAGACCTATCCCGTTTGGAAGTCCCCCTCGTACGACTGGTACGACAAGGTTCTTCTGGACCTCGAGTTCTAATCAGAGATAATTCACCAGGTCGGGGATGATCCTTGTGGATCATCCCCGCCTGTTTATCTTTATCGAACTCCCGGGAGAATGCGCGCGATGAAAAGAGTCACCCTGATCGTTCTCGGCGTGGCACTTCTGGGCGGATTGCTCGCCCTCTTTTTTCGTCCCTCCGAGAATCTGGAAGACAAACCGAACGCGGCACCGAAGAAGGTTCCTTCTCCCGTTTCGGAAACGATTCTTCCTGACCTGGAGGATCTTCCCGAACCGGTTGGAACGACCTTTCTTTCTGCCGGGGATCTTCGTCAGTATCGGTACCAATCCCTTACCTCTGTGCAGGTCGAGGTTCATCAGGGGAAGACCGACATGACTCTTCGTGCGACGGGGGAAATGACCGTTCGTACCTACCAGATCTCCGAAACCGTTCTTCAAGGATACCAATTTCAACCGGTCACTCTCCTGGCCAACAACGGAATGGTTGGAGACGTAGGTGATTTTCGTTCTCTTCAAGCCCAACTGGAGCAGGAGTTTTATATTCGACGTGATCTTTCCGGAAAAATTCTTTCAATCCATTTTGAGAAGGGGGTCGATAAAGAAGCGCGCAATCTTTTAAGAGGGCTTCTCTCTCCTTTCGAAGTTGTCCTCGGTGGCCAGGAGGAAGAGGCGTGGGATGTGCGAGGGGATGATCCGACAGGTCGATTCCTCGCCTCCTATGAAGTAAAAGATCGGTCGGAGAAATCATTGGTTCTCCTTCGCCGGAAGATATATGAGGATCTCTATTTCTCCGGGATTCCCAACTCTCTGGAAACGGATGAAAGTCCTCTTGAGGTGCAGGCGGGAGGGGAAACTCATATTCATCTCGATACGGCGATGCAACTCACCAAGATCATCGGGAAAGAGTATGTGGAGATGGAGGGGAAGAACGACCGGATGTCCCTTGAGGTCTCGACCAGGATGGAGGTCTTTGCCGTTCTTATCAAAATGGAGCGGAATTCTCCAGGCGTCCTTGCTCGAGCAAGTGATTTGGGAGAAGGGGGCCTTCCGGAAGATTCCTTTGTCGACTTTTCCCCGGAAACCACCATGGAAAAATTTTCTACCGTCGACATCAAAGATCTGGACAGCCTTGTGGATGGGTTGGTCCAGGCGGTTGCCTCCGGAGAGTGGTACAAGGAAGCCCCCCAGGTGTATATGGCGCTTCGGGAGTTGATGGAAACGTCTGGGGAAGCCCGAAAGAAAATCATGGAATTGCTGGCGAATGGAGACCTTCCGCAAGAAGTTCTTCAAACGTTGGCGGATGCCCTGGGATCTACCACGGAAGGCTGGAAAGAAATCCTCTCTCTAATGGAGAACGACGAAGTGGATACAGGCCGGCGCTTGATCCTTATCCGATCGTTGGGCTTGGTTCCTCGTCCTGGAGAAGAAGTGGTCGCTCTCTTATCGAGCCTTGCAGCAAGTGAGGACGATGCCTTTTCTGCGATCATGGCGATCCGCTCTCTTGGGCTTTCCGCGGGGATTCCGGACAATCTGGATCAGAGTGCGGGTCTTGCTCAGGAACTGATTTCTCTCTTGGGGGGGCCTGTGGAGAGGGATGTCCAGGTCCTTAATGCGCTCGGAAATGCGGGGTCGATCGAGAGCCTCCCGGCGATCCTGGGGCTGGCGGGTTCTTCCAGCGAAGAGGTTCGTGCGGCGGTTGCGGTCGCGGTGCGGAAGCTCGAAGCGCCTGAAGTGGAGCCCCTTCTTGTAAAATTGGCGGGAGATTCTTCTGTGTCGGTTCGCCTTTCTGCCGTAAGCATTCTTGTAGAGAGGGATGGGCCAAATACGTCAACCCTCTTGAAAAAGATCTGTTCGAAGGATCCGAACGAAGGGGTTCGACTGGAAGCGATTGAATATTTTGCTGGTTGTTCGAGCCAAAATATTGCGGCCGTACAGGTTCTGACAGAAGTTTCCCAAAACGACCCTTCGGAAAATGTTCGCACGTATGCCTCCAACGCATTGAAGAATATGGCGACAGAATAGGCACTTCCTTACAATGCGTTCGACATGAATCCCCCTTTCCCAACGTCTGTTGTCGTGGAAGAAATCAAACCCGGTTTCTGGCGTGCCGGTTTTCCTGGACGGCCCACCCCTTTGTTTTTGTTTGGAGCTTTCTTCTGTCTTTGTTGGCTTGCAGGGTGGGCCATTGGGGAAGTGTTTGCTCTTCGGACGTGGTTCTCCTCCGATGACGAAAAGGCAGGGGAAATTTTGGTCCTTGGTTGGATCGTGAGTTGGACACTCGGAGGGATTGCCGGGGTCTGGCTTCTTCGGCGTCTTCTGGGGATCTCTTTTGGAGGGGAGACCTTATTCCTTTCGGATCGTCGGTTAAAACTCGTTCGCACTCTCTGGGGAAGGGCCGTGCCTCTCGAATTCGGTCTTCCCCATGTGGCTTCCTTCGGTAAAAATCCGAAACATGGAATTCATTTCCGCTTTCAAAAGAAGAAAATCTCCTTCGGATATGCGCTCCGACAGGAGGAAGCGGAATGGGTCGTGGGAGAGTTGGACCAGATTCTGAAACGCTTGAAAGAGAGTCCGCCTGAGGATTCAGAGTGAATTCTATTGGTTTGGAAATGGATCGTGGAGCCTAGTAGCGGTCCGGATCCCTTTCGTCGAGATCGAAGATGTAACGATCAATTTCCTTGTGCAACTCTGTCAGGTCCTTGTAGGCCCCAAGGAAATGCCACTCGACATGTTTCCAAGCACGGTAAAACAGACCATCCCCTCCCCGGGCGCATCCCGTGAATGCAACCGCAATGACGGCGATGAGGAAAAGGTGAGTCAGTTTTTTTGCCATAAAAAGCCTCCGGTTCTACCGTTATCCTAGACGGACCATACTAGGAATTCCCTGCATCCGGTCAACAAAAAACAGGAAATAGTTTCCCTTTGAAAATGGGTCCGTGGGAAGGTTCGCAACACCAAAATGTTGATTCCACAGGGAGAGGGGGTATAATTGCTGTTGGTGGTGTTGTTTGCCACCAAAAGGACCTCTGCTTCGTGCGAGTAGGATACGATCGAAACCTAACGAACGCTAAAAAGGTGCTTGGACTTTCGCCGTGAAACGGCAGGCCTTGTTTGCCACGTGCTTTTGCCGGGTGGACGAGGACGACCGGATCCGGGGGAGGGGGCGCCTCCCGTTGTGAATGCGGGTTCGAAGATCCATCCTTACGCCGATTACGGGGGTCCTTTTTTTTTGGTAAGATTGCGGCGCATGAAAACGGTTACGATTATCGGGGGTGGTCAGACCGGGCGGGCGTTTGGAAAACTTCTTTCCCGTACTGGTTTTGAACTTCGTTCTGTTGTCTGCCGATCTCTTCAACACGCCGAAGAGGCGGTTGCGTTTATAGGGTCAGGAACACCCGCCCTTTCTCCTGAGAATGCAGACTTGATTCTCCTTGCGGGACCGGATGATCAGATTGAGGGTGTTTCCGCTCACGTAAAATGCCTTTCCGGTTCCATTGTCATTCACCTTTGTGGCGCTTTGTCGGTCGATATCTTGGAGTCGGCAAAGAGGGCCGGTGCTCGCGTCGGCGCTCTTCATCCTTTGAGAAGCTTTTCTGATCCGGAAGCGGCGGCTGATTCCTTCGCGGGGACGTATTGTGCGGTCGAAGGCGAGCCTTTGGAAGAGTTGGAGGCGTTGGTTGAAAAAATAGGGGGGATTCCTCTCCGCTTAGAAACCGGAGGAAAAATATTGTATCATGCCGGTGCGGTCTTCGCTTCGAACTATCTTGTGACGCTTCTGGATGCATCGAGAAAGCTTCTTGAGAAGGCGGGGATTCCGAAATCGGAGTCGCTCGGGCCAGCACTGTCTCTTGCAAAGGGGACCTTGAGGAATATCGAACGGATCGGGATTCCCGGGGCTCTTTCGGGTCCGGTCGAGAGGGGGGACGTGGGAACGCTCCAGAAACATTGGGAGGAGATTCAGAGTCGTATGCCGGAATTCACTGCTGGATATCGCGAACTTGCGCTAAAGACGGTTGAAGTGGCCCTCGAGAAAGGATCCGTATCAGGGGAGCGTGCAAAGGTGATGCAGGATCTTTTTCGGACGGGGGTCGTGGAATGAATCTGATCTTGATCGGTTTTCGGTGTGCCGGGAAGTCGAGTGTGGGGACGTACATCGCAAAACGGACCCGGAAAGAGTTCATCGATTGTGACGACTATATTGAGAATCGTACTCATCTGGCGATTCGAGAAATTTTTGATATTGCGGGAGAAACGCACTTTCGAACTCTCGAGAGTGACGCGATTGCAGACCTTTCCAAAGGGGATGATCGGGTTATCGCCACAGGGGGAGGGGCGGTTCTTCGATACAAGAATATTACCAATCTGAAACGAAATGGGGTCGTTGTCTTTTTGGATGTGGAGCCGGAGAGTGCCTGGGATCGCCTTCGCAATGACCCCAAGACCGAACGGCGGCGGCCTCCGTTGACGAATCAGGACCCCTTCCTGGAAATTCGAGAGCAGGTGGAATTCCGAAAGCCCTATTACCGAAGCGCTTCCGATCTTACCGTGAAAACGGATGGAAAGTCGGTGGATGAAATTGTCCGGGAAATTCTCGACTACATGAAACCGTATGGATACGAAGAGGTGGATGACGGAGACGCCCAGCCGGTCTGACAAATCTCTTTCTGGAGATTTCATTGATCTCCTTCCGACCCGGTCGTGATTGGTGATAGAATCCTCAGTGCATGGTGGATTCTGTACATCTGGTCTGTCTTGAAAAAGGGTGTCGTTTCCTTGCGGATCTTCTCCCCGACCGTCTCTGCCCAAATTGTGGAGGGGAGATGGTGGATGAGGATCGGTTCCTCAGTCGCATGCGGCCAAAACCGGTAGAGGAACTCTCCCACTTCCCGCCAGAAGTGCGAGAGGCGTTACAGGATTCCCGCAATGATCTGGGTGATTTTGTTCTGGTCAATGTGCTTGGGGAGGGCGGGTCCGGTGTTGTCTATCGTGCCTGGCAGAAAAATCTTCGCCGGTTTGTCGCGATCAAATTCCTGAGTTCTCCTACGCCTGAGACATTACGCCGTTTTGAATGTGAGGCTCAACTTGCGGCACAGTTACGCCATCCGAACATCGCGGGTGTTCATGAAGTAGGGGAGTCGAATGGGAAACCATTCTTGGTGATGGATTATATCGATGGGTTTCCGATG
>PVBE010344924.1_pt1 | contig 20120 bp, 15 predicted proteins | sample 1631181 | NCBI WGS metagenome assembly PVBE01 (sample SAMN08397723, study PRJNA350692) | Marine metagenome, whole genome shotgun sequencing project. | isolation source: water | place: Pacific Ocean | collected 2012-04 | reverse complement strand
CTGCGGTCGACCAGCCACCCGTGTCGAAGTGCGTTGACTGAGATCTCCTCGGCCAGGCTCCGTGCGATTTCGTTGCCCGTGAGTCGATGGAACGCGACGAAACCCGTCACGCCGATGCACTCCTCCCAGGGAGTCCAGAACCTGACCTTGCCGCCGAGCGAGCCTTCCGTCGCGCGGCGGATCACCAACGGTCGCACCTTGTCTTCGCCGAGTCTTCGGCCGGCCCACATCTTCAGATGGGACATCTCCATCCGCGCTTTCATCCGCTTGACGAGAGCCTCGTCCCCGGTGCACTGGTACAGCCAGCAGCCGAGCAACAGCATCCGTCCCGCCGCACGCGGTGCGCCTGGCCCGCTTGTCCCAATCCCGCCTCGCAACGTCTGACCCGCGAGGAACAGCTGCACCTCGTTCTCGATCTCGCGAAGTGCCCAGTGGCTGCCGGTCAACAAGTAGTAGCCGCAGAGGTAGTTGCTGCTCCAGTGCTGGCGATCCTTGCCCTTCCAGCCGTTCGACGGAAATCGCGGCACTGGACACGGCTTGCCCAGCCGGTCCTTCGACACATCGCAGCTCCAATGCGTGCGTCCATCCCACTGGACCCAGTCTCGATGATTGCGCGATTGGACCGGCGTCCCGTCGCTCTCGAACACGTGCACTGGACGGCACGCCTCCTGCAACACCGACGGCTCGACTTCGAGCAGGAATGATGGCAGACCCGTGCTCGCAACCGGGCTGAGTTTGAGCAGGCCAAAGTCCGCCTGTCCACCCGTTGCGCCCGGATCCTTCACGAGCGAGAAGGGGAACCGCTTGAAGGGGTCCCCACGTTGACGACCGCGACGCACGAACGCAGAATGCCGTCGCGCGAGGGCTTGTCGGCCGAGTTTTCCGCGCAGCCAAGGCGGCGCTTCCGGCACGACTCCGAATGGCCCGTATGCGCCGGTCCCACGCCAGGACATCGCGGCCAGGATGGGAACGATTGCGGCCGCCTCCAGCGTGTGGTCGCGCAGCAGGTCCTTCCCGCCGAGTCTTGGCACGAGTACGCCCGCGCGGCGAATCCCCTGGCCATCGCCGAGCACGGCATTCTCCAGGAGTGCCGTTTCGGAGCCGCCGCCCGAGAACTCCGTCTTCATCCCGAACTGCGCTGTGTTGCGGAACACGAATCGCATCCGTGTGGTCGTGACAACTGCCTTGTCGATCCGCGCTTGAAGGCTCTTCGTGGTGGGGTCACTGTGAAACAGCGCGATGTTGGCGTAGTAGTGCGGCTGACCGGCGCACGAAGAGACGATCAACTCGAACAGCAGTCCGGTGTTGCCGATCCGACAGCGGAAGAGCGATACGCGCCGCGCCGCGTTCGTCTCGAGTTCGCGTACGAACACGGGAGTCGCGGTCGTCGTCTTGCCCGCCTGGGTGATCTTGATCTCGACCTTCGCCGCGCCCGTGCGCATCGGATCGATCACCGCGATCTTCGAAACCGCCGTGCCACCGCCTTTCTCCAGAGCCAGTTTCACCTCGCTCATGCGCTTCATTTCCATCGGGAACAGGCAGAGCGCTTGCCGCAGCGATCCGTCCTCCCAGCGTGCGCCGATCGGTTGCCAAACCGTCGGACCTTCCCCGACGTGCAAGTCCGGCAACTCGGTGACCGCACCCCGCGCGAACGGCACCACCACCCGCACCCATTCCCGACGGGCGAAGGGCGACAGGTTTTGCACGACGACCTGCCGCTGGCTCGTCTCCGTCACAGCAGTTCCCTGCTCTTGGGCCGGCGCGAAGTCCGTGACAAACAACCCGAGGACCAGCGGAAGACACCTGCGCATGACCGGAGCTTACCTCATTACGACGTGATTCCGCCCAGGCCGACTTTCTCGTGGGGTATCGTCCGACTCACCTCTCCTCGACCTCAACGCCGTCTTTTTCCCGGACAAGCGATGCACGCACCTCTCCCGCGCGGAATCACCTTAGCTGTCACGTGTCTCTTTGGCGGTGTTTCCCTGCTCGCACAGGGGCCGACCGAAGCCTCCTTCCTCGCCAAGCAGGCCGAACACCTGGCCAAATTCGCCAAGTTCGCATTCGACCAGGGCTATCCCCAGCAAGGTCGGCGCATATGGCAGGAAGTGCTGAAAGAGTACGACACCAACCACGCCTCGACGCGCGCAGCGCTCGGTTTCAAGAATGTCGGTACGGCGTGGCAGGAAGACGAGAACTTCGACTTCCCTCACGCGGACAACCCCAACGGACGCTCTCTCGACAAGGTCGAAAAGCGTTGGAACGCCACGCGGAAAACGGTGGGCCTCGCGCACAAGAAGATGGCGGAGACGCTCCGCGCTGCCGGACGCTCTGACCGGGCGAAGTGGCACTTCGCCCGCGCGTTGCGATTCCTTCCCGAGGATGCCGGTCTGCAAGCGGCGTCGGGCATGAAGTCTTTCTACGGCATGACCGGATCCGAGCTGGAGCACCAGCTCTTCGACCGCTCGAAGAAGATGAAGGAGATCGTCGCCGTGGAACTGAAGAAGAGCTACGCGGTGACAGACATGGCGAGCACGGATCAACTCGTCTACCTGATCAGGGCCGGGATCCCACACCAGGGGTACAAGACCAAGAACTACAAGGTGTGGAGCAACATGTCGGCTGGGTTCATCAGGGAGCTCGCGCAGAACCTCGAACGATCGCACTCCTTCTGTTCGCAGGTGTTCTCTGGTCACGACGGCTTCCATCCGGTGGGGATGCGCATCCAAAACGTCGTGTTCCTGAGTTCTGAAGCGCAGTACAAGAAAACGTTGCGCGCCAACAACGATCAGTTCAAACCTGACCTGTTGGAGTTCCTCGTCAAGCACACGGCGATGTGCACGATCGGCCAGGGCGCCAGCCGCGCGTACCTGGCTGGTGACCCCACCGACGCCGTGTTGCGCGACCTCTCGATCCGCTGGCCGGTGGATGCATGGGGCGCGATGCAGTGCGACGCGTTGAACGAGGGGCTGGGTCATGCGGTCGTCGCGTGGTTCCTCGGGCATATCACCGTCTACAGCATGGACATGGAGAAGCAGTCCTTCACCGTGACGAACCGAAAGCCTGGCGAGGTGCTGGTGCCTGATGTCGACAGCTGGGCGCAGATGGCGATCGAATCCGCGTTCCGGGATCGCGGCGCACCGCTGGCCAAGCTGCCGTTGGTCTCCGCCGCGGACTTCCCGACGGAGACGCGGGTGCGGGCGTGGTCATTCTGTGACTACTTGCTGCGGCGCGATCCCCGGTTGCTGCTGGAACTCGACAACACACGGAAGTTGAAGACGATCCCGAGGGTTCGCGGCGCGTTCCAGAAGAGCACCGGGGTTCGCATCGCAATGTTGGAGAAGGAGTGGCGTGATTTCTGGACTGGCGCTACGGAAGTGCTCCTCGCGTTGCGGGGCCACGAATCACCCTACGGCGCATCGAGCAAGGACGCGCCGAAGTGGCTGTCGGCGTTCAACAAGATTCGCAAGCAGCATCAGCCGCGGGCGAGCGGGCGAGCCAAGACGGAGGTCGTGTGGAACGCGGCGTGGTCCGTCAACTGCAAGCAGCATGGGGAGTACCTCACGAAGAACCGGAAGGAGCGGGGTCCGGGTCCCGAGCAGACGCAGCGCGACAGCCTGGACGGAGCCAGCAAGAAGGGCGAGTTCTTCGCGCAGATGGCGCTCGTATCGGCGAAGGGCAGTCCCTTGAGGGTGATGAAGAAGTGGATCCACTTTCCGGGCTACCGCGACGCGATTCTCAATCCGCACTTGATGCAGGTCGGCATCTACGCGGAGAAGGGAATCGCGGTGATCGATGTCGTGCGTGGCGTCGTGCCGCCACTGCGGTCCGCCGGCGCAGGTGGTGGAGGGCGAGGTGGTGGCGTCACGCGAGGGCTGATCATGTACCCGCCGCAGGGTGCGACGTCGGTTCCGGGCGGTCTCGACGTCAAGCTCTTCGGTCCCGAACTCGAAGCCATGCTGAAGGACCACAACCCCGGCGCCAAGATCGGCTACCCGATCAGTCTGCACAGCTGGAATGGCACGACGGGCACGGAGTGTGAGGTGAAGGTCGGCGAGACGGTGATCGCCGGCGTCGTGCACCGCGGCTCCCAGGGATGGAACCGCCGGACGTCCGCCCCAGGCATGGCGGTCTTCTATCCGCTCAAGCCGTTCCGCAAGGGCGCGAAAGTCAAAGTCACGTGGACCCTGTCGGACGGACAAAAGGCCGCGTGGACGTTCTCGACGAAGTAGATCTCGACGCCGAACTACTTCCCGGGGAGGGCGAGGCAGTCGCAGAGCACGTTCATGTTGCGCACGAAGTCGGCGATGTGGATGTGGTCGCCGCGGACCCAACGGCCTTTCTCGTCGAGATCGCCGAGGATGTTGGAAGCTCTGGCGCGAGCGATCTTGCCCCGGCTGACGCGTGACCCCGAACTCGCCTTTGGCACCCTGCCCCACGAACCCAGCCACCCGTAGCCGTTGCGACGCTCTTCGCTGATTTCCTCGAGGGTGTAGTGCACCTTGCCGTCGCGGTCGCCGTAGATCGGTTTGTTGGTGCCGAGCTCGTAGAACCGTGCCCACTTGCCGTTGTCGAGCTTGGACCGCTTCAGCCAGTCGAGGGCCATCTCGATCGGGGCCAGGAATCGCTTGTCGCCGGTCGCCAAATGGAGGGCCCTCAGCGTCCGGATGTTGCGGGCGGTCACGGCACTGCACATCGCCACCGGCTCAAACGCGCGAGCAGCCGCCGGCTTCATGTCATGTGAGTATTGCTGCGCCCAGCCCTCCTGCGGCTTGCCGCCTTGCGAAGCGATGATGAACTCCCCGCCACGCACCGCCGCGGCGAGGTGCACTTTCTTGCCGTATGTCTTGTGTGCCAGCAACGCGACCCGGATGCAGTCGTTGATCGTGCTGTCGTTGAAGGTGTAGTAATCGCGGTAACCGCCGCGCAACGGGTACCACTGCGGCCACGCACCGTTCTTGAACTGCGCCCCCAGCAAGTGCTCGAGTCCCAGCTCGATCGCCCGTGTTAGCCACGGCTGTTCGATCACGTCGTCGAGCTGAATCAGAAACGTCAACGCGCCCTGGCTGATGTCATCATCGAATGTGCATCGACCCTTCTTTCGATCCGGTTTGCTGGACTCGGGCATGAGGTCGTTGACGTCCGCCCGGTGATCCCAGCCACCCTCCTGGCGCTGCCCCCAGGCGAGCGCGCGACCCACATCCCGCGCGGCCGCGAAGTACCGATCGTCTCCCGTGAGGAGGAACGCGCGCAAGAACACTTGTCCAACGCTAGGTGTTCCGGGAGGTTGCACCCAGATCTCGGTCGCCTTCGCCTTCTCGTTCAGCGACTCGCCGAAGCGCTGCTTCAAGTCGAGAGAATAGATCCCGGCGTAGCCCCCGTGCACGCTCAACTCGGAACGCACGAACGCCGTCGCCTTCGCGATGCCGCTCCGCACCTTGTCCGTGAGCGCATCGTCCTCGGTGCGTTCGAAGAACATCAGGTGCTGCCACGGCAACCCATCGAACTGTTCGACCAGTCGGAACCCGTTCGGAACGAGCTCTCGGATGACCTGCCGCTTGCTCATCTTGTGCAACGGCTTGATCGGCACGTCGGGATCTTCTTCGCGAAACTCCGCCAGGACGATTCGACCCCCCGGTCGCAGACTCTCATGGACGGCGCGCAGCGTCGAAACCGGATGCGAGAGTTCGTGATACACGTCGACGAGAAACACGAGGTCGACGCTGTTGGCGGGCAGCTTCGGGTCCGACACCGTGCCGAGGATCGTCTGGATTCGACTGGCGAACTTCGTCTTCTTCGCGCGCAGATTCAGCATTGCCAGCATCTGCTTCTGGATGTCGACGGCGAGGACCTTCCCTTTGTCTCCGACGAGCTTCGCGATCTTCAACGTGTAGAAACCATTTCCGCACCCGAGGTCGCAGACGACGTTTCCGGGCTTCACTCCGAGCATGCGAACGAGTGTGGAACACTCCTCTTCCCGCTCCCGTGACTCGCGCACGAGCCACGGTGCGCCCATGTAGTGCATCGTGCGCGCGATCTCGCGTCCCTTGTAGTGGGTGCGACCCTTCGGCGTGTCCTCCTGCGGCGCGGCGAGGAGGGAGGAAGCCGAGAGGATGGCTGCGGAGATGTGGTGGAGGGTTCTACGCATTGTCGGGTGCCGTCCCCAAATTGGAGCAGCTATCGGATAGAAGGCCAAGCACGCTCTGAAACTGCGTCGCGAGGATCGTGAGCGATACACATCCGCGACCACCGGTCTTCGGGACTGCCCTTAGACTTCCCGCCATGGCTGACCACCGAGACGGAGTCGCTCTCGTTGTGCTGCTTGCGCTCACCGTTTCCGCACAAGGCGGTAATGAGAAGAAGTCGCCACCGACGGAGCCGATGCTCGTGGAGAGTCTCTCCACCGCGACGTTCGCGGCCTGGCGTGACTACATTCGATTGACCGCGACCGAACGACACTGGACACGGCTGCCGTGGCTGATGACTTTCAACGCTGGTCTGGCCGCGGCGGCGAAGGCGAAGAAGCCGTTGCTGCCCTGGACGATGAACGGGTATCCGTTCGGTTGCACTTGAAACAACGGGGTGATCGGTCGACGGTCACTACGGGCCCGGCGCCGGCAGCAAGCAGGGTATCTACGTGTGCACGCCGAGTGGCGACTTGTTGGCATCGATCAACTCGAGTCGCCCGCGCAACGTCGCGAAGATGCTCGAGCGTGGGCTGGCGAAATGGCGCGAGTTGTCGGTGAAAGCGAAGGCCGTGCCGGCCAAGAGTGCCAAGCCGCCCCACCGGTTCGAGTGGTCTTGTCCGAAGGACGGGCTCCGCCTGACTTCGACCTTGCGATACCTTCCTGCGAACCACGATCCGAAGTCGAGGAGGAAGACCGAGTGCAACCACGACTTCTTGCGGTTCTCCCGGAAAGAGGCCCGGCAGTTCCTGCCGAAGAAAGTGTCGGTCGGCGCGAAACACACCCTGCCAGAACTGCTATTCCTGCGAATCTCGCGCCTCAACATCGTCGACGCCGTGCGCGGCGAAACACGACCGTTCCGAAAGGCAGAAGGCTCGATCACGACCGAGGTGACGGTGGTGCAAGGCGACGTCGTCGTGTTGCGTGTCACGGGAAGTACGAAGGTCGAGGGTAGGCCGCGCCGCGCGCAGGTCCGGAACATCGGGTGGTATTTCACCCTCACGCCGAAACGCGAGGACGGGTTCTACGTCTCGCCCACGCACCTGTCGTCGTACGGTGTGCCTTGGTCCAGGCGAATCAGGCGCTGAGTCAGCTACTTCTTTCTCCGCGTCTTCCTTTCCTTCTTCGGCAGATCGATGGGACGCAGGGCGAGCCACGTCTTGTTCTGGTAGCTGCAGCGGCAACCCGCGGAGCCGTCCGGAACGAGGACCATTCCGCCTGCGGGGATCGCGTTGATCCAACAGCCGGGACGGATCCCGCCGAAGTCTTCGTTGCCCGATTGCGACTTCAGGTCGTAGTAGCCGAGCGTCGCGGAACGGTAGACCAACGTCCGTTTGCCCGCCGCCAGGATCCCGCAGCCGTATGACCGCTTGAAGGGGAATGGGCGCTCCTTGCCGGTGCGCACGTCCCAGGCCCCGCCCTGGGCGAAGATCGTCTTGTCGTTGATCAAGGGCCGTGACTGGTAGTCGGCCTTTTTCTGCCACAGCCGCTTGCCGGAGTGGCGATCGAACACGGCGATGCGCCCTCCGACCTCCGAGTCCAGACGGAACGAGTCGGCTGGTAGCTCATCATCAGAGCGTTGTGCGGGACACTCAGAGCGAGCACGGTCCCGAAGATGTCGTCGCTCTTCTCCCATTGCTTGCTGCCCGTCTTCGTGTCGAGAGCCAGCAGAATGCCGGGTCGCTGCACCGGCAGCTTCGTCTTGTTCTTCTTCGCAGCCTTCTTCTTGGCCCGGGTCATCTGGTCGATCTCGGCGAGCGACCGATCGATCAAGTAGATGCTCTTCTCGCCGATGGTGATCGCGTTGTGACGGATCGAATTCTCGGCGTCGTAGCGCCAACGCAGTTCTCCGGTCTTCGCGTCGAGCGCGAAGAGTGTCCGTGACTCCGTGAGCAGCTTCTTCATGTCGCCGCCTTTCTGGAAGCGATAGGTCACGATGTGCCCGACGTCTGCGAGACTGCCGAACAGGAGATCGCCTTTCGCGGCGATGTAGCCCCACGTCGCCTTGGATCCGTCCTTGGGCTGCGGAGCCGCGAACTCGGCCAGCTTCTCGCCAGTCGCCGGATCGATGCGCAGGCAACGTCCGCCATCTCGCACGTAGATTCCGTGCTCGCCGATGCAGTACATGCCGTTCGTCCCCGCCGTCCCCATCAGGTGATCGCCGTGGAACGGCTTCAGGATGTTCGGGAACGGATACTCCCACAGCACCCGACCGTTGTAGGCGTCGACGGCGATCAGCGAATGCAGGCCGAGCGAGAACACTCGACCCTCGAGATAGAGCGGCGCCGGGCCGCGACCGTGCCGTTGGGTCAGTTGCTGCCCGACGTCGGCGAACCACAACACGCCGAGAGGGCCGTGAACCCCGTCGTTGGAACACACTGTGTTCGCTGCATCGGCGTACTGATGAGTCCAGGTTCCTTCACCGGGCAACGCCCCGCGCACGGTCTTCGTCATCGCGCCGCTCTTGCCGATGCACACGACTCCACCATGAGGGCGCTGCAATCTCGCCGCTTCGGACCTGCTGACGACCCCGGGCCCCGCCGAGATCGAACGACCGGAGACAACGAGGTTCGCGAACCAGTGGGCGTACTGAGTCGCGCTGTGTGATCCGTGGTGCACCATCACCCTGGAACCATAGAGGCCGGCCTCGCGCAGTTTCTCTCGCGCGATTCGGACTTTCGCGATGTCCTCGTCAATGGCGATGATGGTGAGGTCGCTGTTGCGCAGCAATTCGTAGGTCAGCGCGCCGTCACCGCAGCCGATGTCGACGCAGTAGCCTGCCTTGATTCCGCTGCGTTTCAGGATCTCTCGCGCGGCCGCACTCGCGTTGTTCTTGCCATACGGAGACGAGTTGGGCCGAGGCGGCGTGGCGATTCCGTGGAGCTTCTGCCCGCTCCCGAAGCAGTAGATCGAACCGGTGTCCGTGCTCGCGAAGAGCTGTCCGCCGGCGACGACGAGACCGAACACGGTCCCTTCGACCTTCGCCGACCAGGTCTCCCGCTGCTCGCGCAACCCGATCGTCGACACGCTACCGGAGCCGCCTGCGACAATCTGATCTCCGGCCACGATCACCGTCTTGTCTGGGATCACGCGCTGCACCGTGAACGCGGGCTGCAACTTGCGAACTTGGGTCTTCTTGCCCTTCTTGTTCTTCTGCGTCGCGTTCGCCCACCGGTAGGCGATCACGCCCTTGCGGGAAACGGTGACGATTCCGTCGGGCATCCCGGCTATCGCGGTCGCGCCGGTCTTGCCCTGTTTCACGCCGCTCTTCGCATCGAAGAACACGCCGTTGTTGAAGAAGTATTTCCCCGAAGCCATCGTCGCGGAGCCGCCGGTGCTGCCGTTCCTCTGCAAGTGGTAGTACTCGAATTTGCCGGTCTTCAGATCGAAGGCGGCGGGGACTGCGCGACCCGTCGGCACGAGCAGCAAGCTCTCGGTCGCCACGAGATGGCCCTGCGCCGACACTCCGCTCTCGGCATTGGCACCACCGTGCGGCTGCGCCATGACGATGGCGCCGGAGTCGTCGTTCACCCACACCTTCTTTCCCGTGCGCGCGCGCAGGGCATAGATGTAGATCCCTTCGGATTGCCACAAACCAGCAGCGAAGTAGACGATGCCGTCGTGGACCACCGGGCCACCACGGGCGGGCCAGCGGGAGATCATGTATCCGTTGCCGAGGAGGCGCCGTCCATCGGGTCCACCGCGCTTCTTCCACACCACTTCGCCTTTCTCGGTGGAGAGGCAGTAGAGCCATCCATCATCGCTGACGACGAAGACCAGATCTTCGAACACTGCCGGCGCGAAGCGAACGGGGGCGTCGGTATCAAAGCTCCACAGGGCGCGTCCGGTCCGCGTGTCCAGAGCGTAGACCGAGCCATCGGACGAGCTGCCGTAGAACAGTCGGTCGCCGGCGACTACCGGCTGGAAGGCGCGGTCGTACTCCATGCGCTCCCGACGCGGCCAGGCGGGGCTCGGACCCTGCGTCGGTTTGTGTTGCCACTGCAGGTGCAGGTTGTCCGGCAGCTTGTTGTGCGTGTGACCGCTCCGCGTGTAGTCGGACCGATACATCGGCCAGTCCTGCGCGGCGGTCGCCGAGGTGAGGACGACGAGCGCGAAGAGGGGGAGCGGCTGGAGCGCGCTCGTGAATTGACGAATCATGTCGTGGGGATCCTGGTCTCGGGGGCGTGCTATCGTAGCTGGTCCGCCCTGAGGGAGGTACGAGGTGCAAGCGAGTCATGAAGAAACCCCACGGATTTGGCGCCAGTGTTGCACCTCGAGCCCTCATTCTCGCCGTATTCGGAAGCGCGGGCTGCACGTCACATCAGGAGTTTTGGGTGGACAACATGGCCGTGCACCACGGCTACACAGACGAAGAGATCGCGCGTGTGCTCGGGAAAGACGCCGCGGATGTCCCCGCGCTTCTCGCGGCGCACGGCGTGAGAAGGGAGGCGTCGAGGGGGACGCGCGGCGCGGCGATCAAGGTCCTTCCCTATCCTGGTGGCCGCCATCCGCGGATCGGATTCCTCGATGGCGCGATCGATCCGCACCGCGGGACCAAGGTGAGCATCTTCACGCCGTGGGATCCGCGTTCGTACGTCGTTGTCGATCTACCGGAGGCGTTGTGGTGGAACCATCACGGTCGGCGAGAACTCCTGTGCCTCGCCCACACTCACATCCCGACGCACTGGGACAAGGCATCGGTGGAGCTTGATCGGATCGATTGGACACGGGGAGCGGACGGGGTCCTCGAGTTTCACCGCCGCCTGCCCAACGGCGTTGAGTTCGGCGCCCGCGTCGAGCCGCGCGCCGACCGCGTGGTGATGACGCTCACGATGAAGAACGGCAGCGACCGGACGATCACGGGTCTCGGCACTCAAGTCTGCGTCATGCTCAAAGGCGCCCGCGGATTCAACGCACAGACGAACGACAACAAGGTCACGGTTGGCACGACCGTCGCCTGCCGCTCCGACGATGGGAAACGCCATGTCGTCACGCGGTGGGATGACGGCGCGGTGTGGAACAACGGTCGATGCCCGTGCATGCACTCCAACCCGCGATTCCCTGATCTTGCACCGGGCGCGTGCGCCGTCGTGCGCGGTGAGTTGTATTTCTACGACGGCGCGGACCTCGAGGGAGAAGTGAGGCGACGCAGGACTTCGGTATCTAGCGGCAGGTGATCTTCTGCCCGTTGCTCATCACGGGCGAGCCACTCCTGTCGTGCGCTGCCTGTGAGAATACGGCGCCCTTGAGCGTCCCCATGACCGTGAACCGGAGCTGGGCCGCTCCTTGTGCGTTCGCGTTGAACGGTAGGAGGAGCAGTGCCATCGGATCGACCAACAGGAGACACTTGGTGCCGGGGAAGGCGATCTTGACCTGCTTCATGCTGAAGGCGAGGACGCCCGGTGCGTTTGCCGGCGCCTTGGTCACGTTCAACATGAACATGTGAACTGAGCTGTTCCGACTCGCGAGGACGCGGTCGACGCCGGTGTAGATCGGTCCGCACGTCGGGTCGATGCGTGTGAATTGGCAGGGGCTGATCCTCTGCGCGGTTAACGATGCGGCGATGAGCACGGCGGCAGCGACGAGAGAAATGATTCTCATGGTGAGACACCGATTCGGCGGCAGGTGACCTGCGATTGTAGCAGAGGGTCGCTGGGGATGCCTTACTCGAGCGTGGCCCAGGCCGGGCATTGGGTTACAACACCAACGAAGAAACCATGTCCAAGCCCGTCAACGTCGGCCTCATCGGCTCGCAGTTTATCTCGACCATCCATGCCCGTTCGCTCGCGCACTGCGCGCACGCTCGGAGTATGGCGGTGAGCTCCCCTACTCCTGGCAACGCGGAGCGGTTTGGTCAGGAGTTCGATATCCCGAACTGCTTCACCGATCACCGCGACATGCTCGCGATGGACGACCTCGACATGGTCGTCATCGGCGCGCCGAACCACGTGCACTGCGAGTTGACGGTGGATGCTGCGGCGGCAGGCAAGCACATCATGCTCGAGAAGCCGATGTGCCTGAACATGGCCGAGGCCGACACGATGATCGAGGCGTGCCGCGCGGCGAACGTCAAACTGATGTACGCGGAGGAGATCCTGTTCGCGCCGAAGTACGTCCGCTTGAAGCAACTTCTCGACGAGGGTGCGCTCGGGAGCCCGACGTTGGTCAAGCAATCGGAGAAACACGATGGTCCGCACGCCCCGCACTTCTGGGACGTCAACCGTTCTGGCGGCGGTGTCGCGATGGATATGGGTTGCCACGGCATCGAGTTCTGTCGTTGGATGCTCGACCGCCCGAAGATCAAGTCGGTCTACGCGCACATGACGACCAGCGTGCACGGCGACAAGACAGAAGGTGATGACAACGCGATCATCATTCTGGAGTTCGAGAACGGCGTCACCGGGATGATCGAGGAGAGTTGGACGAAGCTCGGCGGCATGGACGACCGGGCCGAGGTGCACGGATCGAAGGGCGTCGCGTACGCGGATCTGCTGCACGGCAATGCGCTCACGACCTATTCGACACAGGGCTACGGCTACGCGGTCGAGAAGGCCGGATCGTCAAAGGGCTGGACCTTCACGGTCTACGAGGAGGAGTGGAACTACGGTTTTCACCAGGAGATGGCGCATTTCGTCGACTGCGTACAGAACGACAAGCAGCCGATGGTCACGGGCGAGGACGCCCGCGCCGTCCTCGAAGTGCTCTTCGCGGCGTACGCATCCGCCGGGATCGGCCGCAAGATCGAACTCCCGTTCGACGCCAGCGGCATCCAAAAACCGATCGACCTGTGGAAACGCGGCTGAGAGCCTCGTCGTTCAGCGCAGCAAGTGTGGCTTGAGGCACATGAGGCCTCGCGTCTTTCGTAGCTCCGCGAGGATGTCCTTGTCCTTCACCCCCTTGTCGATCAGGTCACCTTGGGTCGCGACCGTGATCGAGGCGTCGAGGTCGAGAGTCTTGGTCTCCCTGCCGTATTTGCGCCGCAAGAACACCCTCTTCTTGGCGGCGTCCGCTCCTGTCACTTCGTACGGCAGCCCGTGGATCTCCTGTTCGGAGATCTCGTCGGCGATCACGAAGATGCGCGCCCGGTTCCCTTCTTCCCCTCGACCTGAAGTTCGACCATGTGGTTCTTCGTGTCCGTCTGAACCACCGTGGCGAAGTGATTTGGGCTCTGACGCAAGAGTGCTGTCTGGTCCTTGAGGACCTTCTGCCCCGAGACGGCGGGCGTGAGCACCAGCAGGAGCGCCGGGATCGTCCACGTGGATCGGGGGTCGGTCATCCCCGTTTGTATTGAGTTTACGGGGATTCCGACAGCCGCTGACCCGGGCTTTCGTCCTCACACCAACCCAAACAGGCGGAAGAAGAACCGGATCCTCTCCTCGAACGACAACTCTACGGGAGCCACGTTCCAGATGTGGATCAGCGAATAGAACAGCCACGAACGACCTGGCCGCCAAGCGAACGTGCGTGTTCCACTCGACCCCCGGTCCGTCCGGGTTCACGAGTATGACGTGGTGGGTCAATCCCATCATCCGGTTCAATGGACCCTTGGCGCCAACGGGGTGCGTCGCGTCGGAATCGGTGGCCCACCGATGGTGGTTTGCAAATCGGCGCGAAGATGTTCCAATTCCCGGTCCAACCTGACCACTACCCGGTGTGCGCCGTGCAATCGATGACCAAGAGCCTGTCTGTCGCGATCTCGTTGTTCTTGTTTCTGGGATCTCTCCCCGGTCAGAAGGGGGGCTTCAAGATCGAAGTCGAACACCCACGGCTGCCGTCGGTCTCCCAGGGTCGGACCGGAACGTGCTGGTCGTTCGCGACCACGTCGTTCGTCGAGTCCGAGCTCGAGCGGCTGCACGGCGCGCCCGTGAATCTCTCCGAGATCCACACCGTGTACTACGCCTACATCGAGAAGGCGCGGCGCTACGTGCGGCTGCACGGCAAGACGCAGTTCGACGAAGGCGGGCTCTGCCACGACGTGATGTACTTGATCGACAAGTACGGCGTTGTGCCGCAGGCTGCCTTCACGGGCTTGTGCGAGGGTGACAAGGGACACAACCACGGCGAGATGGTCGATCTGCTGAAGATTGTCGTCGAGAAGGTGGCGAAGAGTCCACGACCGAGCCAGAAGTGGGAGTCGGCGGTGCGGGGTATGCTGGAGGGCTACCTCGGTCCCGTCCCCGACGCGATCGAGGTTCACGGCAAGAACGTGACTCCGAAGGAATACGCCCGCAAGGTCCTGAAGATCAAGTCCGAGGACTACTGCCAGATCATGTCACTCGAAGGGCAACGGTTCTGGAAGACCGCGGAGTTGCTCGTGCCCGATAACTGGATGCGACACCAGGGCTACTGGAACGTGCCGATCGCGACGATGATGAAGGCCCTGGACCACGCGGTGCGCAAGGGCTTCACCGTGGCGGTCGACATCGATGTCAGCGAGCCGACCACGCGGGGCTACGTCTGGACCATGCCGAAGTTGCAGGAGAAGACGGGCGCGATCACGGACAAGATGCGCCAGAAGATGTTCGACGATCGTTCGACGACCGATGACCACCTGATGCACATCGTCGGCATCGCGCGACACAAGGACGGACGGACCTTCTACTTGACCAAGGACTCGATCGGGCAGCGCGGCCCGTTCAAGGGTCACCGGATGATCTCGACCAACTACCTGATGGCGAAGATGCTGTCCTTCATGGTGCACAAGGACGGCATCGAGTCGAAGCTGACGAAACGTTTCAAGTAGTCCGCGCTACTTCTTGATGCCGAGAAGTGCCCTCGTCGCCGCGTTGAGTTTCGGCGGCGTCAACGTGAGAGGTGCAACGTCAAGAAAGCCAGGATGCGTCGCTCGTACTCCGCACCGGCATGAGCGTGCAGGTTCCGGTGTGCGGCGCCCGGGACGATCCACAGTTCCTTTGGCTCTTCAGCCGCGTCGAACAGGCTCGTCGTCTCTTCGGGGGGCGTTCGGTCGTCTAGTTCTCCGCCGATCACGAAGACCGGCGCGTCGATTCCGGCGATGGTGTCGATCGGTTGCATCGCGTCGATGTCCACGTCGAGTCGGAATTCGCACTGGAGCGTGAGAAATGGAGTGGCGACTGCGGCTGGCCAGGCGCCGATGAACATCCCGATGCGGTTGACGATCGCCTGGTGCAGGTCCGGGAAGACCAGCTCGAAGATGTACGCGTCCGCGTTCGGATTGCCCTCGCCGAGCAGGCACGCGGCGCCGCCGAGCGATTCTCCGATCACCGCGATCTTGACGTCCGGCAGCCGCTTCCGCACATAGTTGATCGCGGCACGGGCGTCGTGTGCTTCGAGGTGTCCGAAGGTGAGCTGCTCGCCCCTACTCTCCCCGTGGCCCTGAAAATCGATGCTCAGCGTCGCGTACCCGGCGGCGTGCAGGAATCGCATGCGCCCCAACATCGCGCGGCGATCGCCGCGGAGTCCGTGCAGCAATACGACAGCTCCCTGCTTCTCGCGACCCGGGGCGAACCAGCCGTGGATCGAACTGCCCGACGCCGAATCGAAGACGACCTCCTCGGCTGGCAGGCCCGCGGGCAACGTGTCGATGGACCGGGGAACCGGCGCGATCAATCGTCCACCGATGATCCAGGAACCGACCAGTCCGAGGACGATGAGCGTGACGAGCGCGATCACCGCGCGCCGCAGCCACCTTCTTCGTCGCCCGGACCTCGGCTCGGCTGTAGGAGTCGTGGGGTCGGTCATGGCGGGCGGGGCTATTTGCCGCCGAACGGATCGTCGATGCTGTGGCTGGGTTCGGTGAACCAGCGCGGCCCATCCGCGGTCATGTAGAAGTGGTCTTCGAGCCGTACGCCGAACTCGCCGTAGATGCAGATCATCGGTTCGTTCGAGAAGCACATGCCAGGGGCGAGAGGAGTCTCATTGCCCTTCACGAGGTAGCTCCATTCGTGGCCGTCGAGACCGATGCCGTGTCCCGTGCGGTGGGGGAGTCCCGGGACTGCGTAGTCGGGACCGAGACCCGCGGTCTCGATCACCGCGCGCGCCGCGTCGTCGACCCTACCGCACGGCACGCCCACCTGCGCGGCCTCGAATGCAGCGGCTTGGGCGGCTTTCTCGAGGTTCCAGATTTCGCGATGGCGTTCTGACGGTTCGCCGAAGACGTAGCTGCGCGTGATGTCCGACTGGTAGCCGTCGATGGTCGCGCCGACGTCGATCAGCACCATGTCGCCCTTCGCCAGGGTTTGCGGGTAGGCGACGCCGTGGGGGTACGCAGTCGGTTCGCCGAACAGTACGATGATGAAACTCATCGGTCCGTCGACGCCCATGCGCGTGTGTGCCTCCGCGATGAACTCCGCGACCTCGGTCGTCGTGATTCCCTCGCGCAGGATACGGGCGGTGGCCTCGTGGACTTCGAGCGTGAGCGACATCGCGACTTGCATGAGCGCGATCTCGTTCTCCGACTTGAACATCCGACAGCCGGCGGTGATGCAGCTGCCGTCGACAAATGTCGCGTCCGGGTCGGCTTTGCGGAGTCCATCGAACGTGAAGAATGGCGTCGTCTCGTCGATGGCGATCGTGCCGTCGGACGACGCACGAATCGTGTCCATGACGAGCCGCGTAGGATTTTCGTGTTCTTCCCACGTGCGTATCTGATCGCCGAGCACCAGCGACGCGCGCAGCTTGGCTTCTTCGAAAGCCGGGCTGATGTAGACCAACTCGCCCTCGGCGGGCAGGACCGCCCCGTGCAACCTCTCACTGTGGTGCAACCTCAGGCCGGTGAAGTACCGCAGGCTCGTCGAAGCGTCGAGCCACAGCGCGCCGATGTTTTGTTCGCGCATCAGCTGCTGGGCCTTCCCGGTCCGGCTGCGACGCTCCGCGACTTCGATCGGGCGCACGGTGTCCCGCACGGACTTCAGTTTGGCGAGCTCGGTGCCCGCGTCAGATCCTCCGACTCCAATGGTCATTTCCAGTCCTCCGCCATGTGTCTACTTCTTCCGCGGCAGCATCTCGTCTCGCTGCGCCGCGTGCCACGCGAAGGACGCGATGATCGTCGCGGCCTGCTTCAGGTCATCCGCGACCGCGTGGTCCCAGTTGTCCATGTTGGAGTGGTGCGTTTGCGTTGAGTACGCCACCGGATCCTGGATGAACTGGAATCCTGGCAAGCCGATGCGGTCGTAGGCGAGGTGATCCGTTCCCCCCGTGTTGTTTAGCGTCAGCGTCGACGCGCCGAGATCGGAGAACGGGTGCAGCCACGCACGGAAGATGGGAGCGATCGCTTCGTTGCCCTGAAGGTAGACGCCGCGGACCTTCCCGGTTCCATTGTCGAGGTTGAAGTAGCCGGATAGCTTCTTGTGTTCGGGGAGAAGCTTGCTCGGTGATTCGCCGCGACCGGCGCGCACCGCGAAGTGCTTGCTCACGTAGGCGCGCGAACCGAGAAGGCCCTGTTCCTCACCGCTCCACAGGCCGATGCGGATTGTGCGTCGGGGGCCCATCCCGGTCTCCTTCGTCAACTCCTTGATCAATCGCATCGCCTCCATCATCACGGCGCTGCCGCAGCCGTTGTCGGTCGCGCCGGTACCAGAGTGCCACGAGTCGAAGTGGGCGCCGAGCATCACGACCTGATCGCCAATCTGCGGGTCGGTGCCCTTGATCTCGGCGACCACGTTGCGTTCCATCAGGTCGTCGTCGAAGAACGTGGTCTTGAGCTCGAGCTCCATCTTCACGGGGATCCCCTTCTTCAGGATCCGATCGATCCGGTTGTAGTGTTCGACCGCGAGCGTGAACTGCGGCAAAACACCCTTCACGTTGGGATCGCGCGCGCTGCTGCGCCCCTCGGCGACAGGCGGCGCCGAGGCGCTTGAAACGAAGATCGTGCCGGACTGGCCCTTCGATCCGCGGTCGAGAAGGGCCGCCGGTTTCTTGCCGTAGACGATTTTGATGACCTGCTGCTGGCGCTGCCATCTACCGCGCCAACTCTGATCTTGTGCTCGACGGCCCCGTCTACCTTCGCCGCCGCCGCGGGCGTTCGCCATCTCCAGCAGGTCGTCTGATTCGAAACGCCGGGCAGGTCCTTCGAATCGCTCGGAGACTTTGCGCGGCGCTTGCATCATCACGATCTTCCCCTCGAGATCCGCGGCGCGCAGCTGATCCGCGGTCATCTCACCGACGGCGATGACTTCGGCGACGAGTTTCTTCGGGAGACCCGGCGACCACGCCTTGGGGTACGCGTGCACCGGCCAGGTGTTTTTGCCGACGACCCGCACGCTGAACTTGTCGAGGCGCCAGCCACGACCGAACGGTCCCCACGCCTCGAAGTGCGGGTTGTCGAGCTTCCACTTCGTGAACGTTTCCTTTGCCCATTTCTGTGCGCGGCGAATGTTGGGCGAACCGGTCAACCGCGGGCCGTGCACGTCGCACATCCAGCTGAGGTGATCCATGACCTGGCTCTTCTCGAGTCCGTGTTTGCGGAGGATCTCGACGGCTTTCTCGTCGATGGGCTCGCCTTGCGCAAGGAGGGGGGTGAGGAACGCGAGGGGGATTGTGACGAATGTGAGGACAGAGCGTGCCGACATGGATGCCTTCTGAGTTCGAGGGAGGGTGGGGCCGTGGATCATAGCTTGCAAGCGACCGATACTGGATCGCCTGTTCTGGGAGGCGTCACGGGATTGTCGTGCGTAGAGTACGGATCTCCATCATTCGCCGAACGAACCGTTGACTGGCTGGATTGACATCCGCGGCGCCTGCGAGCACAACCTCCGGTCCGTCGATGTGCGTATCCCGCGCGGTGCGCTCACTGTCGTCACGGGTGTATCCGGCTCGGGCAAGTCATCGCTCGCGTCGTGGTGAGTTGGCGAAGAACGTGCGGTCCTTGACGGCTCGCCACCTCAGCCAGGAGTTCCGCCACGGAGTCGGCTAGAACGTGCGCACGAGATCCGGCAGCAGCCACGTGACCGTCACAACCCCGATCCCGGCGAGCGCCACGCCGCCGAGCACGACGAGCACGATCTCGCACGCGTAGAGCTGACCGACCGTTCCCGGGCTGCAGCCTATCCGTTCGAGCGTGAGCATCTCGCGCGCCCGCAGGCGCATCGACAGGAGCACCTGGAGCAACAGCATCGCGCCGGTCGACGTGGCCAGGAACGCTGCGAATGTATCCAGCAGGGTCTTCACCTTGAACACGACTGCCATCAGCTCTTCGATCACCTGCATCGGCACGACGATTCGGAACTCGGACTTCAGGTTCGTGCGCGCCTTGAGCAGTGTCGCGGACTTGTCGTCCTTCGGGAACACGAGCACTGCGGACAGCGGCAGCTTCGCTTCGTCGCCGTGGACATGGAATGACCCGAGGTTCTTCTCGCTGACTTCCTGGTACTCCTTCACGGCTGGGCTCAGCGCGACTGTCCCCTCGCGTCTGCCGAGCACCTTGTTGCCGGTGAGTTTTTCAGCATCCTGGTGGCCGTGTGCCGCCCCTTCGAGGATCCAGCACGTGCCGATGTCGACAAATACTGCGTTGTCGTCCGGCGTGCGGGTCTCCGGCAGCACTCCCGATACGTGCATCTTCAACGTCGGCGGTCGAGCGATGTCGTAGACGTCCGTCGGATCCGAGAACAAGTGGCCGCCGGCGTCGATGCCGAGAGTCTTCGCGACGTGGGCACCGAGCAGGCAGTCGCCGAGCATCAGCGGCAACGTGCCGCGGGCCGGAGTGAGCCCACGCTTCTCGTAGTACTCCGCGCTCACGCCCACGATCGGGTGACGTTGCGCGGTGTGCCTGACGTTGACCGGCACCGCGACGCCGAACCCTGTGTCCCGCAGCGTCTTCACCTGACCGAACGGCACCGGCTCGAGCTTGCTCTGCCGGAAGTACAGTGCGCACAGCGTCAGGTCGGTCTCGTTGCCTGGCGTCCCCAGCACGAGCGGCGACGACCGTGCGCGCGCCGTCAGGTCATCATCGTAGCGACT
>PVBE012186114.1_pt1 | contig 20127 bp, 4 predicted proteins | sample 1631181 | NCBI WGS metagenome assembly PVBE01 (sample SAMN08397723, study PRJNA350692) | Marine metagenome, whole genome shotgun sequencing project. | isolation source: water | place: Pacific Ocean | collected 2012-04 | reverse complement strand
CACAAATATCCTCTTCGGGGTCATAAAGATCTCGAACCAAAAACTCGCGAGTACTGATCACGTTAGTTGTTGCACTATCTGTGGTAAGGGCGGTAAGATTTTTAATTTGGCCGCGGCTAATTCGGGCATCATCTATCCCCCGATCAACACGAATTGTTAGGTATTTCTCAACATCGTCTCCCTGAGGGGCAATCAACGCATTCGAGAAGAGTAGCTGTTGTGGTTCATTATTAACTGAATTAAATAGCGACCCAGATGCAAATACCTGAATGTCAAAGTTCTCTTTTTTAAAGTCAACGTTTTCTTCCAATAGATCAATTATTATTTTACCGTTTTGTAGTGTAAAATAAGTACCATCGCCAAAAACTTCAGATGCTATGTCTTGTATCGTCGACGGGGGGAAGACGTCGCTTACATCTTGCTCTTCAAAGCCTTCTTCCTGGACCGGGAAAGTGTCGGCAGTATAAGCAACTGTAGTGTCAGCGATTGTCCATTGATATTCTGGGCCGACCTCATTAACATAAATTTTATAATTGAGATTAATGTTAATTTGAGGAATATTCTCTATGGAACCCGTTGTATCTTGGGCGTCGTCCTGAGGATTTACGAAATAGCCTTGACTGGAACTTATCGCGCCCTTTAGCATTGAGACATTCCAAGCCGGGAGATATTTAGACGCTATTGCTGATCGGCCAAGAGGCTTACTTAAAAAAGAGAACCTATCACCATGCTGCTGAAGTGTCTCTTTGTTATACACAGCATGATTGTGAGTGTCCTGGACCACATAAGAACCTGTGTCATACGTTGCGCCAGCGATCGCGGTTCGTATTATATCGTTACGTATATTAATTGCAGTTTCTATACCAGTATAAACAGACTGCCGCTTTATTCTTGGGGTTTCATGTTGAATTCTGCCCTCAATGGTATTTTGGGGCTCTTCAATTACAGACCCACTAATCCAGAGGGAATCATATAAAATATCCTCATCAAAAAACTGCATTATTCTTCTTCCATGTTTATCATTATACCATCGCGTGACGAAATATTTACGTCCCCTACTATTTCTACCCTACTATCTGGTGGTAACTCAGAGGTATATCCAATTGCTTCATCAATTTTAACTAGTTCCACTAAGGAGAAATAATCATATGGCCAATTGTAGGAATAAGCCGCATTATTAATATTGCTTGGTATGGTTCCAGTATCGTCAATTAGGCCCTTCTTGGTGAACCTAGAATAGTCCATTTCTCCTCTTTTTTTCACTTTGTATACCAACCACCTAAGATCATTCCGTAAGGGCCGGCCGGATTTGTTCAGCATCTGATCTTTTAGAAGCCTGTGTTCAATAGTCGACTCTTTTTGGACGAAGGTTTCATGAATTGAGGGCGGAAGATTCTGCCACATGTCTGCTATATCTTTTTGAGTAACGGCACGGCTAAACTCAAATACATACATGGCTATCGGATCCATATCATCATTCCGAATAAAATCAAACCTAGGCGGGAAAATATACTTATCTAGTTGAGTAGTTAACGTTTTAATGGAGTTCTTTGACTCACTATCTAACTTATAGAATTTTCTTCGGTTGTCTCGGCCCATGAAAAATGGTACTGCGACGACAGCCTCCTCTAGCATATTGCGACCCTTAACCCCACCAATTCTAAACTGCTGCCCAATTGGCATACCAACCAACTCAGCTAAAGAATTTCCTTCTTTGGGAGAAGGCGATTCAATGACAGCGAAAACGCCCTCATCTGAGCCACTTGGGACTGTCCCATAATCGTGCCAAAGTCCCTGAGTGTAGATCTGGCAGTTTTCTGTCACTGCGAGGCCGGCGGGGGGAACTGGAACGGTTGTATCTGCTGGGGTGGCTACCGACAAGGCGCCGTAAGTGTCGCCATAGACATTGGCAGCCTCGTACGTCACTCCCCCGGCCATCCCAGACGCTGCCCAGTACGCGGCGTCATCAACTATTAGTCCGATTGTTACGTTGCCGTCGCTCCCGAAATTATCATTTGTTAATGTAATAAAGGCATTTGCTGCCGAATTTCCGGCGCCAGGAGAGGCCGTCACGCCCAAATCGGTATAAGCATTAATCTTTGCGATAAGATTTGCTGCACTGGCAGAGGCATCATTATCTACAAGCTCCGCCTCATCTGCTGCCGAGGCCCCGGTTTTAAGTTTAAAGGTGGCACTAGTGGTGCCTCCGTCCGTTCCGCCATCACTAAGGGTAAACCGATCCATAGAATCCAGGGAGTACACCGCGTCGGCGCCTCCGGCCATTCCACCTATTTCCTGGTAACCGTCGCCATTTGAGGAAGTCGTTGCTGTAATAGGTACCTTCCCAGCAGAGCCTGTTGTGTTGTTTGTTAATGTTATTCTGGCTTTTAGCAGACCGTTTTTCTCCACTCCGGCTGTTATATTAAGGTCGTCCTGAAGATTAATCTTCGCAGCCAAACTGGTGGCCGTCGCATCGATATCAGTCATGTCGATCAGCGCGCAGTCTGTTGCGCCGGCGGGGCATGAGCCTCCGGAGGCCGTAAGAGCAAAAGTCATTGAGTGAGTTTCGCCATCGGTACCACCATCACTAATCGTCCACTGATCGTCCTCTGTGATTGTGTTGGTTCCGTCGGCGCCGCCGGCCATTCCGAGAATTACAACCTCACCGAGGCCGTCATCAAGAAGACTAAAGTTGCCGGCGGTACCGGCAACTGAAGCCGTCAGCATTACAGCATCACTAGCTGGCATTGTCACAGAGCCGCCGTCAGTAACAACAAAAGCAGAAGCCGTCAACGCGTCGCGGAGGTTCTCCGCGGCCTCGTCTTTGTCGGCCCCATAATTAAAGTACCACACATTATTGGTTTCAGCGTATGATGGGTTGACCCGGGTGGCGCCGGCATCGGCGAAGTAAGCATATTGTGTGCCCGAGGCTCCCTGAAAATATAGGAACTTCGTATCGTTCGGGACGCCGGCGAATTCCACTGACCCGGTGGCAGTGGCCTCGCCCGGAGAGCTGGCTGTCAAGTCAATATACCCTGTTGCAAATGCTGAGGAAACAACACTGCTCGTGAGTGCGACCATCCCTGTGGCGTAGGCGCCGGCAACTTCTGCTGTACCACAAGTTCTTCGGTCGCCGGCAATGTTAATAACGGGTGTTTCAAATTTAGACTGAATGAGCCACTGCTTCTTTTGAGTACGAGTTCCGGCCGGGACAGAATTAATTGATTGTGTCAGGTTAAAGCTATCTTTTAACTGTACCTTATAATCTGTCATTTCACCGCCGGCATTATCGGTATTCTGTAGTGTCGTGAACTCCATTCGGTTATAAGTTATTGACATGTTGCTAAATATATCATCTAACGTTGGGATCCCGTTGCTGCTGGCGGTGTACGAGAAAGTACATGAACCCGAGCCGGCAATATATGGGGGAGTCAAGTGTGAGAAGCTGGCACTGTAATCAGCGGCGCCGTCAAAAGAAGCGTCAATATCCCACCACTTCGAAGCGATGGGAGGACCAAAGGCGGAGACTCTACGATACATATCAAACTTACTATAATCAGGTATGATGGACCCGGTGTCGGCCCAGTCGTGGCCAGGACTCACCGTGGTTGGCCGATATAATTTAAGTGTCATTGAGTACACAGACCCGCTTTCAATGGCGCCAAAATCATCTTCTCGACTTGAAACAATGGAAGTCAGCCCATTTTGAAAGAAGTTAACTGTCTCGCACAAAAAGTTATCAATAGCTAGTTCATATTTACGATCACCTTGACCGTTCCAAGTGACGTAATTGTCTTCAGATGTGGCGCCGCCTTCGTCCGCGTATTCTAAAAGGCTCGCGCTCTGTAATCCGGTGTCATAAACTCTTCCTGTATACGAAATATAATCTTCCGATAAGAAGTTCCGAGGCTGATACAGGGCCTCGAAGGGCACCTTTTCGAAGAAATAGCCATTTTCATTCCAATAGGAGCCCGAAAAAGAGCCGTCAGTTGACTTAAATGGTGGCAACATGTATTCAAAAAACAAATTACCCTCAGGTAGCGGGGTGGCGCCCGTACTCTTTACCGCCGAGGATGATAGATTAGCACTAGGGGGACCGCCGCCGGGAGTGGCGATGATCTGGGCGGGGATGCTCGCAGTGTTAGAGATTATAAAATTACTAACAGCTATGCCAGACTTAATCGTATTGTACATTACTCCTTGGGAATACAATGGTTCCAGAATAGCTCGATAGACGGCAGCCTCTGCTAGACCAGAGCCACTCTTAAAAACTTGGGGCCCATAGGACTGCGAGAACAGAGATGCCAGCTGTTGTGTGCGCTCGGCCGGATAAAACCCCTTATATGGTAAAAACTGGAGCAACGCGTTGCAACGCAAGCCTATCTTGTCTTGCTCCATCTCAGACCCATCAACAAGCTTGCTCCCGTCATATGCATCATTTACAACCTGGAACATCTTCATGAAATCAGAATTGGCATACTCTTGATAAAACCCAGTTTCCGCGGAACTGTTATATGCCGACCCAGTGAGACTCAGGAGATCGTCTATATCGCCTAATGTCGTAAAATCTTCGCCCTGCAGGAATTCGGCAATGTGCTCGCTAATCCTAAACTCTGGAACTATCGAATAATCTTTTCCTATGAGTCTTAGATGTTTTGCATAGTCTTCATAATTTTTATATGGAACCTTGCCCGAGCCTGCGATTCCTAGGGAACCTGAATAGGATCCCATAACTAAGTTAAATCGATCACCGACGAAGGCAGGCCAGAATCCTGATGGACTCGTTGAGGATGACACCGTCCCCAGAGGGATACGCGCATTGTAGGTTGCCGCTGGATAGATAATCGGGGAGCGAGCCGACCCATTTGTCTGAACATAATAGCGCGAATAAGAATTTTGAAGTTCCCCGGCGCCGTCATCGTATGTATAACTCACAGATGAACTATAAACATGATGGGCATCGGTGAGCCACTTGCTAGGATATGCAACATATGTTTTAGTAATGGTTGTTCCCTGCGAGTTTTCTCTGGCAGCATCAGACCGCAGTGCGCGTGAGTTATTCCAAACATCAGCGATACTATAATAATTTCTGCTTCGGGTACGATTTAAGAAGGCGTTATAGGTTGCCGGGTATACTGTTTGTGCATATGTTGCGCCAATGTTAGACAAGGCCGAATTCACAGACTTATCTTTGTTGCGGCCCATTAAAATCATTGAATTTATTCGATTAAAATAGAGATTCCCGGAATCATACTTACGTTGGGTATTAAGAAGATTGTTTGCTTCATAGTTAGCAAAGGCTATAAGCTTGTTGCCAAATGAGTTTTTTAAGGATAGGATATGTACTCGGTCTTGTCCTATCTGGAAGCGATGTATCAGGGGCATCTCGCTGCTATAAACTTGCGGTTCTGTGAACTGTGTAAGATTGTTCCCGCGACGAGCGCCTATAGTAACATCATATCCGGATTTTGTACGCAAAGAGAGAATACTATTTTTTTCATGGTTTCTCAGTACTGGGTGGTCTTTCTGCCTTAGCTGTTTCCAGGAAGGCGCCTGATAGGGGCCATTTCTCATCAGCATCAACGAATTGAACATGTCGGGAGGCTGATTGAACGCCGGGGGTGCCCAGTATTCTGAATTGATATATGAGGATGTAGCATCAGATAGTGGGAAGCCCAGCGTATTGGTGGCACTTGAAACTGGGTCCGCAATCCTTATAGTGAGATAAGTAAAAGTTTCGTCGTCGTAATCAGACGACTGACTAATTGTTGGTAGACTTTCAATAAAGTAGCCCCCACTTAACTCGCTATATCCATAAAATTTCCCTGGGTCTGTGTATGAAGCATCGTAAGAGGAGGTAACCCATCGATACTGCTTTATTGATCGCGGGATGGGATGATGAACAAAGTAATTGTCATACTTTTGAGTAGTGTTTCCATCAGCATCACTTATTTGAGTACGTGCGTTCCGATTAACTTTATAGTACGCCGGCAACTCTGTATACACCCCGTCGTACCCAAACGGTGCATTATGTGGAACTAGGCGCTGTTTTAGGCCTCGGGAAACAGAGATATTATTCTTAAAGGCCTGATCTACGTGCATAGTAAGATTTGTAGAGGCATCGGCAGAAGCGGATTCATAGACTCCATAGTCTAGAACAGATAGGTTGCGATAAGAAAGTACATTATAAACAGATTTTTCTTCGTGGGCTGGGCCTAAATACCCTGGTGAGATCGAACTATAGCCACCGGGTGCACTAAACTTGTTAACAAAAATAGTTTTGTTAGAATTAGAGCCAGTTCTCTGGGGGATTTCGTGTTCTACAAAGCCTACATTTGGCGTTGCTGGACTGCCGTGCACGTTAGAAAGAGGGAATCTTCCCCGGATGGTCTGGTTACTGGCTAGAGGGTTGGCCGCGAAACTAAACGATTGATCTTGGAAGAATGGATCGTTGATCGTGCGACCGGCGGACTGAATAACTTGATAGTTTTTTGTATAGTTGCCGATTTTACTATGAAGTATCGTTCCGGGCAGTCGAGTCTGCGCTGACGCTGTTGACATCAGAATGTTTTTAATATTAACCGGCCGTTTAGACCCCTCGTCTCTCAGCCTTTGCGCCGTTGGTAAGCGACCCAAGAAACCGTACGGCGCTGATCCAGACGGCGAATCAACAAAGGGATAGTTTGGCGGCACAATTCCAAGTGCTCCGGAATATGAAGACGGTGCCGACACACCAAACTCTAGTCTAAACCCTTCTGCTCGGTCATCGGGAGTATCAAGTGAGCCGTGCTGGCCATTCAGTGGCCCGTGGCGATAGTATCTTCCGCCAACAAATTTTTCTGTGAACGGGCCCTGGAGTGGGCGCGTCTCGTTGGTTAATACTATGTCTTCATGCAGGTTTGTTAGCATCACGCTTCCAGTATAAAAGCCAACTACATAAGAGTTGTACCCCGTCGAAACCGATGAACTATATAAACTAAATGGCGCCAGAATGTTGCCGTCCTGCTTGAGTTGGCCTGGCGTATTATTAATAGTGGGATCAATACCGAAGCCTAATCTTTTCTTTTTACCCGGATGAAGATCGTCCACTATATCCTGATTTTGTTCTACATCTGTATTAAAACTCATCATTATGTTCTGAGGAATGTTGGTTCCTGGAACAACCGGTCCACATGGTGCAGTCGCATCAAAAACAAAATTAGCCTTTTTGTTCCTATGTGTGGTCGTGCCGGCGCGGATGGTTTTCTGTGTTGTGCTTTTAAACCTGTAAGTATTTCGTTCTTTTCTGTCTCTCGTATCTTTAGTGCTGTTATCAAAGTAGATTTGCTTATTGCTGTCTAAGGCCGTGTTTGTCGACGCGAGCTTTCCGGTGGCACGAGAAGCCAAATTCTTCCAGTAATTCGCATTTGTATCTTCCCTATCATTTACCGGGTGGTGAGTAAATTGCCAGCCTGGGCTTAACGGGAGAGGGGAGATGATAGAGCCTTCGATGTCTCCACTCTTTAAATCTACCGTCGGAAACTTATGTTGATATTTGCTACGTTCTAGGACGTGACTTTCCACGACCGTAAGTACATCTTTAGAAAATTGTGCGGAGGCCGGTACCAATTGTTGTAAAATTTTACTTAAGGAAGAGTCAAACCACTTATAAAATTCAATATATTTATCTAGATCTGGTGTGTTCCCCACCCTTTCAAAGAAACGCTCACGCAAGATTCGGAGGCTCCTATACGTATCCCGATATTTATTAGCTGGACTCCCAATAATATTATTAAAATCAGTGATCGTACCGAACATCTGCAGCATATTTTCCGAAATCGATTGATACATACTTTTTTCGATGGCATATAAAAAGTTTATAGGTCGCGACTCTCTGGTGAATTCCATATCGTCTTCAACCGACATAACGGATATCATGTCATTTGAGTTAAGGCGCTCGAAGTCTTGTAACTCTGCTGCTAATACGTAATCGGCATCAATTACTTGTGTTGATGATGCAGGGAAACCATAACCATAACCAGTATGCTGTGCGGCTAGTAGATTACCCAATGGGCCCCAACGACTAGATTGTGCCGCCGTGGAGCCAGATGAAAAATCGGGAACAGTAAATTCGCCCGATGCGTTGGAGCCGGTAACCGTTGCAAAGTCCCAATTCATTGCTAGTGTATCTGTTTCTAAAAATTCTGCAGATCCTGATCCGCGGCCGTGGGTTCCTGCTTCACCCTGGAAAAGATACGGGCTTCGAGAGGGGTTTAAAGTACCATAATTTTGGACATCGCGGCCATGATCTTGCATCAAGTTTAGAGTAATATCGTCTAACCAATATCGGCAGAATCCGACGCGGACGTCGCTTCGATCAATCACAGCTCCCTCAAAGTCTTGGCGGTGGGCACCAACATATACTCTCTTAGAGCCCGTGAGGAACCCTTTGGTCGCTTCTTCGCCCGAGAGCGAGCCAGTTACCGTGAAGGAGTTTAAAACCTCACCAGCGTCGACTTGGGTGCCTTTAAACTCAACTATATAGTTCTCAGTATCTGAGCCGAAGATATAGTCCACCAAGGGGTATTGGGCAGGTTTAACCGTTACACCAAAGATCCAATTACTATTCTCATATACATCGTCATAGAAAGAGGACGTCAGTATTGGTAATGCGCCTTCGGCGCTAGAAGATAAAATAAACTGCGCATCAACAGAACCGACCGTATCACGGACGGCAAGTACTTGAAAGTTAGTATTGTCCGGAGTGTCCCACACTAATGAACTCGAGGGGGCCGTTGGAACTACAGTATGCTGACCAAACAGAGACGAAGTTAAATAGTTGTACGAGTAATCACTATACGCGAGCTCCTTGGCGCCTGGTTTACGAGGAAAAAGTATATAAGCTTCAAGAGTGCTCGCGTAACCACCGGTTAATTCCACAGAGGACGTTAAGTACGAGACAGCATTTGCCGTGCTAGCGGAAAGAAATACTGTTGATTCAAAATGGGCCCTGCGGCTAAAATCTATATATCTTTTATTAGCAGAATACAGTTCGCGGTTATTTCTAACTTTGAACTGAACATTATTGCCATAAACATTGAGCCTATAAATCTTTTCATCGACGCCAAAACATCTTAAAACATTTCGGAATGATTGACGGGTACCCTTAGACTTATAAATGGCAGTAAGGTTATTATATAAGTTTTGGTATATCTTGTTTTTAATGTTAGATAATGAGTCGCGGTATAATCGCTCCTCGCTTCTATCTCCCAGCTTCTCTAGAATATCTGCATCCAAAAATAGTTCTGGGGCCAGGAGCCCCTTAGCTGATAAAAGCTTCTCAACTGTGGTGTTTGCCTTGGCGGCGGAGCCACTTAAATATGAAATATTATGAATATCTCCGAAACTCTCAATCTGAAGATAGAGAGTGTCCATATAACTGGAGATAATCTGAGTTAGTTTTTGAAGTTCGTTTCCGTTTTCCGGATCATCAAGTTGCATCCATGAGGGAAAATAACCAAAAAGTTGTGACGAATTATCGAAATCGTGGACTGACCCTGAGTTTTTTAATATTTGGAGCGTAGACACAACGTCTGCATGGGTTGAATAGATAATCGGATCTTTAAATTCGCTCTGTGCGGCTGAGGCAGATACTATGGCTGAGCCGGTGTTTCTTGCACCTGCGGTGTACCCGGTCCAGGTACCATTGGTAATGCGGCCGGAGTAGTCTAAAATAGTAGAATCTACAGAAGCGGTTTGTGTTATCCCTTCATTAAATTTATAGTAGACTCCTAAATCGGTATTTGCAAGATCTGTGTTGGTACCAATTTTCTGCCTGTTCTCAATGTACCAGTATTCATCATCCACGGTAGGATGCTGCAATTTATAGATGGTATTACTGCTATAAGTTTGTTCGACCTCTACACCATCTTGTGAATTTGTGAATTCAATAACATCCACCCAGCCAAGCTCATTTTTGCACCAGCCAATCATGGTGGATGGGTACCAGGGGCTGGTTCCGGTTGTGCCCCAGGAGCCGCTGGCCATTAGAGCCAATTTTCCTGCACCTGTGGAAGAATAGTCCGTATCATACAAATCAGGGAGGCCCAGGGCATGGCCAAATTCATGGGCTAATACACCGATGCAAACAAAATTGCCCATCTGCTTTTCCGGATTGAAATTGTAACTGCTAATTGTTACACCGTCATAAGTCACTGCAAGATTTCCTAGGCTGGATTTATGGGACCATATGTTTGTTTCATCTCCTTCTTCCGCGCCGGGTCCGGCATGGGCCAGGTTCAGAGCATCCACATAGCCATCGCCATCGTTGTCGTAGATGGACCAGTCAAATCCGGCTGCTTCCAGCGAGTCCACCATATTTCTGACCAGGCGCTTGACCCGCTGGTAACCATTATTGTAGCCATAGTAATCATGGTTATGTTCTGCCGTGAACCAGTCACTGACATCCACGCCGGCAATGAACTGACCGTAGGATATTTCCTTATAGAAATCACGGAAGCTGCCTGTACTGCTGTAGTTCAAATGAGTGTATCCTTCGTAGTTCATCAAGCTGTCAAATTTGCTGGTTTCATAGGTGGCACCGTAATCAGGAAATTCGACCAGTATCATGGGAACCCTGAATGTATCATCCCTGGTGCTGTATAGATTGGGAATTGGGGCATCATCTTCCAGGACCAGCGCCTCCGGGATCAATTTCCCGGTGATACCTGATAGCTGCAGGTTATGATCTGGCTCCGGGTCGATCCCTACCCTCTGGTCACTTGCCAGAAGTTTCTGTCCGTCCACTCCGCTGGCATAGACCCACCAGTCAGCCGTATTCTTCACAATGGACCAGCCATGATATTCGTACCAGTTTCTCAGGTGGTTGCCGCGGATAAATATATTTAATTCCATTCCAGTGGGCTGTCTGACAGTGAACGGTGTGGGACTGGCCAGATCACCAAGAAGAATAGTAAATAACGATAGAAATATAAAGGTTGGATATATTATATTTTTCATATTCGATAACTATTGGAATTTAATGATTCAAAAACAAAACTATTCTTTAAAATCATAACGATTTGTGTGAATTAAACACCTAAATTGAATACTTTGTATTGAATATTTACCCATCATTAAATAACTCCATGGATAAGAAAAGATTATTCTTTATTATTTTCGCAGGTGTTTTTGGATTCACCCAGTGGGGATGTGAAAACCCTGAAAATGACCAGGCTGAATTAACTTCAACTTCAAATAATACTCTTGGCAGCCCTTCTGTAGGAAATGGGCAAACTGGTCAAGTCTCTGATTATTTTTACAATTTTGAAAATGATATTAATGCTAGTTTTTATCGGTTCCATCCATCGATACTGGGATATGACTATGAAAAGTATTACGGCTTATTCCAGAAAGATCCGCCCGCTATGTCATACAGAACCTTTCCAGATTATCTGGTTACCATGGAACCAGATGATGCCCCAGAATACACTCGAAGGTATTACATTGATTCCCTTTCTGTACAGGATTCCATCGTTCCCGATTCTGTTTTGATCACATCTACACAGTTTAAAAATCTTGAATTACTGGAGTGGGACCTGGATGCCGAACCTTCACAGCAGCGATACCAGCTGAGAAATTCAAACTGGATCCAGAGTGATACAATGATCCATTATGAGGAAACCTTTGACGTGAGTGCCTACCGTGCCGTGGTTGATACACCATTCATTGAAACCGGGATTCTCTTTGTGGATTCGTCGGAATGGAAGGATACAAATTATGTTTTTATGGCAGATGAACAGATCCGATTCACCGCCACATTTGATTTCATCCGCCAACAGTTAAGCTTGGACTCACTTGTATTTAGAGAAAATACTGATTGTAATGACAATGGCGAGTGGGATCAGCATGAAGAACAGATCGAAGATTATAATAATGATGGGAAATACCAGGTTTTATATGAATATACCGACCAGAATAACAATGGTGTCTACGACGAAGGTACAGACATCATTATTGCAGATTATAATGCAGATGGTATTTATGGCGTTGTCTATGAATTTGAGGACAGAGGCAACGGGTTGTGGGACCCTGCGGAAGTTTGGTATGATATTAACGAAGATGGCCAGTATGATCTCAATGAACCCTATGAAGATCGGAACTGTAATGAAAAATGGGATGGATCCGAATCTTTTACAGATGCCAATGCAAACAACATCTATGATGATGGTGAGGAGTTTGTCGATAGTGGCAATCGTCTTTACGATGCTACTGAAGGATTTACATTGAAGGATATTGACGGCGACGGTGTTCCGGATAAACTACTGTATACCATTCAAGATAAACCCGCAAACTTGTTGGTGGATTGGTCCGATCAGGAAAACCCTGTTGTACTCCTGGAAATTTCATTAAATGATGATTTAACAGACAGGTGGGGTAATGTATACACTGATATCATTGAAGAAGTTGATTTCTTGGATTTCAAGCAGCAGTATGTGAATGACGTCGATTCCGTAGTGACTCTGTATACCCGTAAAAAAGTTGGGCACATTAAGCATCATGACCAGGTTCCGGAAGATTATTTCATCACCAAATCAGAATGGACTACTGCCAGCGGCGGTGTGGAGGAACGACACTATAATTACCAGATATTTTATGAGCAAAATCACGTCAATCAGGTAGTTTACCCGGCATATTTTTTACCTATAGGGTTTTATTTCAGCCCCGGTGAGATCCAGGATGGGTTCTGGCACAAACGACAGCTAGAGAGTGAAGTATTGTATTTTACATCCAATGGTACTATTCGGGATGGTGAGCAGGTAGATACCGCTTATTATGACACCACTGCCATTGCGATCTATTTTGTAGAAAAATCTTATACTGTGGAAAGTTCCCAGGCCACGGTGCCTGCGGCCAGAAAACGTTATGAGAATGATGGTTCGGGAACATTTACCTGTCTTTTCGACAACTCGATGGTGACCGATCCGGAAGAATGTCCGGCAGTGGATACTACCTTTAGTGACTGTTTTAAGGTAACCCGTCTTCTGACTATGACCATGCTGGGTTCGGGGGTACAGTTTGGTCAGCGAACCGAATCCTGGCTTGCTAATGGATATGGGGTTGTTAAAAGTGAGGTTCATGTACGCTGGACCGAACATCCCTATATGAGTGATTTAACTTACAACGGCACCCCGGATAGTTCGAACCAGGCCTGGGTTGGATTGAATCGTCTGGAACTGGCATCAATCCAGCAAAGCAGTCAGAATGGTGTCTTCAAAAGATTAACCCATCCGGCCCAGGTTATTCAACTTCGGGATATCGCGAACCATCCTGATTTTGATTATGACCCCTTTCGGATCAGCACCCAGGCAGGCATTCATACTATCAACCTAAGGGATTTCGCGGAATAATGAGACAAAAATTATTTCTAATATTTTTCATTTATTGTTCTTATTTGAATGGAGGAACAGATGGAACCATACGCGGTAAGGTTACGGATATAGATGGTGTTCCGATGCCTGGGGCCAACATATATATTCCTGCCATAAGTATGGGTGCAGCAGCAGATATAAATGGTAATTATATCATCCTCAATGTTCCTGTAGATGATTATGATGTTGTGGTTCAGATGATGGGTTATCAGAAGCAAACCATAAAAGAAGTCAGAGTCATGATGGATCAGACTGTCTGGCTGAATTTCACTTTAAATGAGGCAAATGTCGAATTGGAGGAAGTGGTAATCCTGGGTGAACGCCCGCTAGTTGAAAAAGGTGCAACATCAAAAAAAGTAACGGTAGCCAAAGAGGCGATCCAGGCTTTGCCTATTCGCGACTTAACGGATCTTTATACCCTGCAATCCGGTGTAGTTAAAATAGAAAGCAGAACCAGGGGAGTCCCTGATAATGAAGAACGGGGCTTAGAAGAAATTCACGTGCGGGGTGGACGATCTGGGCAGATTGCCTACATGATGGATGGTATGTATCTGCGCAACCCGATTTATGGCGGTATCGGTTCCGGGACCCGATTAAATATTTTTGCTGTGAAGGAATTTGATTTTCAGCAGGGCGGATTTAACGCTGAATATGGTGATGCTCAATCAGCAGTTTCCAACTACCATACCAATTCAGGAGGGAAAGACATTGAGTATCATTTTCGATATGAAACCAGTCAGGTTGGTTCTATGCTCAATATTCTTGCTGATTCAAGAAACAAAGATGCAACAAGAAATTTTGATAAAATACGCGGTTATAATGACTATATGTTTGGTGTTGGCGGACCTATACTAGGCCTGCCTAAGCTTTTTTTCTGGGTTTCCGGGCAATATAGCAGCGAAGATTATTACGATGTATTTGAATTCGACGATAAAGTTTATCAGGGACGGAAAATATTCCTAAATGAAGGGGATGTAAATCTGGATACCCTGAATATGAATAAAAGTAATTTAGTCAGCCCCTGGGATGATGTGGCGGGATTCCGGGGCTTTGGGTTCACAAAAACATGGGATATTTTTGCCAAATTAACCTATAAATTTTCGAATAAACTTCGTATTAATGGAAATTATTGGCAGGTAGCAAACCACCGTCAGTCTTTCAACCCACGATATTTATACTGGAATGGAGGCCAGCAGGAGCTTTTCAGGGATACCTACCGTTACAATTTCGAACTCAATCATTCTCTCACACCGCGTACATTTTATACATTGCGGTTCTCTAATTTTACTCAGGATCAGTTCCAGGGTGTGCGCTGGCGGGACAACGACGGCGATGGCTATCCCAACTGGTTTGAATGGCGCCATCCCGCGGGCCCCGGAGGCTTAGGAGGCTGGATCAAAGAAATTTCTGATCCTGATAATCCCTTTGTTGTACCCTACACCATTGGCGAAGATGGTGATACGGTCCGTTATACAATGGTGGATGACCGCAGCGGCTGGTATCATGGTGCTGTGCCTGGTCTCTACAACTGGGACCTCGCAGAAGATTGGGATGATGTAGATCAGAATGGAATCTGGGATGAAGGTGAACTATGGACCGATTCAAATAGTAATGGTATCTGGGATGGCCCAGCACTGGTTCAGGAGGCTATTAATAGGGATGGCAGTTACTGGTTAACACCTGAGATGTATGAGAGTTATGAGGACTTTCTGGATGCATCGCACATATATTATCAATGGGACAATGTTCCAGGGTATGACTACTTCCCTTTATACACGGGAGCACCGGATGATCCGTATTATTTTGCGCCTACTCCGGAGTTTGAATATTGGGATGAAGGCAGTGCGTTCGGAGGCCATGATAATTTTTTTGCTGACTCACAGGCGGAAACGGATGAAGTGCGCTTTGACATTACATCACAATTGACGGATCAATGGAAAATTCGTACTGGTCTGGACTATAAGTACCACAAGCTGAATTTTTTCGAAGTCAAGTATCCCTGGCTCGGGGCCGGGGCATTTGTACAAACGTTTGCAGAGTACTGGAATGATTCGGGTCCCGATGGACTGGTGCTTGGGGATGAAGGCTATGTGGAAGCAGATGCCGGGGAAGGGAACAATGTATGGGATCCAGGTGAAACTTTTACGGATGCCAATGGTAATGGGAGTTGGGATGAATTCAGGCAACCAAAGGAGTTCAATGTATATATCCAAAATACATTTGAAGTCCCCTGGATGGTTATCAACTATGGTATCCGGGCTGATTTTGTTAATTATAATACCCAGATATGGGCGGATACTGCGGGGAACTATAGTCCCGGCCGCCCCTGGTTTTTTTCCGATCTAAATAATAACGATAGGTGGGATGCGGGCGAAAAGGCTTCAGATCTTTCTGGTCTGGCCAGGCAGAAGGTTTTTTTAAAAGATTCGGGCTGGAATTATAAGATCAGCCCCCGGATTGGGTTCAGCCATGTTATCACGGATAAATCAACCTTTACATTCAGCTATGGGTTGTATATGCAAAATCCGATCTATCAGGATGTCTACCTAAATACGAACCGTCTGGAAAATCCGGAAGAATTATTTGAAGAGAGTGAGCAAAGCGTAGTTGGTAATGCAACCCTGGGTGCTGAAAAGACTCAGGAATACTCCGCAGGTCTTAATGTGCAGGTGGGAAGAAGCTGGAAATATTCCATTATGGCCTGGGTGAAAGATATGGATCAGATGACAAGATACAATCATCAGCGTTCTGGAGTATATACCTACAGTGTCGGAGCCAATGGGGATTATGGCAGTGCCAAGGGCATTGATATTGACCTGGAATGGCGGGGCCGAATGTTTGGTTCAAAACTGCAGTATGGCAATATGATAACAAAACAAAATTCTGAATACGCATGGGCCAGCATCAGCGGGCAGTATATAGACGCTCCCAGTCAAGAAAGTATTACTTACTTTGACCGTCCCCATACACTCACCTATTGGCTTTATACAATGCTGCCCTTCGGTATCAACACCAGTTTAGTTGCCAGGTATGAAAGCGGAACCCCGTATACACCCATGATATTTTCCGGGAGAGATCCAACATATGATGGAAAAAATCCAAATTCCAAGAGGTCTCCGGGATGGAAAGACTTAGATATTTCTTTCTCAAAATATATCAGTACAATGGGACATAGGATTGCAATGGGTTTGAATGTGTACAATGTATTGGATATCCGGAATGCTGTAGATGTGTATCCATTGACTGGTAAACCATTGGATCCTGGAGAATATTACACTAATTATGTTGGTCTCCCAGGTACTGATCCTGCAGGCGCAGGAGTCTCCGCGGATAAATCTAGCGCCTATTATGATCGACCTTGGAGATTATCACAGCCAAGAGAGATCAATTTTTTTATAAGGATTGATTTTGAAAAATGATCAGGATTATTAATACTATTTTGTCCTTTGTCATGGTCTGCAGTATTTATGGTGTGGACGGGCGGGTCAAGGATTCTGCAGTTTCATCGGAAAAAACCTTTGGGGCAACACCAATGGCTAAGATCGGTGACAACCCTTTTCCCACAAACCCCATGAATGACCGCGCCAGGGGCTATCTTTTACAGGGAAAAATAAAAAACGCCATTACCAATTATGGAAGTTTTATTAACTGGGACCATCATCCTGCAGGGTTATGGGGTGAATATGCCTATTTGCCCGCAGTCGCTTTTTTAGCGGGGATACCAGGGTATAAGCAATCCTTTGAATACAATTGGGACAAAGTTGAAACCATTGTGGATGAAGATGGTGCGGAATTATATGGTATCTGGGAATCAACCCCGGCTTATGATGCCTGGTTTCCCACAGAAAATGACACATCTTTTGCAGGCGTAATTTTTGAAGCTGAAAATGATGACGGCCTGTATGTGCCGGAAAATGAAAAAAATTCGCTGGAAGAATTTGATGCTGAGAATCAGTTTATGTTCAACCATGAAACAAGAAAGGTGATTTTAAGTCTGTTTGGAAGCGCGGATCCCAACAAGTCTTCTGCCAGGACCGGTTTTATCTATCCCTGGGCACTGCGTCCGAAGTTAAAATCCCGGGAAGAGCAATTTGATTATTATGACTATGGAGAAGACCTGGAAGAATGGACCAAGGATGACCCTTACATATATTTTGGTGCCAACGTTGCAGAATCCTGGTTTACCAGAGCAACCAACAGCATTGATTCGGACTGGCACGCATCAACCGGATCACGGGTAAAAACGCACAATCCAGAAACCAGCGTGGGGGATATTTTTTATAATACATCCTTCTCAGACGCAGGAGATAGTTATCCGGCTCTTGCTCACTCTGGATATTCCGATACCTGGCCCCTAAGACTGAATGAAAACACAGGTGAAATGGAAAGTTTCTGGCCTGGAAGCTGGTCACAGGATTATAACATAAATCTTCCTGGATGTTCTAATTCCAGGAAAGACCCGGATTGCTGGGAAGAAATTCCTGGCCGTTTTATTTCTGATATGGATGTGTATATGGAATTTGATGACCGCTGGACCCACCGGGCAAATAATGTAAATACGAATAACGAATACGAACAGACAGGCTACCCTATGGGAATCCGCGTTATGGCAACTGCTCATTCCTATGGTGTCTCTTACGCAGAAGACATCATGTTTGTGACTGTAAAGGTTAGAAATGAAAGTGGCGACTGGTGCGCGGAAGATGAAAATGGAGATCCTGTCTATGATGATTATGGCAACCAGTTATGCGGAGAAGGAATGATTATGCCTGATGGGACCAAGCTGAACCGCGGAAAAGGTTTTAATTATGAGGGTATGACCCTGGGCTTTTATATGGATGCAGATGTATTGGTAGGCGATATTAATGGTTATAATTCCGGGCTCCATACCAATGATGATGATTTTATGAAATATTACTGGGAAAGTTTTGTGATCAATAATGAACGGATGCTGATCAGTATGGCCATGGTCGGGGACCACGATGGGTTATCCGGAGTGGCTGGGTATCCACTGGATACAGAACCAGTGACCCCTCCCGGAACGAATTTTGGTGTTGTAGCCACCCAGCTTCTTGATTCGCCCAGGGCTACGGTAAATATTGACCTGGATCAGGATGGCACTATAGATATATTTCCTGGCGAGCCGCTTAAAATGACGGACTGGCATTGGGTGGACTGGTATGCACGCCCCGGTGTTATACAGCCTGAAGGAAACCAGGCCAGTTGTTATGCCGGCAGTCCAGGTTGTCCTGTGGCCCGAAATAAGGAAGAAATACTGTATAAACTTATGACTGGTGATACCACAAACCTGAGCGAGGGCGAAAAGGATTGGCATTTTCACACTGATAACCCTGGTACAGACCTACCATCCGATCTGAATCCCCATTTTGATTCCATTGAAGGTTTGAAGGAAGAGCCCGTTTACTTAAGAGAACCGCCGGGCCTGGATTGCGTCTTGATCCTTAGCTGTGGACCTTTTGATCTCCCTGTTGGCCGGGAAGTCCCATTTTCCTTCTGTATCATCTACGGTCAGACCGAGGATGACCTCATCAATAATGCCCGTTTCGCACAGGTGATGTATAATTCCCGTTACCAGGGATTTACTCCGCCCACCCGTCCTACAGTTCATGCTGAAACAGGAAGGGGAGAAGTCCGTTTATACTGGAATAACCATGCGGAACAGTCAAGAGATGTGGTCACAGGGTATGCAGATTTTGAAGGATACAAGATCTACAGAAGTTTGGATGGCGGCCAGACCTGGGGCGGCGCAGAAGACATGATCTACAATACGGATGGTATATTTGTGGGCTGGCGCCCGTATCAGCAGTTTGACCTTTCCGCAATGGAAGACTCCCTTCATTGCGCTTATACCAATAATGATGACTGTGAACGCCAGGAACAGCGCGGCCACGGTATCAGCGGTGAAGATCCTTATTACCCGTGGTTCAGTCTAGGAGAAAATACAGGGTTCGAACCCATCCGTCTGGATAATATTAAAATTATCAATGGTGATACATTGCAATATGTTTATGTCGATCGTGATGTCACCGATGGAATCGAATACACCTATTCTGTGGTCGCCTATGATATGGGTGTTGAACCACCTTTTGTAACTCGTTATATAGACGCTGGGAATGGTCAATTTGAAGCGATTATTGATACCAATTATTCCAATCCTGATCAATGGGCCAATCCGGAAGGGTATGCCGCTATAGAAAATTCGAAAGGGACTACTATTCTAGACCGCAATTTTGTGCAAGTGTATCCAGGGGTGGTGCCCAGGGATGATTTGGAAAGTGTTGGGGTTGTACCCAACCCCTACATCGTACGTTCAGGCTTCAAGGAATCTGAATATTTGAGGCGGATCCGATTTACCAACCTCCCGGAACGCTGCGACATAGAGATCTATACTGTCTCGGGAGAATATGTAAGCACTGTTGAGCATGACAATCCGGAATCGGGAAATGAATGGTGGGATATGAGAACGATTAATAACCAGGAGGTGGCACCGGGCTTATATCTTTTTTATGTTAGACAAAAGGATGCATCAGGTAAAACCAGTGATACGAAAGTGGGCAAATTTGCGGTAATACGATGAGGGTACGTTATTTCATACTGGTTATAAGTGTTGGTATGGTCTTTGGCCAGTATCGTGATATACCGGAGGTGGTAACCAAGGTAGCGACATCGGCGGCGAACTGGCTGAAGCTGGAGACTT